>Ga0310691_10006457_pt1 | contig 12490 bp, 10 predicted proteins | sample 176DNAGHGlowgp2_FD_203887 | JGI IMG/M metagenome (GOLD analysis project Ga0310691, IMG submission 203887) | Sheep rumen microbial communities from Palmerston North, Manawatu-Wanganui, New Zealand - 1766 DNA GHGlow gp2 (v2) (version 2) | ecosystem: Host-associated > Mammals > Digestive system >... | reverse complement strand
TGGCTGAAAAACGTTCAGGACTGGGGTATTTCAAGAAACAGATACTGGGGCACTCCGCTGAACATCTGGGAGTGTGAATGCGGTCACAGACATTCTATAGGCTCTATCGAGGAGCTGAAGTCAATGTCGGACAACTGCCCTGACGATATAGAGCTGCACAGACCGTATATTGACGCGGTAACTATCAAGTGTCCCAAGTGCGGCAAGCAGATGAAGCGCGTTCCCGAGGTTATCGACTGCTGGTTCGACTCGGGCTCTATGCCGTTTGCACAGCACCACTACCCATTCGAGAACAAGGAGCTGTTTGAGAGCCAGTTCCCTGCTGACTTTATCTCCGAGGCTGTTGACCAGACAAGAGGCTGGTTCTACTCGCTGCTGGCTATCTCGACACTTATCTTTGACAAGGCGCCTTACAAGAACGTTATCGTGCTTGGTCTTGTTCAGGACGAGAACGGTCAGAAGATGTCCAAATCAAAGGGCAATGCTGTTGACCCGATGGAAGCTTTGCAGACCTACGGTGCGGACGCTATCAGATGGTATTTCTACACCAACTCTGCTCCGTGGCTGCCTAACAAGTTCCACGGCAAGGTTGTTACAGAGGGACAGAGGAAGTTCATGGGAACGCTGTGGAACACCTATGCGTTCTACATTCTGTATGCCGAGATAGACAAGTTCGATCCGACACAGCACAAGATCGAATATGACAAGCTCTCTGTAATGGACAAGTGGATACTTTCAAAGATGAACTCTATGATAAAGTCCGCTGACGACAACCTCGCAAATTACAGGATACCCGAGGCTGCAAAGGCTATGCAGGAGTTTGTTGACGATCTCTCCAACTGGTATGTAAGACGCGGCCGCGAGAGATACTGGGCACAGGGTATGAGCCAGGATAAAATAAACGCTTATATGACGCTGTACACGGCACTTGTAAACCTTTGCAAAGTCGCTGCACCGATGGTACCGTTTATTACCGAGGAAATATATCAGAACCTTGTTAAGAGCGTTGACAAGGACGCTCCCGAAAGTATTCACCTCTGCCTGTACCCGCAAGCCGACGAAAAGATGATAGACAAGCAGCTTGAAAGTGATATGGACGAGGTACTTGACATCGTTGTACTCGGAAGAAGCGCAAGAAACGGCTCAAACCTCAAGAACAGACAGCCTTTGAGCGTTATGTACGTTTGCGCTGACCACGTTCTTGACAGCTTCTACACGGATATCATAAGAGATGAGCTGAATGTCAAGGAGGTCGTATTCACAAAGGACGCATCCTCATACATCGACTACAAGTTCAAGCCGCAGCTCAAGACGCTGGGACCAAAGTTCGGAAAGAACCTGGGCGAGATAAGAAACAACCTCGCGGAGCTTGACGGTCACAAGGCTATGGCTGAACTTGACAGCACGGGCTTCCTCAAGATGACGATCTCTACAGGCGAGATAACACTTGCAAAGGAAGATGTGCTCATCGAGTCACAGCAGAGAGAGGGCTTCTTCACGCTCACAGAGGGCGGTGTTACCGTAGCACTCAGCACAACGCTTACTGACGAGCTTATCGAGGAAGGCTTTGTAAGAGAGATCACCAGCAAGATACAGACTATGCGTAAGGATTCGGGCTTTGAGGTAATGGATCACATAAATGTTTACCTCACAGGCAACGACAAGCTTGCACAGCTGGTAAAGAAAAATGCAGAGCAGATAAGCCATGATGTACTTGCAGAGGATATTAAGATCGGCGAGACTGCCGACAACTCAAAAGAGTGGGATATCAACGGCGAGAAGGTCACTATCGGCGTAGTTAAGCTCTAAAATACAAACGGCGGTGAAGGCATTGCGCTTTCACCGCTTTTTATATTACAGCAGACAGACCGATCGCCAAGCTGATCATATGTTAGTTTCCACAGCGCCGTGATGCCCGGAGCCAGACAATAGTTTGAAAATAACTTTTTAATGGGCGACGGACAAGCGCATCCGCGCGAGGACAAAAAAAACTCCCACGAGATTTGTGGGAGCCAAAAAATAAAAAATTATAGGGGAGAAGTTGTAGATAAATCTACAACCAAATATATGAAGGCCTGGGGTAAAAGCCAACATACCAATGTTCGTTTCGGAAAACCCTTTCGTTTTCCTTGTTAATATAATAGCTTATTCATATGAACGTGATATTAAACCTTATTATGTATTTTATGAATATTGTTGAATTTACTGTTAAACTATGTTATACTAAATTTGTAGAAAACCTTTTCGTACCTATAAAAATTAACAAACAATTCCGGAGGTCATTATGCCACGTTTTTTCGCGCAAAAACGCGCTTTTACGGGAACAGCTGTTACGCTTGAAAAGCCTGATTCGATACATATCGGCAGGAGCCTGCGTATGCGTATCGGTGATGAGATAACGGTATGCTGCGAGGGTGAGGAGTTCATATGTCACATCAGAACGATATCAGACGAAAGTGTGGTGTGCGACATAATCTCTTCGGAGATGAGCCGAAACGAGCCTGATGTAAAAGTCACGCTGTTTCAGGCTTTGCCAAAGGGCGATAAGCTGGATACGATCGTACAGAAGGCGGTTGAGCTGGGTGTGACCAACATCTGCCCTGTTCTGACGAGCCGCTGTGTTGCACGCGCATCACAGAAGGATTTTGAAAAAAAGCGCGCGCGTTTGCAAAGGATAGCCCTTGAGGCTGCAAAGCAGTCGGGGCGTGGGATAATTCCACAGGTAGGCGGACTGCTGACTGTGGCACAGGCGGCACAGCAGCTTGCCGAGAACGACTTCCCTCTTATCTGCTACGAGTGCGGCGGAGCAAACCTTGGAAGTGTGGGGCTGAAAAATAATTCCAGCATAGGTATTTTTATCGGCAGTGAGGGCGGCTTTGAAAAGAGCGAGGTCGAGCTTTGCACATCTAAAGGAGCTGTTGCTATCGGGCTCGGGCCGCGGATACTGCGCTGCGAAACTGCGCCGCTTGCTGCTTTGAGCATTGTTATGAATCTGACGGGCAATATGTAGTAATTAGTCAATCGGGACAAAACCTTTTAAAAAAAATATACATTTTGCAAGAAATGTACAAAAAGTGCTTGATTTTTTGTGGTGAATGTGTTATACTGTAAGTAATCTAATTTATGTTAGAAATCAATTCAAAGGAGTGTATTTACTATGTCCACTATTTTTAAGATTCTTGCTGTTGTTGGTGCAGTAGCAGTTGCTGTTGCAGCTTTCCTGGCTTTCAAGAAGCACAAGGAGCTTGAGGACTACGATTATGAGGACCTCGATGACGATTTTGATGATTGCTGCGATTGCGATGATTGCAAAGAGACAACAGACGACGCTGAGGCTGATCTCGACAAGGTCGAGGACGCTGTTGAGGACGTTGACAAGGACTAATTCAAGACTTGCAAGGGACCCGCTTTATGCGGGTCCTTTTTTTGCACTAGTTTTATAAGAGCACACAATAAAAAGGGCTTACACTATGCAAGCCCCTTGTTTTATCGTATGTTTGATGATCTATTAGCGAGCATCCTCTGAGAAACCGCTGTCAACCAGGTCAACCAGACCCTTTACAGCATCTTCCTCATCAGCGCCGTCAGCGATGATCCTGATAGTTGTGCCGCCTACGATCCCAAGAGAAAGGATACCGAGAAGGCTCTTTGCATTTACTCTTCTCTCCTCTTTCTCGATCCAGATAGATGACTTGAACTCGTTAGCCTTCTGGATAAAGAATGTTGCAGGACGAGCATGAAGACCTACCTGATTCTGAACAACAACGTCTTTTACGAACATAATAATCTCTCCATTTCATTATTATCTTTTGGTAAAAACACAATATTTACAGGTTCACTTATCCCTTTCACCTGATATATAGTATTATACTCTCAAAAATCTGTTTCGTCAACGCAAAAATTAGACAAACAGTATATTTTTGCGATATTTTTGTATGTATCAACTAAAATGTGTCAACTAATGCTGTTTGCTTTGTTTATTTTGTACTAAAAACATACTCCAAAATGGCGAAGAGTACAAAAGTTCTTAACATCTTTGTCAACTCTAAACAAAGAGATTAGATTTTTATGAATTATTCCTCGCCAATTTTGTGTAAAATTGCTAAATCATCAGGGGTAAGTTCAAGCTTTTCGAGCAGCTCGGGTCTTTTTTTCTTTGTGGTCAAAAGCGCCTGCTCGTGACGCCATTTCTGTATATTTGCGTGATGCCCTGACAAAAGCACCTCGGGCACCTGCTTATCGTGCCATATCTCGGGTCTGGTATACTGCGGGTACTCCAGAAGCCCGTTGTAGTGGCTCTCGTCCTCGTAGCAGTCGGCTTTTGAGAGGGTACCCTCAAGCATTCTGACAACGCTGTCCACAAGCACGAGTGCAGGCAGCTCGCCGCCTGTCAGCACATAGTCGCCGATGGATATCTCCTCGTCAACTATCTCCTCGATAACACGCTCGTCAACGCCCTCGTAGTGACCGCAGAGAATGAAGATATCTTCAAGCTGCGAAAGCTCCTTTGCGCGCTGCTGCGTGAGCGTTCTGCCCTGCGGTGACATATATATGACGTGCGGCTTTCTGCCCTCGGTAACGGCTTTGAAGCAGTTGTATACAGGCTCGCACTGCATCAGCATACCCTGACGCTCGCTGTACGGGGTATCGTCTACCCTGCGGTGCTTATCAAGGGTATAATCACGGATATTGTGGCATTTTACAGTAAAAACGCCCTTATCTCTCGCTCTGCCCACAACGCTTTGAGAAAGGTAATTCTCAAGCATTTCGGGGAAAAGCGTTGCTATGTCTATATTCATTCGCGTATCTCCTCTGCGCCGTCAAACAGCCCTTCAAGCGGTGTTATAAGCATTTCACCGCCCTGGATATCTGTCTGCTTTACAACGTCCTTTATCGCGGGGATATAGTACATTTTGCCGTCAGGCGCTTTAATATGGTACACATCATTAGCCCCCGTCTGCGAGACATCTGTTATCTCACCGTAGACTTTTCCGCTGGCGGCATCCTTTACGGTCAGCCCGATAAGGTCCTGAATGAAAAACGCACCGTCCTCAAGCTCAACGTCATCGCGGTCAAGGTAAAGTACCCTGTTGCGCAGCTTCTGGGCATCATTGGCGGTATCTACGCCTTTTATCTTCATTACAACTATATTCTTGGCGACCCTTGCGTGTTCGATCTCGACAGGGGTACCGCTTTTGTAGTAAAGCGTTTCAAGCTCGCACAAAAGCTGCGGATCATCACACCACGGCTGCACCTTGACCTCGCCTTTTATACCGAACACAGAAACTATTTTGCCCGTTTCTATAAGCTTATTCATACGATCTCTCCTTTAAGCTTTCTTTATCTGATCTCTTACATCTAATATAGCACACCTTTGCACATATTTCAAGGCGGGATTTCGGCAGAATTAACAAAAATTTTAATAATTACAATTCGGTTACGAAAAATATCGAAAACAGGGCGCAAAACAGCGCATAATTCGCTGTACAGGCTTGCCTTTAACAGAAAATTAACACATACAGCAGTCAAATGTGTTACAATTTGTAATATCTAATTGCAACAGCTCGCCGTTTGTCTAAAATGACAAACTTTTTTGCACATTTTTACTATATAGCACTTGCAAAATGGATTTGTTTTTGTTATAATAGTGTTATGTTACAAAAGTGTGCCTGCTTGCTGCGGGTACATTCAGCAAATTAACAATGCGAACAATATTATTAATGCAAGTAGAGGAGAAATACTATGTCAAACAGATTATTTCAGAGTGTTGTACACCAGATGCGTGATACTATTGATTGTGTGATCGGTGTTATCGACGAAACTGCAACTATCATTGCTTGTTCGGAGCTTGCTCAGATCGGTACGACTAATGAGTTCGTATCTCTTGACTTAGGCGAATCCCACGACGTTTTTGTACGTGACGGCTACACTTACAAGCCTTTCGGCGCTCATATGAAGCCTGACTATGCTGTATTTGTCGAGGGTACTGACGAAGTGGCTGCAAAGTATGCAAGCATTCTCGCTATCACCCTTTCAAGCATCAAACAGTATTACGATGAAAAGTATGACAGAAACAATTTCATTAAGAATGTTGTTCTTGACAATGTTCTCCCGGGCGATGTTCATGTTAAAGCCCGTGAGCTCCACTTCAGCAGTGATAATTCCCGCGTTGTTCTTTTGATAAGGATCGTTTCTTCAAACGACGTTCCTGCATATGATGTTATCCAGAACCTCTTCCCTGACAAGAACAAGGACTTTGTTTTCAACATTACAGAGTCTGATATCGTTCTGGTAAAAGAGGTCACCAGCGGTGTTGAGTCTAAAGACCTCGAAAAGCTTGCAAGATCAATCTCAGACACCCTTTCAAGTGAGTTCTATACCCGCGTAAATGTCGGTATAGGTACTGTTATACAGGGCGTCAGAGACCTAGCAAGGAGCTTCAAGGAGGCGCAGATCGCACTTGAGGTCGGAAAGGTATTCGATACAGACAAAAATATCGTTTCCTATGACAACCTCGGTATTGCAAGACTTATTTATCACCTTCCTACCACGCTTTGCGAAACTTTCCTCAGAGAAGTTTTCAAGAAAGGCTCTATCGAGTCTCTCGACCACGAGACGCTGTTCACTATACAGAAATTCTTTGAAAACAACCTGAACGTTTCGGAAACGTCAAGGAAGCTGTTCGTACACAGAAATACTCTTGTGTACAGACTTGAAAAAATCAAAAAGCTGACGGGACTTGACCTCAGAGAGTTTGACCACGCTATCATCTTCAAGATAGCACTTATGGTCAAAAAGTATCTTGCCGCTAACCCGGTCAAGTTCTGATCTGACTATTTTCCCTTCGGCCTAAATATAAGGCGGTGTAAAATTTTGGTAGAGTTCAAAGATGTGTCCGTTACATATTCAAGTGGTGTGGACGCATTAAACAAGGTCAATCTTAAAATCAGCGACGGCGATTTCGCTTTCGTTGTCGGTCCCTCGGGTGCCGGAAAATCGACGCTTATCAAACTGATACTAAAAGAGATAGATGCCACGACAGGCACGGTTCTGGTAAACGGTTTCAACCTGAGAAAACTAAAAAGAAGAAAGGTGCCTGCGCTGCGCCGCACTATCGGCGTTGTGTTCCAGGACTTCAGACTTATACCGACTATGACGGTGTATGAGAATATCGCTTTTGTACTGCGTGTTATTGATGCACCTGCAAAGTACATCAGAAGCAGAGTTCCTTACGTTATCAGTCTGGTCGGGCTATCCAAAAAGGCTAAAAGCTACCCTACCGAGCTTTCAGGCGGTGAGCAGCAGCGTGTTGCTCTGGCAAGGGCGCTGGTAAACGACCCGCAGCTTATTATCGCGGACGAGCCGACAGGTAATATTGACCCGGAGCTTTCTTATGAGATCGTTGAGCTTCTCAAAGGTATCAATGAATGCGGAACTACTATACTTATGGTAACACACGAGCATGACCTCGTTCGTTACTTCGGAGGACGCATCATCAATATCAATAAGGGAAATATCCAGTTCGACGAGGTTATAGGAGGTTCCAATGAAAATTAGCAGTTTTAATTACCTGATACGTCAGGGCTTCAAAGGAATCTGGCGCAACAAGATGATGACATTTGCATCGTTTTGTATTCTTCTCGTTTCACTTATTATGGTAGGCTTTGCTATACTCGTTTCGATAAACCTTGATAAAGTTATCGGCAATATCGAGGAAAAAAGCGAGGTCATGGTAGTTATAAAGGACAATGTATCCAAGCAGGCGATGGATGAATTGCAGCAGAAGATAGAGGACATACCTAATGTCAGCGAGCTGCGTTTATACGGTCGTGACAAGGCTTTGGAGAGCATGATGGAAAAGATGTCAGAGGCACAGAAGGATTATTTCCTCAAGTATGTTGATGACAACCCGCTGCCCGATGTTTTCAGGCTGAATGTCAAGGACATCCAGAAGATGAACGACACTACTGCACAGATATCTATGTTTGAGGGTGTTGAATCGGTACAGTCCCCTACTGAATTTGCAGATATACTTATCAGCTTCAGAAGGATCTTCTTCATCGTTGCTATCGCTATCGTTGTTGCTCTGGTGCTTGTTTCGCTTATCATCATTTCAAATACTACAAGAGCAAGCGTTTTCGCAAGACGCAAGGAGATCAACATAATGAAATATGTTGGTGCGACAAACAGCTTTATCAGGATACCTTTCTTTATCGAGGGTATGGTCGTGGGACTTCTTGCATCGGGCTGTGCGCTGCTTATCACCAAGTTTGCTTATGAAGGCGTTTACAACATCCTGACCAGCGACTACAAGCTGTTCGGTGTGTTCGGTCTTAACAACATCTACTCGTTCGATTCGATGTTCCTGCCTGTTACTATCTCTTATCTTGTTGCGGGCGCATTCATCGGTGCGATCGGTACCTCAATAAGCACGGGTAAGCATTTGAAAGTTTAAACTCAATTATTTCAGGCGGCAGATTGGGCTTTTGCCTGACCTGCCTCTGTTTTGTGTGATTTCGGAGGAAAAAGTGAAAAAGTTATCTTTAGTCAAAAGATGTCTGGCGTGCGCTGTTTCGGTCGTTATGTGCCTTTCACTTATGGTCTACAGCGGAAAAAGCGGTGAGAACGTTCAGTCTGCCTCGGCGGTAAGCGAGGAAGCTCAGCAGAACGAAAACGAGATATCTGAGGCTCAGAAGCAGATACAGGAGCTTATGGATCAGCAGAAACAGCTTGATTCGCAGATACAGCAGGCGCAGGGCGACATCAAAAAAGAGGAAGAAACTCAAAAGGCTATCAATAAGCAGATAGAAACTGTTCAGAAGACTATCATTGCGCTTGAAACTTCTATAAAGGAATTGAACGGTCAGATACAGGATCTGACTACCGATATCGAGAAAAGCGAGATCGAGATAATCAAAAAGCGTGAGGAGATCGACACGGGCACGGAGGAGTTCAAGAAGAGACTGCGTGCGCTGTACATAGTCGGTGACGATTCTTATTCGAGCATGATCGCGGGTTCTACGGACTTTTACGATATGCTGATGAAGATGGAGCTTGTCAAGAGAGTCGCTAACCACGACAATGAGATGATAGACAAGCTTATCTCCCTTAAAACGCAGTTTGAAGAGGATAAGAAAGAGCTTGAAGGCAAAAAGGCTACTCTTGAGCAAAACAAGAGCAAGCTCGAGGAGCAGCAGAAGAGTCACGAAACTCAAAGGGCAAAGCTTCAGGAGCTTATGAACAAGAGCAAGGAACAGGTCAAGAAGCTTGAAGAACAGAAAAAATACTACGAGGAAAACAAGGCTAAAGTCCAGAAGGATCAGACAAGCTTTGAGGACGAGCTTGCCAAGCTGTACAAAGAGCGCGAGGCTATCAAACAAAAAGAAGAGCAGGAGCGTTTGAGAAAAGAGGCTGAAGAGCGCGCAAGACAGGAAGCTGAACGTCGGCGCCAGCAGCAACAGCAGCAATGGCAATGGAATCCTACGCCGACACCTACTCCTACTCCGACACCGACACCAAGCAACGGTAAACTCGCTTGGCCTGTGCCGGGATACTACGGTATCACTTCGGAGTTTGGTCCGAGATGGGGCACTAACCACAACGGTATGGACATTTGCTCGTATGGCATACACGGCGCAAATATTTGTGCTGCGGCTTCCGGTACGGTGATCCGCGTTGAGAATTACTGCCCTCACAACTACGGCAAAAACGGTTCATGCGGATGCGGCGGCGGATACGGAAGATACTGCATCATTGACCACGGCAACGGCTTGTGGACTTTGTACGGTCATCAGACCAACGTAAGCTGTTTCGTTGGACAGCACGTTGACGTCGGTGATGTTATCGGTCAGGTCGGCTCAACAGGCTGGTCAACGGGCGACCATCTGCACTTTGAGGTAAGGCTCAACAACGTTGCGGTAAATCCAAGACTTTTCCTTAACCTGTAAAATATCAAAGAGGTCGGTGCAAACTGACCTCTTTTTGCTTGCTTTGACAAAGGATATGTGGTATAATCGTATTGGATAATTTATCAGACAGGAGATATTTATATATGAGTGAAGAAAAACGCACACCAAAAAGAAGTGAGGTCGAGGAGAGGTTCAAGTGGGCGATAAATGACATTTACGCCAACGACGAGCTTTGGGCTAAAGACCTTGAAAAGCTTAAAGGCTTTGCACAAACGCTTGAACAGTTCAAGGGCAAGCTCTCACAGAGCGCTGATACGCTGTATGAGTATATGCAGATAAGCGACGAGATATCTGTTCTGGGCGACAGCCTTGTAAACTATGCGCAGAGAAAAAGCGATGAGGACACGACTGTTGCAAAGTATCAGAATATGATAGGTCAGGTAATGAACGTGTTTATGCAGATAAACTCGGCGGGAAGCTACGAGACGCCCGAGATAAATGCAATTGAGCAGACCGTGCTTGACAAGATGTTTGAAAGCAAGCCCGAGCTTGAGCTTTACAGACGCAAGATCGAGCTTATAAGGATAAAGAAGGATCACGTTCTTTCTGATGCGGAGGAAAAGATAATCGCGCTGACATCTGAAATGGGCGACTCACCCGAAAATATTTTTTCGATGTTCAACGATGCTGATCTCAAATTCGCCGATGCAGTGGACAAGGACGGGAAGGCACATCAGGTGACACATTCGACTTATATCCCGCTGGTGCAGTCAAGCGACAGGGCTTTGAGGAAATCGGCATTTGAGTCGATGTATGCGGGGTATGACAATTTTAAAAACACCTGTGCGGCTACGCTCGGTGCGCAGATAAAGGCTGTAAATTTCTACGCAAAGGCGAGGAGGTACGGATCAAGCCTTGAATCTGCTCTTGCAGACAACGAGATACCTGTGCAGGTCTATCATAATCTTATCAGCGCTGTACACGACAATATGCACTATATGTACGATTATGTGGCTCTGCGCAAAAAACTGCTCGGTGTGGAACAGCTGCATTTTTACGATCTGTACACGCCTGTTGTGAGCGACTTTGATATGAAGATAAGCTTTGAACAGGCAAAGGAAACTGTTCTTAAAGCGCTTGCGCCTATGGGCGAGGACTATCTGAAGATAATCAAAGAGGGCTTTGAAAACCGCTGGATAGACGTTTATGAAAACGTGGGCAAAACAAGCGGTGCGTACTCGGCAGGTGCGCGCGTTCACCCATATGTGCTTTTGAACCACAAGGATACGCTCAACTGTATGTTTACGCTCATTCACGAGATGGGCCACGCGGTACACTCGTATCTTTCAAATAAGAATCAGCCGATATGCTACAGCGACTACTCTATCTTTGTGGCGGAGGTAGCATCTACCTGCAACGAATCTCTGCTGATAAGGTATCTGCTGAAAAATGCAAAGGACAAAAAGGAAAAGGCTTATCTTATCAATTACTTCCTTGAGATGATACGCACGACGCTTTACAGGCAGACGATGTTTGCGGAGTTTGAGCTGAAGATAAACGAGCTTGTTGCGCAGGGCGAGAGCCTTACGGCAGAAACACTTTGCGGCATTTACCGCGACCTTAACAAGCTGTATTTTGGTGACGGCATCGTGCTTGACGAGCAGATAAGTCTTGAATGGGCAAGGATACCGCATTTCTACTACGACTACTACGTTTACCAGTATGCAACGGGAATAGCGGCGGCTATCGCGCTTTCAACAAGGATACTCAAAGAGGGCGAGAGCGCGGTCAAGGACTACATCGGTTTCCTCTCGGGCGGAAGCTCAAAAGACCCGATATCGCTTCTGCGCGGTGCGGGCGTGGATATGGCGACTGCAAAGCCTATCAACGATGCGCTTGCAGAATTCGGCAATATGATAAAAGAAATGGACAGTTTGTTCTGATACAAAGGCAGCGCTCTTTTGCAGGGCGCTGTTTTTGCGTTTATTGATGCGAATTATACGCAGTCAGACCGATGATTTTCGTGATAAGTTGTGCAATATCCCAAAAAAGCTCAAAAGCGTTGACTTTACGGCGTTTATGTAGTATTATAGTTTTGTATGTTAAATTATGAAAGAAGATAAAAAATGGAACAAAAACAACAGAAACAAAGCTTTTTAAAGCACTTTACCATTATCGGCGGCGGTACGGTGATAAATATGCTGCTCGGTCTGCTGACAGAGCCTATAATCACGCGCCTTGTTGACCCGTCTGACAATGGTAAATACGGCATTTTCAATATGTACTCAAGCCTTGCGGTAATGGTGCTTTGCATCGGTCTTGACCAGGCACTTGTAAGGTACTACTACGAAAAGGACTCGGACGATTACAAGCGCTCGCTGCTTTCAAAGTGCGTGGTGATACCGATACTTTTGTGCCTTGCGGTGAGCGGCATAGTTATGGCACTTTCGATAAGCGGACTGGTAAAGTTCAAATTCAATCCGCTAATTATGGGGATACTTTGTGTATTCACGCTGTTTCAGCTTATTTACCGTTTCAGTCTGCTGCTTGTGCGGCTTGAATACAAGAGCAAACTGTACTCG
>Ga0310691_10006456_pt1 | contig 12491 bp, 5 predicted proteins | sample 176DNAGHGlowgp2_FD_203887 | JGI IMG/M metagenome (GOLD analysis project Ga0310691, IMG submission 203887) | Sheep rumen microbial communities from Palmerston North, Manawatu-Wanganui, New Zealand - 1766 DNA GHGlow gp2 (v2) (version 2) | ecosystem: Host-associated > Mammals > Digestive system >... | reverse complement strand
CGGAGTGGACTGCTTACTTTTGTGTGCCACACGACGACCGCCTCCGTCTGCACCTCAGCGGAAGCCTGCAATACACCGACAACGACATGAAATCTTTCGACCACTACAAGCTGAATTACAAGTCGTCAGCTGATTTCCGAAACCGACACAATCGTGACGCTGCCCGAGGACTGAGCAACCTGTTGACGATTTCCACCGCCAATATCTGGCTGTTCCAGAATCTCATCAGAATGGTTCCTAATTATAATTATAGGTATCGGTGGCAAGAAACGAATCGCTCCCTGTATCTTCTTAACCGCATAGACGCATGGGGCGAAAACACCTCCCACGCATTGGGTGAGCTGCCTTCCGCTCAAGAAATGCTGATAGCCTTCGACACGAACAATAGCAGCCGTGCCCGTCAAACAAGCCATGACCATAGCCTTTCTGCACAACTCTCTTTCAACTCCACGACAAATGGTCGTCGCGGCAAGAACAATGGCGAACGCTTCCAGCATTGGAAATGCTATCTGCAAATCGATTTCAAGCCGACAGTTCGCTTCGAGCGCAATGGGCTTCGCTATCAGAAAAGTGACGTTGACACCCTGCTTTCCCATCGCCACGCATTCTTTGAGCCATCGCTTGCCATCTTTTGCAGTCCCTTGGGGCATTGGGATAAATGGAATGCAGAACTACGTTATAGCAGCACCGCCTCTGCTCCCAATCTCACAGATCTCGTCAATCAGACCGACGACAGCGACCCTCTGAATGTGATGGCAGGCAATGCACAATTGCAGAGCAGTCGCCGACATGCCTTCTCAGCAGCATTTCGCCAAACTCTCAGTCGGCAACGTATGTGGAATATCGGAACCTCAGTCAACCTCCTTCAGCGAGCCATTGCCTTCGGCTATTATTATAATAAGGAGAACGGAGTGCGCAAGATAAAGCCCGAAAATGTCAATGGAAACTGGGAAGCCCACCTCAATGTCGGCTTCAGTTCACCGCTCGACAAGGCACGTTTCCTGAACCTTTCCACCACAACCTCTCTTTCTTACTACAATAGCGTTGACCTCATCAGTGTTAGCACCCCTTCCTCCTCTGCTCCCATTTCAGAACAATCGCCCCAGCGTTCTGCGGTTGGCTCCTTTTATGTCAACGAAACCCTGAAGATGGACTATCGTCCCACCTCCAAGTTCAATCTCAGCATCAAGGGAGACATCCACTTCCTTCGTTCCGTGAGCCAGCGCCCAGACTTCGCTACCATCAATGCCTGCGATTTCGACTATGGACTGATTGCACAAGCCGAATTGCCGTGGGCAATGCAAATCTCCACTGACATCACCATGTATAGCCGCCGTGGTTATTCCGACACAACCATGAACACAAACGAACTTGTCTGGAACGCAAGGCTTTCAAAACGATTCCTCCAAGGCAACCTCGTCCTGAAACTGGATGCCTTCGACCTGTTGGGCAAGCTCTCCAATGTACGTCGCACCATCAACTCCCAAGGACGCGTTGAGAGATGGAACAACGTCATTCCCCGCTACGCCCTCCTCTCCTTGGTCTATCGTTTTAACAAACAACCCAAGAAGTAGTTCCACTTCAGCGGTGCCATTTCCATAGACTCCTTCGAAAAACCTAAGTAAAAATAATTAAGTTAGACAATTTTGTGATTCATGAATCCCTGTGCCTCACTTTGTCGTGATGACAGAGTGGGGCAGTCCTTTCCCCCTTTTCTCCCTTCCTTTTGTTTCAACAAAAGCTCCCTTTTGCTCCGTCTCAATTTTTTATTCGCTCCCACTAAATCGCCGAGCCCTCGCTTGTTTTTCATCGAGCCTTCGCCCTTTCTCCAAATCCCCAATCGCGTTCCCGTCAGTCCCCATTCGCGCGCTCTTCCTTCCCCAATCGCGTTCCCGTCTTTCCCCAATGTTTTTTTATTGAAGTGCGAAGCAAGCCCCCTGCAAAGAATGTGCAATTACTGAACCCAGAATTGGTAACGGAAAAAACATTTTCTATTGAATAATGTATAAATTAGCAAGGTGTAATAACATATTTCAAAAAAAATAGTTAATTTTGCAAATTGATGTAGAATACTCTGCATATTATTATAAAGAGAGAATAGGGCAAGCATGTATGGGTAAGATTCTTGATTTCATAGAACGTGATGGGGAAGGCAAATATTCCTGCTATAAAACGCGCAAGTTAGTCCTGGACGAAAACGACCAAGACACGCTGGACTATGATGACAAGCCAGCGGTAGAACAGCATAGTGGCACCTTTGCTGAAACCGACCTGACTCGGGTTGATGTTGTTGCTATCGACGAAAGAATGATGAAACTTGCTAGAATTCCTCTCTTCTCTTACTTTCTTGATGGTTCGCGGCATGTGTATAAAGTTGATGATATTGCCATCGGTAATCGTATATTTCCATTCATGGCAGGGCAGATTATTGTTGGATGTTGCGAACGGAAAGATAGAGATACTTTCAAAAAATATATGCTTCATCGAAGGGTAGTTTTATCTCTTCCTCGCAATTTCAACTATGATGATGATAAAGAGGAAAACTTCTGTCGCAACTATTGTGAGAAAATCAATGCAGAGATAGCGTCAAACCGCTATATCCATGAGCATAACATAAAAATAGATAAGATTTTGCTATATCCAACCGATGGCAATAGTGCGGCAATATCAGACAAGAACGGGTTCAAGAATAGCGCAACAGCAAAAATACAGTCTGAAATGTCCGACGAAGAGCAATTCATGGTGAAGTCGCTCTGTGAAAACAACCTGCTTGATAATGAACACTTCCTTATCAAGGATGGCTCTATTGAATATAACCCCAGTTTCTCAAACATGTCCCCTTTGGAGTGGAACCAACTCCGCTCCAACTATAAGCATGTAGTGGGTGTTTCGAAAATGTTCAATCCTGATCTTATGAAGGATTACAAGGGGCGCAAGCTGTCAAAAACCATTGCCAGTTTGAGACCTTTCGAACGTACTAAAGTATATCGTTATCCTGCCCAGAATGGTCAGTCGGAGTTTGCCATGTGGTATCTGCGTCTTAGAAAAGGGGAGTTTAGAGAGACTCACTTTTCTGATGTTATCAAGTGCGAAATGTTCTTGGAAGAGAAAGGATCTTCAATAGACACCAACCTCATCAACCTTATCAGTGCCAATCTGATAAAGGAAGCCTATCCCACATGTTATGGAAAGGATACAAGATGGGCAAACCATCTTTATCCTGTATTTCTTACAGAGTCTTTTTGTAAGTCTAACTATATCAATCAGAATATTATATTAAACCTGTTCTAAGATGACAAAAGTAATAGGAAAAGTATCAGCAACAGAATCATCCCCCTCAACAATTGATGAATTCTACTTTTGGACAGATAAGAAACAAATTCTCAGTCCTTTTGACGTAGTGAAGGTAGAGCATGAGAGTGATTCCATTACTTATGGAGTCATAGAGGAAATATATCACGTAACAGATGCTCCCAACCATTTCACTAGCTACATTTCAAGTGATTTTGGTGACGTTGACGATGGCATTGGCAACATGAATCGTCTAGGTATGAACTATGTACGTGTACGTGTGTCTTGCAATACTAAGGATATTTACACCCCAGTCCTGAATGACAGAAGGGTCTCGCTTTGCGATGAGGATGATGTAAAAGCCGCCCTGGGTCTCAGTGAAAATGATGTGCAAAACCCATTGGTTTGTGGCTACTTGCAGATGTACCAAGGCGAAGCTGCCATCAAGGTAAAAGTGGTAATAAACTCCCATTTCCTTTTGGGGCCTGATGGAGCACACATGAATGTTTCTGGTATTTCTGGTTTGGCGGCAAAGACATCCTATTCTATGTTCCTTATTAAAGCCATACAAGAGAAATTCCGTACAGAAGCTAACGAAACAATTGCATTTGTGTTCTTTAATGTCAAGGGACGTGACTTAATGGCTATTGATGAGCCTAACACCGAACTGCCAGAGAAAGAAGCGAAGATTTATGCAGACCTTGGTCTTTCAACAGATCCTTTCAACAACGTCACGTATTATTATCCATATAGCACAGATAAGGTGACAGCTAATGTCCAAAGTTATGCCCACCCTGAGGATGTGCAGAGGCAGATTGCAGAACACAAAGCAAAGAAATATAAGTTCATATATGAGAACTGCCTTGAAAAGCTTGATCTCCTGCTTGCTAACGAGGATGATTCTACAGGCACCCTTGAAAGTTGTGTGAACTATATCATTAATGGGCAAGTGCCATTCAATAATGTCAAGACTTGGTCAACTCTTGTTGAAAAGATTGACGAATGTACCAAGTCAAAGAGTAATGGTGGAAATTCTAACGAAATCCAAGTGACAAGCTGGCGCAAATTCAAACGCTGTGTTAGCAAAGCCATCAAGAACAATGTCTTTGGCACTAATCTGAACGACACTACAGGTGAAGTTGACCTTACAGAAGAAATTTCAAACAATCTTGTAAATGGACAGATAATGGTAATTGATATTGCCAGACTTGACGATAATACCCAGAGCTTCGTGTTTGGTAGCGTAGCTCGTGCTATTTATGACATGAAGTTGGGGTCTGATAGAGATAACATCCCCGACAAGGTGATACTATTTGTTGACGAATTAAATAAGTATGCATCAAGCGATGTGCCTAAAAATTCTCCTATCCTGAAGCAACTGCTGGATATTGCAGAACGTGGACGCTCATTGGGTATTATACTGTTCTCTGTTGAACAGTTTAGAAGTGCTATTCATGATAGAGTTAAAGGTAACTGTGCTACTCAAGCTTATGGACGCACCAACGCTATAGAAGTATCTAAGTCTGACTATAGATATATCCCCAAAGTTTATCAAAATATGATGACACGACTTAGCCCTGGTGAGTATATAATTTCGAACCCAGCTCTTCGTTCTTTGGTAAACATAAGATTCCCTCGTCCTTCATACAAACAATTCCCTAACGGATAAGAAAATGGCTCAGAATATAGAAAATCCTATAGTAGGTATTGATCTTCTAAAGATGTTGATGCTCCAGCTTTACAGCAATCCTCGCTGTATATATCGTGAGTACATCCAGAATGCCTTGGACTCAATTAACGAGGCTGTTAAACTTGGCGTACTTAGCCGAGTGAAAGATGGACATGTGAATATTCACATCACATCAAACAACATCACGATTGAAGACAATGGCACTGGCATCAAGAGTAGCATTGCTACAAAGATTCTGACAGACATTGCTAATAGCATCAAGAATGGTATTGACACTGCTGGTCAGTTTGGTGTTGGAAGATTGTCAGGTGGTGGTTATTGCGAGGTTTTGGAATTTGAAACCACCTATCAGGGAGAGAATGTTTCGACAATTGTTTCTATGGATACCCGTATACTCCGTAGGTTGCTTGATGAAAATCATAATGACATATCAGCGGAGGATGCCATGAGGCAAATCTGTTCTGTACAGACATTAGAAGCTCCTGTCAATAAGCACAATTTTGTTGTTCGCCTAAAGAACATCATCAATTCCGCAGACATACTTCTTAATACCAATGAGATTCAGTCGTATATTAAAGAGGTTGCTCCTATTGACTATACAACAACATTTTCTGCGCTTATCAATTCAAGTGAACAGCAAGATTTTGTGGCAAGGCACAAATCAATAGACAAGATTAAGGTTTCCATAAATGAAGTGCCAGACATAGAAAAGTCATATGGAATTAAAGTAAAAGGTAGTGATGACACCATAGAGAAGCTTAGGTATTTTGAGCTTCCAACGCATGAGAAATTCGGTAAGATGGGATGGGGCTGGTATGCAGTAACGGAATTTTCAGTCCAAATAAGCGATGAAAAAGACCCATGTGCTGGCATCAGGCTGCGAAAGCACAATATTTCTCTTGACAAGAACATTCTTAACCCTTTTTTCAGAGAGGCACGAGGTAATAAATACTTCTATGGAGAGATATTTGTCACTAATGAAAATATTGTCCCAGACAGCGGACGTCAGGGGCTTGCTGCAGGTGAAGAGGCAGATGCTCTCGTTAAAGCAATAAAGGACTATTTTGGTGTTCTGCATCTTGTATATAACAAAGCCAGTAGATTGAAAGCAAAGTTAAAACTACTTGATGAACTACTTGGAAAAATTGAAGGAACAAACGAACCAAGTGTTAGAAACATACTGTCAGACAAACTTAGAGAACAGGTTAGGGATTATGAAAAATTTTCTTTGCGTGATAGTCGTGTAGAAGTCAATGATGTGATAGATATCTATAATAAAAAATACAATCGTAACCTCTCCCCAAGAATTCAGGAGATTTTATATCCCATATCAAATTCAGGACCTGCAACTATTGAGGATAATTCAGTGCCCGTGGAGCCAGAGTCAACTCCTACAGCTAAAGAATTTTCTCAAGTAGATACACCTGTAGTCCATGCCCCGACTCCAACACTCAAACCTGTACATGGTATTAATTCTGAGCCTCCAAGAGTTAGGCCGTCTGCTCCAAAGCCGCTTACACCCCCGACTCCTCCTATTCCAACCCCAACACCCCCGAAAACTGCGACACTATCTCCTTCTACGCGTGCCCAAAGCGAACTTGACGAGATGTTTATGTCTCTACAAAACAGCCAGCAATGTACATCTGATCAAATTGCCATTTTGAGGAAGGTTTTTAAAACCATGATGATTGTCTGCCCATCTGCAAGTAAGAAGACACTTACCATGTTGATGAGGGCGGCTATTGAAAGTATTGTTTAAAATGGGAAGGCCAAAGAAAAGAAAAAAAGTCCTACTCATAGAACCAAACTATGCAAATAAGTTTCCTCCCATTGGGTTAATGAAGCTATCAACCTATTATAAAAATCTGGGGAACTGGGATGTTGTTTTCTTCAAAGGCGACTTGAAGAACTTTGTTATTGAACGCATTGCAGAGAGGTGTGTCGAAATGTTCTTCACCATTGATAAGTCCATCGACTGGTCACTAAAAAAGGATATAATCTTCGAGTTCATAAAAACGCGCAGAAAAGACCTTATACCAGAAATTGGAATAGACCAGTCTAATTATAGTATTCTCCTTATAGGTCAGTTGACTGATTTCAAAAATTACTATTGGAAAGGAATATGGAAGAAGGAGCCAGAATGGGATAGAGTCGGAGTAACCACGTTGTTCACTTTCTATTGGGATATAACGGTAGAAACTATCAACTTTGCCAAGCTACTCGTCAAAAACAAAAAAGACCTGATGGTTGGAGGGGTATTGGCATCAATCCAGCCTAAAGAGTTAGAAGAAGCAACAGGCATCAAGCCTTATGTAGGCATCCTAAACATCCCAGGGCAACTTGACAAGGGAGATACACAAATAATCGATGAACTACCACTTGACTATTCCATTCTTGATGAGATAGAATATAAGTATCCAATGGCAAATGCATTCTACGGCTATATGTCTAGGGGATGCATCAGGCATTGCCCTTTCTGCGCAGTTCCAACATTAGAGCCCGTTTACAATCCATATATCAAACTGACTGATAGAGTTGAAAAAACGCGAGAAATCTTTGGTGACCAGAAAGACCTTCTTTTGATGGACAACAATGTTCTTGCATCAAGTCATTTCGAAGAGATAATCCAAGAAATAAAAGATTGTGGATTTGAACGTGGAGCAACTTTTATTCAGCCTAACCTACTTGATGTTGCGACAAAGAACCTAATAGAAGGCATCAATGATAGGGCATATATCCGTAAACTTCAATCTCTCATATATGAATTCTATGAGAAGTTGACTAATAAAGAAGATTCCTATAAGGTATACCAGATTATAGAGTTTTATCACATAAAAAAACTTCTGACATCAAAAAAAGAAAATCTTTTGAAAGCATACGAGGAGATAAAACCTTATTACGACAAGTATTTCAGGCCATCACCTCGGCAGCGGTACGTTGACTTTAATCAGGGGGTCGATGCAAGATTATTCACCGAGGAGAAGGCCAGACTATTGTCTACTATTGCGATTCGTCCTCTGAGGATAGCATTTGACGATATAAAAACCCAGCCTGCATACGAAAAGGCTTTAAGGTGGAGTGTAAATGCTGGAATACGTCACTTTTCCAACTACTTGCTCTACAATTTTACAGACAAGCCAGTAGACCTTTATAAACGATTGGAAATAAACGTAAAACTGTGTGATGAGCTTAACGTCAACATCTACTCTTTCCCCATGAAGTACCACCCTTTGCGGAAAGACGCTGATAGTGAAATTGATTTTTCTCATAATAGAGACTACATAGGCAAATACTGGAATCGTAAATATATCAGAGCCGTTCAAGCTATTTTGAACAGCACAAAAGGACAAATAGGTAAAGGCCTATCATTTTTCTACGAGGCATTCGGAAACGACGATAAAGAATATCTAAGACTGCTTGAAATGCCGGAAAGTTTCATCTTATACAGATTCTTTTTCAAATGGCTTGATGGCATTAACGGTCTTGGTCCCCAACATTGGCGTGAAACGTGGAATATATGCAAGGATAAGTTGCCAGAGAAAGAATGGAATGATGTTCTTGAAGTTATTCACCATAATGATTTCAAGAAAGAAACTACAGCTCGTTTCACTGATGTTGACGTGCGTAGATTATTTGGTTATTATAAGAACCTAAGGGATGAAGTTTCAACACCAGGAACCGAATTGTATGAACTTAAGAAAGTCTATGACTCTCACCCTTTAAAGGAAATAAGGAGGAAGAAATGAAGATAACAAGCAAAACTCTTCTGGAGGATTTACATCGAGCCAACATCATTGATATTAACAATTATCGTTATTTACATGAGAAGAAAATTATTTATGTAAATGATGTCTTCACAATGTCCGTTGATAATGATTCATGGAGTTCGTTGGAACACGAAGTTAAAGAACTCTCTTCGTTTTTATATAGCATTACTACTTTTTTTGAAGAATATGATGCCGGGTATATAGGTACATCAATGAGATTTTTTCCACAGTCATTGCTTTCTTCGTTAAAATCAATCTATCAAAAAGAGAAGAATAGGTTTGATGCAGGAATTGTTCTACGATATGTCTTGCATGATGATTCTAATATTTTCTTTCAACATCTATTTTATAGCCTTCTAACTGATGCCAAAAGTTTGTTTGACGAGGATTTATTCATGAGGAGGGCAACACAAGGAAAGCATATTCTTAATAATGTCAAATTGGAATTTAAACGCTTTAAAATTGCCTTAACTTCAATCATTGTAAACTTTGTCGAATCCTTGGCTTTTTCCCCTGATTGCATTTATTATAAAAAGGCAATAGAATCATCCATAGAAGAATCTGCTATTGATCTTTCAATCTATAGAAACGCGAGGGCTTATCTCGATATGCTCAGTTTTAAACCATCGAAAGCGAAATTTGTCACGTCTGTAGATTCTTTATCGGTATATGTTTTTGATGAGAACATACAAACGGCTTATAAAAAACTTCAAAATAAATTATCAAATAGAACCAAGAACATTCTTCTTTATAACCTTCCAAGATATGTTGACATAATGCCCTGGGTGACAGGAGAAAAGACTGAATTTTACTTTAGAGGCTGTGGCTCGAAATCGAAAATAGAACTTGTCAATTTTTTGCTGCTTTTTAAGAAATATTTATCAGAAAATACGAATTTATTTATTTCGGAGAACGATGTTCCTGACTTTGTTGAGACTCTAACATTCTTGATAAGGCTGGGTGTTGATAATATCATTATATCAAATATGACAGTATATCAAAATCTCGTTGAAATCTATCCTCTATGGAGGAATTTGGCTCTTGATATAACTGACGCAACAAAAGTCTACACTAAAATATATGAATATAATCCCCATTATGCACTGGACTGCTTTGATATAATAGCGAAGATTGTTGCGAAAGTTGTTTTGCTTATTACGACATTACCCGATTTTGAACCTTTTGCGTCCATTTTCTCTACAACTGAACAATCCTTAAAAAAACTAACTGACGAAAATACAACAATTCCCGATTATAAACCTTTTTCATCTATTTTCTCAACAACTGGACAATCCTTAAAAAAACTAATTGATGAAAATAAAATAGAATTGGAATATCAGAAGTATATTACTGAGGACAAAGATAAATTGCTAACAAAAGCGTTCAAAGATGCTTTTGACAATGCAAGCGTTCAGGCTAGAAATGCTGTTCAAAATAACCATCTTAGCTATAGGGACTTCATGAGATTCATTGGACATGAAAATCGTTTCATGAATTTACGCAACGTGGGGTTGCGTGGAGCAAATGAGTTATCTAATATGCTTTTGACGTTTTCGGACACATACCAAAGAATCTTAATGGAAGGAGATGATTTTGTGAAGAGTGGGAACATCAAGGCACTCTTTTACTGGCTGAATAATGATGAAGTGGAATTCGTAAAAGCTTTTAAACAATATTACGATTACTTCCCAATGTTTTTTGTCATAAATGCTTTTTTTAAATCAAGCACAAATGTTAAAGCTCAAATATATGCTTCTTTTTACGACATTTCTGATAAGGGGAGTTCTTCCATTGATGATTTAGCAGCGAAATACAGCCTTTCTAGAGAGCGTGTAAGGCAGATTGTCTATAATAAAGAGTTCAAGCGAGATAAAAAGTTTTCTCTTATTTTGGACTCCAAATATTGGAATAATTATAGCCTTCATTGTCATACCTTCATATCTTCAGATGACTCTCAATATATTGATATATGTAAGAAGGAAATTCCAAATTTAACATTCTTCAACTACTGTGGTCTTTTGGGTATCTTTACTAACTTATCTATACTGAACCTCTCTTATACTGGAAAAATTTTATCATCTGTGGATGTCGAGCAATACCTTAGTGAAGGTATAAGGTTTCACTCTTATGGTTATGATCCCAATTATAATTTATATCGCATGCCCTTAGCATTAAGAGAGGCAAGCCGTCTTATTAAATTGCAGCGGGATGAGACAATTAAGATACACATAAAAAGCTATTTTATTGAAAATATAGACTATTGGAACAAGAAGGGGACTGGTATAAACAAAGAATTGCAAGCGGGATTGATGCTGTTTTTTGAAGAACTAATCACTAAAATATTTCCTGGGTGTGTAGAGAACGACTTCTTATTATTGCATGCCAACAAGAAAAACTATAGCGAGATTTTATATGGCATCTTAAAGGAGAATGGAGACAAAATGCATCTAAGTGATATATTCAGAAGATTTAAAGAGCTCTATCCCGATGATAAATACAACGAACCTAATCAGATAAAGCCTTTTATGGTACGTGATGAACGTATTGAAAACATTGGAAGATCCTCAATTTGGAAGTTGTCTGAATGGGCGGGATATACGGGTAGCCTTCCTGAACTTGCAGTTGAATTGGTTTCTAAAAAGTCTAAACCAGTTACTATTGCAGATCTCGCAAAAGAAATGTTATCTCTTCGCCCTGATTCCACAGAACGAAGTGCAACAAGCATTATCCACCTATGCATAAAAGATGGTAAATTAGTAGATTACTATGGTGATCTCGTAGGCCTGCCCAATCGCAATTACGGTTCGACCTATGTCCTGCAACCTCACACATTTGATGAATGGATGGAGGCATTTAAGAAATATGTATTCCAAAACAACTGCTTTCCTACAACGAGAGGTATTGGCTATGAATCATCTCTATATAATTGGTACTATTATTCCAAAAATTTTATAAATCTTAGTTCTGATGAAATTCTTAAATTCCACCAGATGCTTACTGATCTGGCATTATATCCCCACACTCACAACGAACTAAAATTCTTCAATAATTGCAACAGATATCGAGAGTTTGCCGTTCAAGCGGGAAGAATGCTTACCCACTCTGATGAGCCAGGTCTATTCGCTTGGTTCGAAGGTAACAAGGAGAGATTTTTGACTTATGAAGATAATCGCAAGATATATTTCAAGAACCTCTTAAGTTTTTTGACTGACAAATTGGGCTATTTCTAGGTTTGAAGCAAAATAGACATTCGTCCCTAATATTACTTGGCGAGAAATTGAAGAGGTATGTTGACATTCTGTTTTTCTTGATTTTCATGATTCTCATTGCTGTGTACAGTGTTTACAGTTCCTACGATAACAAGCTTGAATTTATACGAGGATATAAAACTGCGGATAATCTTAATATTTCCCCTTTCCGCCCCTCCCTATAATATAATAAGGTGTCGCCTTTATCCATTCTTTCCGCTTTTGTGTCAGAAAGGTTTTATTTTGCATTTTCTTGCAAAAAAGTCGCTGTAAAATTTGGTGGTTGTCGGAAAAGGCAGTACCTTTGCACTCGCTTTCGAAAACATAGGGTGTCAAACTGACAAACTGAGTAGATTTCGAAGAGCAAAAAGTAGCTCATTGACAGACTGGAACAAGGTTAGAAACAAGACAAGGCAGCGAGGTGGTAGGAACCACCTCAGACAAATCAAGATTTGTCAAGACAAGCGCAACGTCAATTCCGCTACATATATATTA
>Ga0310691_10006453_pt1 | contig 12495 bp, 10 predicted proteins | sample 176DNAGHGlowgp2_FD_203887 | JGI IMG/M metagenome (GOLD analysis project Ga0310691, IMG submission 203887) | Sheep rumen microbial communities from Palmerston North, Manawatu-Wanganui, New Zealand - 1766 DNA GHGlow gp2 (v2) (version 2) | ecosystem: Host-associated > Mammals > Digestive system >... | reverse complement strand
AATTACAACGGGATTCATCCTCGTCCTATTTATTGTAAGGTGTGCGGAAGTGCGAGCCGCGCAGCTCCTGGAGTCGTTTCTCACCGAACTGCCCACTTTCCCATAATGCGTCCATTTCTTCGTCTATTTGCTTGGCGTAGAAAGCTGCCAGTTGCTGGCGTAGCTTTTCCAGCCCCGCAGCGGTCTTGATGTGGGACACCAGATTGAACACTTGTACTTGTGCCGGAGTGAAGGTGATTGCTTCCATAATCCTTGTTTTTTTGATTACGGGTGCAAATATACAACTTTTCCGCGAGATAATCGCAGAACGCCCTCAGATTTTTAATATCCGTTTGTCTCAGTATGTCAATGATCGACGAGCCGAGGGCAATGGAGCTTGCTCCAATTGCTGAGGCGAGGATGATCTTCGAGCGTTAGCTCAAAGAACGATTTACCTATACCATCTACCCAATATCTCTCCGCTGTCGCGGCTAAAATAGATAAATGGGTAATTGGGTAAATAGGTTAAAAAGCGAGGCAGGCGCGAACACGGTAGGTGCGGAACGCAAAGTCGCTGTTCCAGTAGGCACCGCCATCGCTGAGTTTCACGTACTCAGCTTGGAGCCCGGCCGCCGAAGACGACCAGTAGTAGTTATAGTCGACCTCCTGCAATTTACTGCTGTCGCCTCCAGCTGTGGCTAAAGCATTATTCAGGCCAGTGTAGCTTTCCTCGTTGCCGCCGTTGGCACTGAACATCTGCTTCCACTCATCCTGGCTGGGCAATTTCCATGAATAACCGCCGATGGCAGCTTTGCCTTCGCATTTCGATTTAGCCGTAGCCAAATTCACAATGCCTTCTTCGTCGGCCAGGGCGATGACCAGACCGTTGGAGCCGTTCTTGTAGGCCACCATGCCCACGGCGGTCACGCCCTCGGGCAGCTTGTCCTTGTCGGCTACGGCGTAAGCCTTGCCGTCGGTGCCTACAATCATGCCTACCGTCGATTCGGCGAGGGTGTAGGCGGTAGCGGCCGTTGCCTTCTTCACGGCCTTGATGCTCTTCACGTGCTTCGTGCCCGTGTACTTGATGGTGACGGTCTGGCCGGCTGTTGCGGGGTTAGGGGTAGCAGACCAGTTGGTGGCATCGTCGGTGCCTTCCTTCACAGTCACGTTGTAGTTGTAGGTTTGCGGGCTGATGGTGAACACGATCTTGAGTTTGCCCTTTCCTTCATCATAAATATTACCGTTGATCTCCACGCTGGAAGCATTGCCAGTCCATGTGGTGCCAGACCAGCCCGTGCCGTTTGGAAGAGGACTTGGAGTAGTTGCTCCCATCCCGGTTATTTCAATCTTGGTGAAGTTGCCGAGGGTGGTGGTAAATGTTTTGCCCATCATGAAATTCTTATCCTTGTAGTTTATCATTGTGGCAGTTATAGTGACACCATCCTTAGTGAAGGAAGCATTTAAAGGGGCCCCTGTGCCGGTTATATCATCGTAGTTCCACGTTACGGTGATGGGGGCGGCTTGCACCGTGATTGCCATCACGAGCAGGGCAAGCATTGAAAGTAATTTTCTTTTCATTGTTTCTGTTTTTTTTGATTAATAAAATTGTTTATTTGAATAAAAATTGATGCTGATATAGTACAGGCTATCTTTTTGAAATTAGCCAACACGCAACAGGCGCGTCTGAGCCCCGTAGCGGGGCGCAAACGCGCCGTGTGGCTTTCGACGCCACGAGCGCCGAAATAATTGATTCTAAGCTATTTACAGTATGTATGGGGGGGTAAAATGACATGCTCCAATACCGGCAACGAAAGCGTGTCGACAGTCTGTCTGGTGGCCTGTCTGTGTGGTCAAAGTTAAAAGCATGTCTTCTTGTTTTAGGGTGTTTCTGTTTTTAATCTTGCATGCAAAGATACGCAATTTTTCTAAAAAAACAAGTTTCACAATAAAAAAATTGCAGTAGAGAAGTAAAAAACGGGGAAACTCCTGTCACGGCACCATGCCGTTTCACGTCGGGCGGTGCCGACTGTCAGGAGGGGAGTGCCGGGGAAACTGGGAGAAAGTGCCGGGGAAACGGGGACTTTGGGTAGGGGAAACAGGGAGTTTTAGTAGGGGAAGCAGGAACACGGCGGCCGCCGTTAATTATAACGCCGCCCGCCGTTAGTTCTAACGGCGGGCGGCGTTCATTCTAACAGCGGGCGGTGTAACCCTTGTTACTCCGTGGCATGGGCTGTTCTGCTTGAGAACATGATTTCATTGCAAAGGTACGAAAATATATTGATAAATGCAAGTTTTTGGGGGAAAGAAATTGCGGAGAAGAATTAACATCAATTAAAGACGTTGACACCGTCGGGCGCGGTGGCGTGTCAGCGTGCTGCCTGCACCTGTGACATGACACGCAGGAAGTTGCCTCCCCAGATTTTCTGAATGTCCTGCTCAGAGTAATGACGCAGCAGCAGCTGACGGGTGAAGTTGAGCATCTCGGAAGAGTCGGCCAGACCGAGCACACCACCGTCGCCGTCGAAGTCGGTGCCCAGTCCGACATGGTCGATGCCCATGACGCTGACGGCATGCTCCAGGTGCTGCAGGGCGTCGAGCACGTCAGCCTCGCCGCCGGTGCGCAGGAATCCGGGATAGAGCGTCACCTGCATGACACCGCCGTGGGCCGCCAGGGCACGCATCTGCTCGTCGGTCAGGTTGCGGGGATGGTCGCACAGGGCACGGCAGCTGCTGTGTGAGCAGACAATGGGCTGCTGGCTGATGTCGAGTGCGTCGTAGAAACTCTTCTCGCCGGCATGGCTCATATCGACCATGATGCCCAAGCTGTTCATCTCGCGGATGACCTGCTGGCCAAAGAGCGACACGCCGCCGTGGGTGTTACAGCCCCGTGCAGAGTCGCAGAGGTCGTTGTCGCCATTGTGGCAGAGCGTCATATAGACGATGCCGCGCTGTGCGAAGTGGCGCAGGTTGTGCAGGGAGCCGTTCAGGGCCAGCCCGTTTTCTATGCCGAGCATGATGCTCTTGCGTCCGCGCCGCTTGTCGCCATAGAGGTCGGCCGGCGTGCGGGCAATGCTGAGGTAGTCCTTGTGCTGACTGACAATGTCTTCTATCTTGTCGAAGATGAGGTCGGCATACTCGGTAGGGCTGCTGACGGGGAACGCCACCTGCGACGAGAATGTCTCGCCAATCTTGGGCTGCGGCAGGTAGGCCACCATGATGGTGGCATCCTGATGTCCCTCGGCCATTTTGTGCAGGTCAACGCGAATCTTCGGGTCGCGGCTGCCGAAGCTGATGCCCTCGGGGAAGAACATGGGCGTGTCGCAATGGGTGTCGAGAGTGAGAATATGCCGGTGCAGGCTGCAGGCGCGTCGGTAGTGGGCTGCCTGGCGTACGAGCCACTGGAAGAGCGGCAGTCCGTCGGCCAGGTTCTCGGGGTGCCACTGTACACCCATGATGCTTTTGTACTCGCGGCTCTCGATGGCCTCAACGACACCGTCGGGTGCCGTGGCGGTGACGCGGAAGCGACGGCCGGGGTCATCGACGGCCTGATGGTGGAAGGAGTTGACAAGAAGGTGGTGCCCCCCCGCACGCTCCCCCGGGGGTGAGGACAGCTGTTCCTTATATATATGGTATAAGGTGGAATCGGCGTCAATGGCGACGCTGTGCGTAGGCTCTGAGCGGCGTGCGTTCTGCGAGTGCCTGACGGGGTCTTTCTGCTGCAGCCCGGCAATGTCCTGCGCCACGTGTCCGCCAAGGGCCATGGCGAGGGTCTGAATGCCCCGGCAGATGCCCAGCATGGGAATCTGGCGGTTGTAGGCCAACTGCGTCAGCAGCAGCTCGGGCAGGTCGCGCTCGGCGTTGATGCCACCTAACCGTGGCGACGGCTCTTCGCCGGCATAGAGCGGGTTATAGTCGGCACCGCCGCTGAGCAGCAGTCCGTCAACGTGGTCGAGGGTGTTGATGATGGCATCGGTGTCGCTGAGTGGTGGAATGATGACGGGCACACCGCCGGCCTTGAGCACCGACTTGTAGTAATCTTCGCCTAACTTGCAGGCAGCCTCGTCGTAGTTGCCGCTGATGCCGATGACGGGCTTCCGCGTTGCTTCAGGAAAAGTCGCATAGGCACTGGCCAGTTGCGACTGCCAATCATATTTGTTCATCTGTTGTCAGTTATCAGTTGTCTATAACCACTCACCACACACCATTAATCCACCTGAACAGGGATTTCGCGCTTGATGCTTTGTTCGAGCGAGATGAGCGTCTCGGTGGCCACCACGCCGGGAATGTCCTGCAACTGTCCGTTGAGCAGGTTCATGAGCTGCTCGTTGTCGCGGGCATATAGTTTGACGAGCATGGTGTAGGGTCCGGTAGTAAAGTGACATTCCACAACCTCGGGAATGTGCTGCAGGCGCTCTACTACATTGCGGTACATGCTGCCTCGTTCGAGGGTGATGCCTACATAGGTGCAGGTGGTATAACCCAGGCTTTTGGGGTTCACGTCGAACCCGCTTCCCATAATGACATCACCCTCGATGAGGTGCTGTACGCGTTGGTGGATGGCTGCACGCGAAACGTTACATTCGGCAGCTACATCCTTAAAAGGGATACGTGCATTCTTGGAGAGAATGCTCAGTATCTTTTTGTCAAGATTATCAATTTTGTCCATACTTTTAGTACTTAGTGCAAGCAAAAGTACGCAAAAATGACGAGATGAGCAACATTTTGCGCAAGAAATTACAATTTATGTAGCAAAAATTTACTTACGCTTCTTCTTGGCAGGCTTTTTTGCTGTCTTTTTCTTCACTTCCTTCTTCACCTCGGTGGTTGTCGTGGCCGGCTTGGGACGGTCGATGTCAACCAGCTCAACGTCGAAGATCAGTGCCGAGAAAGGCTTAATCTGCCCCTGCTCCTTGTCGCCGTAGGCCAGCTCGTAAGGAATGTAGAGGGTCCACTTGCTGCCCACGGGCATCAGCGTGAGAGCCTCTGTCCAACCCTTGATGACCTGGTTGGCACGGAAGGAGACGGGCTGGTCGCCGTGACGTGACGAGGCATCGAAGACCGTGCCGTCAACCAGACGACCCTCGTAGCGCACCTTGACGGTCTCGGTGGCCTTGGGAATGTCGCCCGTACCGGCGGTGAGCACCTTATACTGCAGTCCGCTGGGCAGCACGACGACGCTGGTGTCCTTGGCATTCTCGGCCAGGAAGGCGCGTCCGGCCTCGCGGTTGGGGCCATACAGCTTCTCGTTCTTCAGCTCAATGTCCTCGGCCAGGGTAGCCTGAAAGAAGGCGCCTGCGCCGTCGATGGTCTTGAAGATGGTAGTGTCGTTGTGCAGCGCATCAAGGAATCCCTTGTAGAACATGTCGGTGTTGATGGCGTCCTGCGTGCCCTCGAAACGGCTCTTCACGTCGGGCAGCATGCGGCCGCTGACCTGCGAGGCAATGTCGAGTCCGGCAACGTATGCCTTGAACGTCGGGTCGTCGGTGTGCTTCAGGAACTCCTGGAAGCCCCGCACGAAGTCGTCCATCTTAGTGGTGTCAACGCCAGCCTGACGGCTCAGGTAGGGAATGAGCCCGATGGTGTAGTTCATACCGGCAGCATAGCTCACGGAGTCGCTGCGACTTAACGTTACGTTCTGCTGTGCTTTGGCAGAATGAAAAGAGGCACCCATCACCAGGATGAGTGCCAGTATAGACATAGTACGTTTCATTACTTCTTAACTTCGAGCAGTTGAATCTTGAAAATCAGTGTAGAGAAAGGCTTGATCTGGCCAGCCTCACGCTCGCCGTAAGCAAGGTCCTGAGGAACATAAACCTCCCACTCTGAACCGGCGGGCATGTGTGTCAGGGCCTCGGTCCAACCCTTGATGACGCGGTTGACGTACATCTCGGCGGGCTCGCCACGCTTCAGTGAGCTGTCGAAGACGGTACCGTCAATGAGCTTACCCTCATAGTGTACCTTCACCAGCGAGGTGTCGGTAGGAATGGCACCGGTACCTTCCTTGATGACCTTATACTGCAGACCGCTGGGCATCACCTTCACGCCTTCCTTCTTGGCGTTCTCGGCAAGCCACTTCTCGCCGGCCGCTTTGTTAGGACCGTACTCCTTCTCCATGGCCTTGGCCTTGATGGCCTGCATCTTGGTGTTGGCCAGCTCCTGAGCCTGGCTCATCGTCATGAGTCCCTGCTTGTTGGTGGTAGCGGTAACAAAACCGGCCATGAAGTTCTTCAGGCTGATAGACTGTGTAGAGTCGTTGCCGAAAATCTGACGGTTGATGCCCTTCAGCATCTGGTTGCTGATTTGCTGACCAATCTGGATACCAGCATAGTATGCCACCTTCTTCTTGTCTTCGCCAGCATTGGCACCTTCGTTCATACCCTTTACAAACTCGTCGATGTAAGCAGTATCAACGCCTAACGAGCCTACCAGGTATTCCTTCAGACCCTGGGTCTGTGCCATACCGAGCGCATAGCTGACGGTGTCGATGTCGTTCTTCAAATCTGCTTTCGGAGTTCCGTTGCCGCAAGAAGAGAATGCTACTGCGGCGATAGCCATAGAGGCTACAAAAGTTAACTTTTTCATCTTTTTTAATGAATGTTTAATATATAATTCTTTAATCTTTTAATTCTTTAGTTATTACATTACTTCTATCAGCTCCACGTCGAAGATCAGTGCGGCAAACGGGGGGATGGATGCTCCGGCACCGCCCTCGCCGTAAGCCAGACGGTAGGGGATGAAGAAACGGTACTTGGCACCTTCCTGCATGAGCTGCAGTCCTTCTGTCCAACCGGCAATGACCTGCTGCAGTCCGAAGACGGCGGGCTCGCCACGCTGCACGCTGGAATCGAAGACGGTACCGTCAATGAGGAAGCCCTCGTAGTGGCACTTCACCGAGTCCTTGGCTGTGGGTTTCTTGCCGTTGCCCTCCTTGAGCACCTGGTATTGCAAGCCGCTGGGCAGGGTGATGACACCGGCCTTCTTGGCGTTCTCGGCCAGGTATTTCTCGCCGGCCTCCTTGTGAACCTTGCCCTGCTCGGCCCGCTCCTTGCTGAGCTTCGCCTCCTTGGCAGCAAAATAATCCTGTACAATCTGCTGGGCATCGCGATTAGAAACCTTCAGCTCGTTGCCTGCCAGCACGTCCTTGATAGCGGCGGCAAAATCGTCAATGTTCAGGTCGTTGGCACCCATCTGCAACAACTGATGGCCAATGCCCAGACCCAGAGCATAGCTTACTTTATCCATGTTTTCTCTCTATATATATTAATATGTATGTTTTATAAAACGGCGGCAAAGGTAGTATAATTCGAAGACATGACAAAATAAATTTGCATTTATTTCATTTTTAATCATCTGCCAACACATATTCCAGCTGGCGCTTCTCCATGTTTGCGCTGGCCACCTGAATGCGGATGGGGTCGCCCAACTGGTATTGATGATGGCGGTAGCGCCCCGTGAGACAGTAGTTCTTCTCGTCGAACACGTAGTAGTCGTCGTCCAGGTCGTTGATGCGTATGAGTCCCTCGCAGTGGTTCTCGTCAATCTCGCAGTAGATGCCGTACGACTGTATGCCCGAGATGTGCGCGTCATAGACGTTGCCCAGCTTGTCGGCCATGAATTCCACCATTTTGTATTTGATGGAGTCGCGCTCTGCCTGCTGAGCCACCTGCTCCATGTCGGAACAGTGTTCGCACAGCTCCTCGTACTTTTCGCGGTTGGCCGAGCGTGCACCGTCCTGATACTTCGTCAGCAGGCGGTGTACCATGGTGTCCGGATAGCGGCGTATGGGCGACGTGAAGTGGGTATAGTAGTCGAAGGCCAGTCCGTAGTGGCCAATGTTGTGGGTAGAGTACTTGGCTTTCATCATGGCCCTGAGGGCTACGTTCTCTACGAGCTTCTGCTCGCTCTTGCCCTGCACGCTGTCCATCAGGGCGTTCAGCGACTTCGATATGGCTCCCCTGGTGCCTGCCGTCTTCAGTTTGTAGCCAAACTTCACCACAAACTCGCGCAGCGTTTCCAGCTTGGTGGGGTCTGGCTGGTCGTGAATGCGGTAGGGCAGCGTCTTGGCCTTCGTGCCTTTCTTCACCTTGCCCACCATTTCGGCTACCGAGCGGTTGGCCAGCAGCATGAACTCCTCAATGAGCTGGGTGGCATCGTTCGACTTCTTGAAGTAGCAGCGCGTGGGCTTACCCTTCTCGTCGATGTCGAAGTGCAGTTCCTCGCGGTCGAACTTCACGGCCCCGTTCTTGAAGCGGCGCTCACGCAGCTTCTTGGCAAGGCGGTCAAGGGTGCGCAGCTCCTGAGCGTAGTCGCCATCCTTGCCGGTCAGCATCTCCTGCACCTCCTCGTAGGCATAGCGGCGGTTGCTCCTGATGACGGTGTGCTCCAGCCGGAAGCTCTTGACGTTTGCCTCCTCGTCGAGCAGGAAGATGGTGCTGTAGCAGAGCTTCTCCTCGTCGGGACGCAGCGAGCAGATGAAGTTACAGAGCCGCTCGGGCAGCATGGGTATGGTGCGGTCAACCAGATAGACGCTCGTGGCACGCTTCAGGGCCTCCTTGTCAATAATGGAGCCTTCCTTCACGTAGTGTGACACGTCGGCAATGTGGACACCCACCTCGTAGTATTTACTGCCTGACGACTTGCCGTGGGCTACTTCCCTGAACGACAGCGCGTCGTCGAAGTCTTTGGCATCCTTAGGGTCTATGGTACACGTCCACACATTGCGGAAATCCTCACGCCGGCTGATTTCCTGGGGCGTAATGCCGGGCTCTATCTTCTCGGCGGCCTCTTCCACGACCTTCGGATATTTGTAGGGCAGGCCGTACTGTGCCAGGATGGCGTGCATCTCGGCATTATTCTCGCCCTGCTTGCCCAGCACGTCAATCACCTCGCCCACAATGTTCTTCGAGTCCTTCGACGGCCACTGCGTAATCCTCACCACGGCCTTGTCGCCTGTACGTCCGCCCTTCAGCTTCCGTTTGGGCACCATGATGTCGTGCACGAAGATGTTTCCTTCCGTAATCAGGAAGGCGTAGTCTTTCTCTACCTTCAGAATGCCCACGGCTTGGTCGGTCTTGTGCGAAATAATTTCGGTGACCATGGCCTCCTTAATGTGGTTCTTGCGGCGGGCCATGAGCGACACCCTCACGCGGTCGCCGTTCAGCGCAAACATGGAGTTACGCTCTGACACGAAGATGGGCTTGCCGCCATCGTCAGGCTGGAACGAGTTTTTGCCGTTGGCCTTGCGCACGAATGTGCCCTCCTGAACCTGCGTCTTGGTGTTCAGACGGTAGGAGTTGTCACTCGCCTTCGACAGGTAGTCGTCCCACGCCATCTCCTCCATGGCGTCGATGGCGAGCATCTTGGCGGGGTGGGTGTCCAGCTTCAAGGCCTTAAATATTTGTTTAAACGAGAATGTCTCGTTCGGGTGCTGCTGAAACAGCGTCTGCAGCATTTCCATGACTTGTTTTTTGGTCAGGCGTTGACCACCTTTTTTCTTACTCATAGGCTTGCTATTCGTTTTTTTGTGACAATAAATTGATTCCTACTACTGACCTCACTCAGGCACCTTCTCGCTTGCCACGCGGAGAAACTTTCCGTCCGTCGAGTAGGCACAGCTGTAGGTGTAGCGGCCGCCCTCGTCGTAGTATCCGTACGAGGCCGCGATGATTTCCTTCTTCTCCCAGTCGCGTTCTACCACTCCCTCTGTCGTGGGCAGCTGCCTGGCGCTGTGCGTGCGGGTGTCAATGATATAGGTCCAGACGTTTCGGGCGTCGGGACAGCCCTCAACAATAATCTTGCTGACGTCGCCCGGTGCAAAATATGCCCGCTCGGCCGTGGCAATGAGCTGCATGGAAACGTCAACGGCATCGGCTTTTTCGCCCTTCATACGCTCCCACTGAGCGGCGGCCGTGGGGTTTGTCTGGCACACCTTCAGCACCGTGCCGGCACGCTCGTCGGCCAGCCAGACACTGTAGGTGCCCACCTCTGCCTCGTCAGCGCCTGCCTGCTCCTCGTTGACATAGAGGGAATACTGCTGATGGCTATCCGTGCGCACCGCCGTCTTAGGCAGCTCGCTGATGTCCTGAAGCGCCTGTTCGTAGCCGGAAAGCCCCGGAGCCTCGTCGTCACCCGTAGGTTCGCCATCCTCGCGTTCAGCCGTCTGCTGACTGACGGAGTCGCCGGCCGCCGTGGCAGCGGCTGTCGCCTGGGCTGCCTTTGGCGCATGGCTGCAGCTGAGCAGCAACAACACGAGCAAAATAAGTCCGTTCGCACAACTCAAGGTTTTGGGAAAAAAGCTTTTCATACGCTCTATTGGTTTTAGTTTGGTGCAAAGATACGATTAAGCGAGCACAAAACAAAAAAAAACACCATTTTTTTGTTTTGTCGAGTGCATGTACCTCGGCTGAAAGCCAAAGATAATCATTTTTTCCATGCACAGATGCTTCTAATGATTTTAGCATTTTAACGTGAGTTCGACGTAAGCCTTAGGCAATAAGCCTGCTTTTAGCAGTGCTACCTCTCAAGAAGTCAGAAATGAACATTGAAACCATTGACAAAGGCAGGTTTATTGCGTAAGACTTACATCGAACTCACGTCATTTTAAGGATATATTTTTCAAAAACTTGTGTTTTTTTTTGTTTTGTCCTCGCTTAATCGTACCTTTGCACCGTAGATGGAAAGAATATTGATAACAGGAGCGAGCGGATTTATCGGCTCGTTCATCGTAGAAGAAGCACTTCGGAAAGGATTCGAGGTGTGGGCTGCCGTGCGTAAGTCCAGCTCACGCAAGTTTCTGCAAGACGAGCGCATACACTTCATAGAACTGAACCTCGCGTCGGAGAATGACCTGAAGAAACAGCTGAGGGACGTGCAGTTTGACTATGTGGTACATGCTGCCGGCGCAACAAAGTGCCTGCACAAGGAAGACTTCTTCCGCATTAACACCGAGGGCACACAGCACTTGGTGTGCGCACTCATGGACACCCAACAGGCACTCAGGCGCTTCGTCTTCATCAGCAGCCTGAGCATCATGGGAGCCATCAGGGAACAGCAACCTTATACGGAGATTCTGGAGACTGACACGCCGAAGCCCAACACGGCCTACGGACTCAGCAAGCTGGAGGCTGAGGAATGGTTAGACTCGCTGCAGGCTTCGCACCTGAGGGAAAAATTCTTCCCCTACGTCATACTACGGCCGACGGGCGTCTATGGACCACGGGAGCGCGACTACTTCCTGCAGATGCAAAGCATCAAGAAACACATGGACTTCGCCGTAGGATTCAGTCGTCAGGACATCACGTTCATCTATGTTACTGATGTGGTGCAGGCCGTGTTCCTGGCCTTAGAGAAAGGACAGAACGGACGGAAGTATCTGCTGTCGGACGGACAGGTATATCAGTCGGCCACGTTCAGCGACTACGTACACGAGGAACTGGGCCGCCCCTGGTGGGTTCGCATCACGGCACCCATCTGGCTGCTGCGCATCATCACGTTCTGCGGCGAGTACTGGGGACGACTGACCAAAAACATGACAGCACTGAACAACGACAAGTTCAACATTCTGCGGCAGCGAAACTGGCGCTGCGACATAGGCCCGGCACAACGGGAACTGGGATTCAAGCCCCAGGTGCAACTGAAGGAAGGCGTACACAGGGCCGTGAAATGGTATAAGGAGAACGGATGGCTGTGACACACTGCATGATTCGCAACAAGTACAGAAAATATTTCTCATGAAAGTAATCAAACCGTTGTTCCAAATAGAAAAGAAACCCAAGAAGGGGCTCTTTGCCGTTGAGTGGGTCATGCTGGGCTACACCGTGCTCACACTGCTGTTCATGCTCGTCACCTACACCAAGTTGCAGAACCCCGTGTCCATGCTCTGGGGGCGCTTTCAGGCCATTGCCATCATGGCGGCCATGTGGGCCGTCTATCGCATGGCACCCTGCCGGCTGACGCGCTTTTGCCGCATTGGGGCACAGCTGCTGCTACTTTCATGGTGGTATCCTGACACGTACGAGATGAACCGTATTCTGCCTAACCTGGACCACATCGTGGCCGAAAAGGAGCAATGGCTCTTCGGTTGCCAGCCGGCACTGCTCTTCTCGCAGGCACTGCCAGGCACAATGGTCAGCGAGCTGATGAACCTGGGTTACACCTCTTACTTCCCCATGATAGCCACGGTGACCATCTTCTACTTCCTGTTTCGCTACGAACAGTTCATGCAGGCCACGTTCATCATACTGACAGCTTTCTTCGCTTACTACGTAATGTTCATTCTGCTGCCCGTCACCGGACCGCAATACTACTACCAGGCCGTGGGACTGGACCAGATAGCTGCCGGCAGCTTCCCCAACGTGCACGACTATTTCCTGACGCTGCGCGAAGCACTGCCCACACCGGGAAACGCCAACGGCATATTCCACCAGATGGTGGTCGATGCCCACACCGCAGGCGAGCGACCCACGGCAGCTTTCCCCAGCAGCCACGTCGGGGTGTCAACCATACTGATGCTGCTGG
>Ga0310691_10006451_pt1 | contig 12500 bp, 12 predicted proteins | sample 176DNAGHGlowgp2_FD_203887 | JGI IMG/M metagenome (GOLD analysis project Ga0310691, IMG submission 203887) | Sheep rumen microbial communities from Palmerston North, Manawatu-Wanganui, New Zealand - 1766 DNA GHGlow gp2 (v2) (version 2) | ecosystem: Host-associated > Mammals > Digestive system >... | reverse complement strand
CCAGGAAACCACCAAGGTGCTCAACGAAGCTGCCATCCGTGGCAAGAGCGACCCACTCGAAGGTATGAAGGAGAACGTGATTTGCGGTCACCTCATCCCAGCGGGTACAGGTCTACGTCAGTTCGAGCGCATCATTGTTGGCAGTCGTGACGAAGCAGATGAAATCCGTCGTCCTCAGTTCGACCCAACATCTGCCTTCTCAGCATTCAACAACAATTTCGCACGTTTCAACAAAGATTAATTCAATATTCTCTTCGTGAGTTATTCTCAATAAAAAAGCATCGGCTCCTTCGGCTGATGCTTTTTTTGTTTAACATTGATGATAGTTGATTCTATGTTATTGGTGTCCGCTAAAAATGCCGAAGGCATGAAAGACCACAGGCAGGCGGTGGAGGGCCAAGCACGGAACCCCTGATAAGCATACAGCCAAGCACGGAACCCCGACGTGGGTGACAGATGCGATTGTCAGATAATCCGTCGTACCTTCAGCACTCGGTTAGTTTGCGACACATAGCAGGGGTTTCGCTACGCTTCACCACCAGCCTGTGTTCTATCGTCCTTTCAGGACTTACCAAGCCCAGTATGAATGAAAAGTGCGACATACGTAAATATAACGCTTACAAAGTTAATCATTTTCTGCAAAAGAACAACAAAAAGACAAAAAAATACGATATAATAGAACTTTATGTCAATATACGGAAAAGAGTGCAGCCCATCTGGTTGTAGTCTCTGCTTCGCTTTTCATGTTCTCTTCGTTTTTCTCATTTGACGTATTGACTATGTCCATGTGTCAGCGTTTCTTGGCATAGCGAGACTACGTCTCCCCCCTTATGCCCAAATATGACTGTCCGCTAAACATTTTCCTCAAGCAAAAATTTAGGACTGATGCCTGCTTCAAGTGGCAACCCTTTTGAAGAATTGGAATGACTATACTTATGTTTAGCGGACAGTAATAATTCTAAAAGCATCAGCTCCTTCAGTTGATGCTTTTTTGTTGCCCCTTGATTTAGTCTATTGGTGTTCGCTAAATGTTTTTATTGGATAACCGTTGTCCTTTTTTATGCAATTCTTTTCGGATTTCATTCACAAGCCTTGCGGATTTGGCATTTTGCACTTCCATACTACATTGGCTCTCACCAAGTCTATTTTTTTCGCCTCTCCACGCTTACCAGAAATGTAATAGTACCTTGCTACGCTCTTTGATAGAATATCGGTAAAAATCTTCCGAATCCTTGCACATTTCTCATTGATAGAGTTAAGTATTGGATTTGTCACGTCCATAATGCTTTTCTCAACCCTGTCTGTCATTCCTGCTGGTCTTAGCAGAAGATACAAACTCGTCAGTTCTTTACGATAGTCTGGCAGACATTTTAGTACGATGCCCTCAGGATGTGAGAGGAATAGCAAATAAACAGCCTTTATCAACGGCTCCATTACCACCTCTATAGGCTTGTCTCTTGCCAACACAATTTCGTAATCTTTAGTTACTATCAATTGCGGAAACAAATCCTCCTCTTTCATCGTTGCCATAATTTCAGCTTCATCCACACCATACGCTTTCAGTTTGCGCACTTTCTCCTTTACTTCGTCCAAAAGAATGGAGCAATGGAACTGCTCCAATTCTTTTGAAATCATGAGTTGACCTTGTCTTTTCATCGTAGTTTACAATTAGAATCCCATAGCATCCATCATTGCATCGTAATCTAAAGGGTTGTTAGGCATATCTCCATACATGCCATCAGTCAACGCATACCAGGAATCTTCTTCCGTCCACTCATAGCCACAATCATCGTAGCCTTCACACTCGTACTCTTCGTACTCTTCGTTTTCTTCGTAAGAGTCATCATAAAAATCTCTTGCCATAATCTTACATTTTTAAATTGTTATTACTGTTATTATTCACTAAGACACTCTTTGCTGTCTGTTCCATCAAGCTCTTCTTTAGATATAATTGATTTTCTACAATTAGTTCATAGTCACATTTGTTTTCGCCCATTTTGATTGTCAAAACAAACAATTCAAGGAAGGTCAGAAAACAGAATAATATGATGTAGAATGCTAACGATACTTTACTTTGAGATACAACCTTTAATGTTGCTTCAAGTTCTTCAATAAACCCTGCTGTACGTTGGCTCATCTCTTCTCTTACTTTCTCTGCTACTTCTTTCTTGTCTAATCGGAGTTGCTCTAACTGCTTTGAATAAATCTGGATTTGGTCATTGTTGGCTTTCAATTGTTCTGCCAATGGATTTGCCAGTGTCACCGTATTGACTGTTTGTGTCTTTACTTTCTTAGGGTTGCCGTTTTCATCCACTCCAACAATCTGTTCGTGTGTGGAAACATTAGTACCTTTTATAACTGGTCGTTGTTGCAATTCTTCATTAAGTGTTATGGTTGCTTTACTCAGCGAGTCCATCTCTTGTGTAATACGCTGTATGTCCTTGTCGTAGATGGTTAACCGCTTTGTAATAGTTGCCCCAATCATGTCTTCTCTGTGTTCCTGAATGGCTTGCTGAATATCATTGCGGAAAATAATCTGGTCGAAGATACATGAGCCTAAGACAGCCATGCATAGTGCAAGTAGCACTCTCATAACACTCATCAGTCTGGCTTTGCCTACAGTCAAGATGATAACTCGCTCTACACAAAGAACTATGAACATAAATGCTACTGCAACACAGATTTTCAGTGCATACGATTCAATGTTGATGTATTGGTCAGCAAAGCAGTAACCAATGGTACCCCACAACACCATCATAATGCAGATGGCTGATAGTAGTTTACGAAACTGGCGATAACTGGCCTCGCCACAATCGTTCAAAATGTTCTTATCCCAACCGATAAGGAAACAACCTATATTTCTTATCGTCTTCATAATCTCCAAATATTACTTGTTATTGATAAAATTCACTGCGTTAACCGCAATTCCTTTGAGAAAACCCCTACGATACGACTCTATCATCGTCATCATCTTCGAGTCGTTAGCCTCAAGCAGCTGTTGCATTTCTTGGATTTCTGTTAAATGCTCTTCGTATGTTTCCCTAAGTGCAGCCATATCAGATGCTGCTGCAAGTGCTAATGCTTTTTGGGCGTTTCCGATTTTCACATTTATGAGCCTAATGTCATTCTTGTATTTAAGGATGATACGTTTGAACAACATTTCCAAATCATTACGGATAATCTTCTCTTTAGCATCACGATAGGTAATGTCACAGTTGACAAGCGCATCTTGGAATCCTTCCTCCTCAAAGTTCTTGTGAATGAAGTTGAAAATAACATCAATAGGCATCCCTGTACCCCAGCTGATGGTAATCAAACGCTTCTCATCCTTCTTCTCTTCTTCTGGAGATGCGGTTTCTTCGTTTCCCTCTCCCTGAACGTTTTCTTTCAGTTTTGGAAACATCTCTACATTCTCTTTTGGCTTAGTGCCGAATAATCTAAAAAGTGCCATTTTATTAGTTTTATTTTGTTTCACAATCTTGTTTTCTTTGTCTTTTATACCCGAAAAATAGAAAAGGTAACTGCAAATATTGAAAAATGTTGTATTTTTGCAAAAAATGTGTTAGAGCATGAGATTCAGACTATTCCTATTTTTAGTAGCCTTGCTACTTTCCTCCACTGCAAATGCCCAGCGGAAACGAGCTTTCTTGGTTGGAATCTCACATTACGACACAGCACTTACGGGCTATCAGTGGAATAACATCAATGGTGTTGAGGATGTCAATTTACTTAGCCCTATATTGAAGAATCAAGGGTTTGTCATCACGACATTGTTAGACGACCAAGCCACTTTTGATAACATCGTCAGTCAAATAGCAAAGTTTACTAACAAAACAAAAAAAGGTGATATAGTTTATCTTCATTTTTCTGCTCATGGTCAGCCTGTTGAAGACCTCAACGGCGACGAAGAAGATGGATGGGACGAGTCCATTGTACCGATAGATGCCTATAAGATATATAAAAAAGGCTTCTATGAAGGTCAAAAGCACTTGACGGATGATTTGCTCAATAAATATGTTAAGAAACTCCGTGAGAAGATTGGACCTTCAGGATTTCTGTATGTTGTCATTGATGCATGCCATGCTGGAACCGCATCAAGAACTAACGACGAAACAATCAGAGGAACTCATGTGGGCTTTACATATAATAATAAGGTATTCAAACCTTCAACGAACAAGAAATCGCATTATCAGATTGATGCATCAGCCAAACAGTCCAATGTTTTGTTTATTGAGGCATGTCGCCCTGACCAAGTGAATACAGAAATCAAGGTTGACGGCAAACGCTTTGGCCCTCTTTCGTACAATATCGTACAGACCTTGTCGAGTTTCACCCTTTCCACAAATGCTAATGAGTTCATCTATAACATTAAGCATACAGTGATTAAAACAGGGCGATGGCCAAACAATCAGAATCTTGTCACAGAAACGAGCTATTGATATGGCAAAGAAGATTACGCTACAGAACACAGAATTGAACCGCTTTATTGCTGAGGAAAGGAATAAAGTGCTGGCATATCTGAGAAAGACGTTCTCTGTCTCAGACGATGATTTGAGTGACATCTATCAGAATTCTTCCCTTGCCTTGTTCATGAATATTCGTGACGGAAAACTGTCAAATCTCACGAGCACGCTTTCTACTTATTTCCTTCGTGTTTGTATCAACCAAACGCTAAAGTTCATGGGAAAGCAGAAAAAGATCATTCCTTTGTTTGACGATAGCAAGCTCACCAACAAAGACTCCTTTCGACCAGACAAAATAGATGAATTATACCAACTCTGTACTGAGGATGAGGAAGCGGAAATAGTTTCTCGTTCAGAAAAGATTGTTCAAAGCATCATCGAGTCCATGCCCGATACTTGCAAGAATGTCTTTCAAGGTTATTATTGGAACAATCTCACCACCGCGACAATCGCAGATATTATGGATTCTCCAATGCTAATTCTGTCAAGACCCAGAAATATAAGTGTCTTCAGAAATTCCGTACAAAGTATAACGAACTAATGAACCGAATCTATGAATAAGAACGACGACATATTGATGGATGGCATTGATGAGCGAATAGAATTATTTCTTCGTGGCGAGATGAGTCCTGAAGAAGAAACTGCCTTTAAGCAGGAAATCAAGTCAAATCCTGAGTTGCGTAATCGTGCAATGGCTATGACTTCATTAATACGAGGTCTGCAAACCAAAAATGCTGCCAGAGAAGAAGCCATCATCAGAGAAAGTGCTTCAAAGTCGAAAGTTAGACCCGTCCTATGGTGGGCATGTTCTATTGCAGCCGTATTTGTCATCTTCTTAGGCATTTACAAAGACCATCGTTACAGGACCCTCGATGCAACTATTTCTCCCTATTTTACGGAATATGATATGAGCGATATTTCTCGCGGTGAAGTTGATACCGTTGCAATAGCTCATCTCTATATGTTGTTTGAAGAAATTCAAAACAACAAAAAGATGTCTGACATCATCAAAGAACTGGAGCCCATCTACCAATCTCTTGACGAAGACTTCACCTATCATCCTTGGGCTAATGACATAGCATGGAATCTCGCTTTGGCATACGTCAAAGATGATCAGATAGACGAGGCCATATCTATTTTGCAAAAACTCAAAGCGGATAATCCAGACACACCTATTTATATTAAGGCAGATGAACTTATAAAGAAACTGAAAGACCTATAGAAAATCTGGAGGGCAATCACAAGGTTGTCCTCCTTCTTTTTGGATTACCTTGTCCCTGCATGATGTATCAAAGGTAAAAAAGATACAGCATGGAAGAATATATTGATCAGATAGAGAAGTTCCTAAGAGGGCAAATGAGCTGGAAGGAAGAGGGAGAATTCAAAACAGCACTGACAACAGATGCACACTTACGTTTATATGCTTTTATTCTGACTTATATGCTGAGGAAGCAAAAATCTGAATAATGATTTGTCACTTCCAACTATTATTTGTACTTTTGCACTGTGAACGAAACTCGTTCATCTTCAGGAGAGCCTTTGAGCCGAAGTTTTATTAACTTTTATGGTGACTCAAAGGAAGTCTCCTCAAATCAAAAATATGATAACAATTATTTGTCCGCACTGCGGAGCCCAGATTTTTGGTAAACCAAGATGCGAAAAAGATGAACATGGCAACTTGTATCAGATTATTGATTATACATGTTCATGTGGCTATGGGTGGATTTGTAATCCAAACATGTGACTAAATCGAGATCGTATTGTGGAGTTCCTCTAACTAAGAACAGCCAGCACTTTCCTTAAGTGCTGGCTGTCTGTTAGTCTAGTAAGATAAAGCCAGCCCAATAATATGGCGATTTTCCTTCATCTATTAGCTGTTCCTGAGCTATCCTTAATGATTGATGCGGTGTTTCCCCAGATAATAGCTCCTTATAGAATATTGTCATTAGTTCCTTCGTTTCTTCATCGGGAACTTTCCATAAAGACATCAGTATTGTTTTTACGCCAGCCCTCTTCAATCCTCGTTGTAGTCCGAAAACACCATCCACATTATCAATGTCACCTAATCCTGTATCACATGCTGATAAGACAATAAGTTTGTTGCCACTCAAATCTAATCGAGAGATTTCGTCTGTAGTTAATATTCCATCTTCTACTCCTTCTTCTATTTCCTTTCCTGTCCATGCATTGTTGCCGCCAGCAAACAAAAGTCCACTATATAGCATTGAATAGTCCTTTTGAGTATAGCTATGAAGACCTTTAAAGAAACTTGATGTTACATCTTCTTCTTGTGGAATGTAAAACCCATGCGTTGCAATGTGTATAAGTTCAGGTGCATTAGAATCTAAAGCCTTAAACGATTCCTCATTGGCATCATTCTGAGTGAGCAAATATGCGTTTAAGCCTTTACCTCTCAATAGTTCAGAAACAGTTTCGACTTCTTCTTTTGTTCCTGGTAGTAAATCCCATGAACCTCGGGTTAACGAACGTGTAGCCAACACTTCTCCTGAATTGTACGACGCATACGGCTTTGCTTTCTCAGCCATTAAATCAACATTTTCATAATAGTTGATATCTCCATATAAAGTGGCATTCTGATAATCTATTCTGATATCTCGTTTTACTTCATCAATCATTGCTGTTGATGAAACCTCATAAAAACTATAAACCTCTGCCAAACGGTTATTGCCGTTCGAAATAGCAGAAAGATTTATCTTGCTGATAAAACCAGTTGGTGAATAATACACAGTCGAGCCTACAGGTATATAAGGTTCTACTTTTTCCCATATCATGTGATATAGCGTCCTATTTGAAAAGGCATAAAGAGAGTCTATTTCATTTTGTCCCATGGGGGTATATGCATCCATCAAATCTTCTAAATCGTACTCGGAACAAAGTGATACAAGTTTTGGAACGGTGTCGTTGTTTGTCAAAACCAAAGCACCATACGATAATTCAGACTCATCAAAAGGGGTCTTTATTTGAGGAAGGAAAATGAATTCAATAGCAATCTCATTGTCTGAAAGCATCTTTTGCACATCACCACATGTTTTAAAGAGAGCCATCAACTTACTACCAAAATTGGGTATTGCGTCAACTATAGCTTTCTCCTTTTGGCTTATTGCCTCGCGATAAACATCTATAGAATCTTTTGTGCAGTTCTTATTAGAAAGCATTCTCTTCATATTTATCATTGAAGAGTAATCATTTTGAATGTCCGAACTATTATGATTAACAAGTTCTCCTAACAATTTACTAGAATTGATAAGCATGCTTTTTGTATAAATGGCATTATCGTACGCCATCTTAAGAGTTTGGGGAGTATTGAATGTCAAAACAGACAGATTGTTAAGTAATACCAGACTTTGAGATTTCTGTGTCCAGTATTCCTCGCGTTCAACCTCTGAAAAATGTGCATACATACTTGCCAATTCATCCTTAATTCTATTATTATAGCATTCAATGTCATTAACGGCATTCTCTTGCTTTTGTAAAATCTGAGCAAAAAGTAAATCTACCTCGGCCATATCTTTCACATATTTTGCTACTTCCGTCCTCATTGCTTCACAAAGAGATTCCTCTGCCTTAGGAAAATCATTTTCATAGAAAAGGTATATTTCTGATAAGTTGACTAATGCCAATGCTTTTGTTCCTCTATTCTGTGGGGAGATTGCTTCATCTATAACTCGCTCATAAAGTTCCTTCCCTTTAGTAAAATCCTTCAATTTTGTGTAAATCGTGGCTAAATTATTAAGAATCAAAAGTCTGTCATTTGCGCTGTTACTATTGTCACCGTAAAACTGAACACATATTTCATAAGCCATGTCGGAAAGAGATTTTGCTAATGAATAATCTTCTTTGGCCATTTGACACATAGCAAGATTTGAAATGAGTAATCCATATTGAAGACTACTTTCTTCATCTGACGCATACATGTCTTTTGCTTGATTATACCAATAAAGTGCCATGTCCACATTATTTATAGTATAATACAAAAGACCTTTTGACTCGTATAATCCCCGTAAATGATGTGAATTAATTCCATTATTTCGAAAATTGGTAATAGCTATATCTAATAAGCTATCTGCTTTTGCATAATACCCTTCTAATGTAAGAGCATTGGACAAAGTACCAATTACATAAACAGAATTTGCAATATCTTTGGACTGAAAATTAGATTCATAGATTTTAAGCAAATTACCAAATTGATTGATTGCTTCTTTCATGTGTCCCTGAGCGTATGCATTGGTTGCTTTATATAGTAGGGTGTTTTCGGTAACAATGGTATCTTGAGAAACGACATCTTTGTTTATATTCAATCGTAAGAACGCAAGTTTTAGCTCATCATAGTAACTTTGTTTCTCTGCATCACTCAAATCATGTGTGTTATTCAGTAGCTTTTCGATTTGTTCCAAATGCTCTACACCGATTTGATTCTTTCCAAGATAAAGTTCTGAATAAGATAGAAAAACCAATGATGCAATATGTGCTTTTGAACCTTCACCGAATATTTTTTTGTTGACTCTCTCTGCTTCTAAAGAGAATTTGTATGCTTTCTCAAAATTCTTCACATGCTCGAAGTAAATCTTTGAGAGAAGGAGAAGTAAATTGCCATACGTTTTATCATTTTCTCTATTACTGATACTTGAAAAGGCATTATATGTAGTTCCAAACCACTTCTCGGCTGAGTTATAATCCTTCATATTCATGTATGCTTGACCGATGTCAAAGCGAGACCAAGCAATTTGCTCAATTGCAGAACTATTATCTTTTATTTCATTTTCTACTTGTTCCATGACTTTGATACACTTACTCCATTCTTGCTTATCAAAATAGTATTGATATATTTTTCGCTGGACTAAATAGTATAAAACATGGTCTTTCCTCTCAAAATCTTTATAATACTTATTTGAGAAAGCAGAAAGAGAATCTATTATTTTGTTGTCTAATTGACAAAAAATATCACTCCAATCAAATAAGATAGACCATAAATCAAGTGAGTTTGACGCATTCTCTTTATTTATGTGATGAGACAAGAAAATAAATGCGTCTATGCCTGATTGTACGTATGGCAAATAAACATTGGCATCTCGCGATTATCTATACTTACTTATACCAACATCACTATGGATTAAGTTAAGCCAAAAGACTGAAGTTTCTGGTAAGTCCTTGCCTCTGAAGGATTTTATAATGGAATCAGCTCTATCATATTGTTGGTGCTGAATACAGTTCTGAAGAGTATTTACTACGGATTGGTCAAACACTTGTGCACAAAGATAATTACTACTAATCAAAAACAAGCCCAATAATATAACTGTGAGTCTCTGTTTCATATTGCTTCCCTTGTGAAGAAAATATTAGTCAAATTGAATTTTTGGCGATTTCAAAACGTCATCCAAACTGGCAGATGCGAAATTATCTTCACAACGAATAACATTTCTTTTGAGTTCATCCCAGCGATAGCGCTTCTTACATTCTTTGTCAATAATGTCTAAAGACTTCTCTATGAAGGAAAGTACAGCAGATGAGTCATCAAATATCTTTTTCAAAGTATGATGAGTTTTTTGATTTTGGGATGTAATCAATTCGTCTCTTCCTTGTTTCAGCAAGGCTATCTTATCCTCGTTAATCGCCATCTTCAAAAATAAAGTATCTTGCAGAAATATCCGTATCTGTGTTCCTGCCTTTCCTCTGTATTGATTTAACAGTTTATAAATGTCATTATCTTTGCAAAAAGTGGCATATTCTATCGAAGCAATACTCGCCAAGCATATCTTACCTTTATTGGAGATTTCGTCAATCAGATTATTTGGGACTGGCGATGAATTATCTTTCAACTGACGCTTTGTGTTGTAATGGATTATGGTGACTTGTGTATAAAGGGAGAATAACTGCCCAAAGATATAATCCTCTGTTTGTCTCTTTGTAGATTGGTATTTCTGTAACTCACAAGAAAGCACCACAAGCAAACTTGCAAAAGTTCCCCCTGCTATTGCAAAAGCGAAACTGTTTGAAAGAAAAGGTGTATTGAGGACAATCCATCTGTTCACGTCATTTAGTGATATACCGTAAGATAAAAATAAGAATAACACAGATAGTGCAGCAAGATACTTTATGGTTTTGATGCTTGATTTCATCCTTTTATATTATTTAGTCATCAACGTTTCTGCAAAATTACAACTTTTCTTCAAAATCTGTTTACCTTTTCTTTCTTTTGGGTATGAAAAGACGTGGAAAGCTCGAAAAAGAGTAAACAACAAGGTTGTGAAAGTGATTCAGCTTGGGCGAATGAACAAGAAAAAGTAATTATGCAAACAATATAGTATAGGTTAAGTATAGATGAACCTTGGAATTCTTCATTCTTCATTCCTCATTTTTCACTCTTCATTCCTCATTCCTCATTTTCCCATGTTTTTTCAGCAGCTTGTTGATGGCATTGTTGAGCGATTCCGTTGGTTCGATGATGTTGTAGTCCTCCCAGAAAGTGGGGTCGAGGAAGTAATCCACCTTGTCGTAGAAAGAGTCGTGAGAGTCGAACGAGTTTCTGCCAGCAATGGGTTGCACGTTGTCGCTCTGCTTGTCCGTCACCACCATCTCGCAGAAAGCAGCGTATGACGTACTGAACAGCCTTCGTTTCCAATCACAGTTGAATCGGAACGTGTTCCGAATGTACGAAATGTGAGTCACCCCGTGGTCGTAGCGGTATTCCACCAAGCACGACAGTTCCTTTGGTTTGAACCTCACGCCCCTCGGTTTATGAATGAGCATCATGTCCGTTGCCTTCTCCTTGTCGCTCATGTCGAGCGAAAGCTCCACCCGTGTGAAAGCCAAGGTTTCACGGTCGATGTAGAGTTTGCCGAAATAGAGAGGGTAGGGCAGTTCCTTCTTGGGCGAGATGCTGACCACGTATTGCAAGCGGTTGTCAATCATTGCCAATGGCTCCATCTTCATCTGGTAGTTCACCAGTTCCATCCTGTTGAGCAGGAAATCCCTGTTTTTCACAATGTCTAATTCAACGGATAGCACAGGACCACCCATCACCTTCACTCTCAGCGTGTCGCTGCGTTTCGAACTCAGCAGTCGTCGCCCTTTCTCTATCGCCACGCGGTCGCGTCCGATGCCCCTGCGGTAGTCCGTCTTGTACATATCCACAACCCCCTCTGCCACATAGATGAAATGCTGCCGTTTCATCGCCGTTTCGCGGTAGAAGCAGTTGTAGAGCATCGGCATCCTGCTGTAATTGCTCGGAATCTTGTCCATCGCAAGATTCACGAGTTCCTCTGGATTCTCCGTCCAAACCACCACCTCGCGCAGCGGAATCGAAGTCGGTTTCAGCCGTATGTTGAGGGGGCTGGAAGAAGATTCGTTTACACTCACCTCCTTCGATTCAAAGCTCATATGCGAGACAACCACCCTTCGTGGTACTTCATCCAGTTTCAGAGTGAAGAAACCATCATCGTTCGTCACCACCGTTACGTTCGTCTGTGGCACCGACACGATAGCCTGCGGAATCTTGTCGCCATTCCTTTCGTTGGCAACCCATCCGCTGAGAACGAATTTCTGTCCCCATGCGCCGACACTCAGCATCGCCATCAGTAGGCAAAACATCACTTTCTTCATCATCGGTTTGCGTTATTTGAAATCGGTTCTGCAAAAATCGTCCACTCCATATCATCGGTTTTTTCAACTTCTCACCTGCAAAAGTATATATTTTTTTTATATGGAGAAAGACTTGCCGTGCAAAAAATCGAGTGTAAGAACATTCAATCCATTAAAAATTTAGGAAAACCGAAAAAAAATTCATTTCTTGTGTTAGAATTCGTCTGAAAACCGTATCTTTGTCACAGTTTTATGATACAACAATCGAATTGCAGCCATGCTAAATGGCACTCAATGGGATTGTTGTATCTTTTTTTTGTGCGCGTCCCTTGAGTTAGTATCGTTCTTTAATTTATTGATTTACAGGTTTATGAATGAAAAAATGTATCGCCTTTGCTGCTCATGCACACCGCAGGAAGGCATTGTTCGGATGGACGC
>Ga0310691_10006449_pt1 | contig 12502 bp, 11 predicted proteins | sample 176DNAGHGlowgp2_FD_203887 | JGI IMG/M metagenome (GOLD analysis project Ga0310691, IMG submission 203887) | Sheep rumen microbial communities from Palmerston North, Manawatu-Wanganui, New Zealand - 1766 DNA GHGlow gp2 (v2) (version 2) | ecosystem: Host-associated > Mammals > Digestive system >... | reverse complement strand
AAGATCTTGAAATACACCTGATATACGACAACGTCTGAAGGATCGCAGAATGCTGAGATCAGGAACTCGTTGGTCGATGATACGACCATGAATATCAGCTGGAGCCATAATAATGTCAGACCGATCTTAAGCAGCGACCTAGCCGAATCTTTGGACCAGAACTTGAATGAAGGCCTTATATCCTTGAATCTTCCTAAGAAAAGGATCATGCTGACGGCGAGCAGCGGGAGATTTACGGCCAGGATATTGAAATAAGATATCGCGATGATCGAAGATGACGTATCCCCTGCCGGAAGCAGATTTATAACGATAAAGATGATCACATTGGATAAGAGCGTCAGGAGATTCACAAGTCCGGACTTCTGTATGGCATAAAGGATCGATGTTACGAGTTTTAACACGAACTGTATCAGGACGCCTATGAACGCTATCTGGATCGCATATTTCAATACCGGCAGAGACAGTTCGGATTCATCAATGTTCAGGATCGCATTCCAGTTCAAAAGATGGATGACAATGCTTCCGATGATGCCGATTATAACCACTAATCCTGCTGAAGCGATATAGGTGGAAGATACTAAGGTCCTCCCGCCTTTAAGATCGTTCTCGGCAAGTGCTTTTGGCAGTTTATTGCGAAGTCCGTTGCCTATTCCGAGATCGAAAACAAGTACCCAGTTAATGATCGACAAGATCGTATACCAGATACCGAGGACGTTGTCATTTCCGAAGAATCTGATATATGCAGGCAGTAAAAACAGCGTCAAGATCATCGATCCGCCCTTTACAAGGAACGCACCTAAAATATTGATAAGAATATTCTTATTATTCTTTGCAGCGCCTAAAATGCTGTCTTTACTGAGCCTCACCGGGATCCGCCTTTCATCAAAACAGGGGAGTTCCCCTCCCCTATCTTATCAGAGTTGTAATTATCCAACTTATGAAAACTCACGTCAATATAACCTATATGGTTAATATGTAGTAATACATTTATATTCTATTTCTGTAATAAGTCAATTTGCGGTATTATATTCCCTGTGGATAATAGAACTTTTCGGAGGTTTTAAATGAAGACAGTTAAGAAGATCATCTCTTCCCTGCTTATATGTGCTTTTGTCTTGTCGGCTGCCTCATGCAATAAGGCTAAGCCGGAAGACATCGCTGCGACAGCTGATACTTACGCAAAGTGCGTGCAGTATCTTGATGCAGACAGGATCTTGGAGAACACCGAGCCGGTTGATGAGGCACAGGCTGAAGCGTTCAGGAAGAAGTTAACGCTCACTGATGACGATTACGATCAGGCCGACCTCAAATCAATAATTGGACAGACCATCCAATATACGGTAAACAGTGATTCAATCAATATTGAAGCTAAGACCGCGAGCCTGGATGTTACTTTCACGAGGATCAAATACGAGTCCGCATTCAATAACCTTGTCGGTCTTAAAGATGCTCATCTTAAAGCCCTTAACGAGTGCAAAGAGACTTTGAGCACCACGATCAATATCACGCTCAACAAGCAGGAAGACGGCCGCTGGCTCGCTTCTTCTGATACGCTCGCCAAGTTGGATGAGCTCTATTCTTTCCTTGATGCCAAATTCGAGTTCAATCCTGATACGCCTGACCTTTTCGACAGCACGTCATGGCTCTTCGGCAAGGACGGAAATTATGAGAACACGAAGTGCATTGAGCTCGACATCTGGTTCAAATACGATCCTGAAGAGGAATTCTATTATGTAGTTTCCCAGAACAACACAGAGCTTTATAAGAGCGAGCCTGAGAAGACAACGGATATCTTCTTCAGAGCCAAGTACGATAAGTCATTGGGCGCGAAAACAACCAGCGCCGGCTATATCAACCAGGGCATCTACAATATTAAGATCTACCGCAAGGACGGCCTTCTCATGGCTGACGAGACAACGACAGTTATCGTTAACGGCGCCAAGGGTTCGCCTGAGATCACATCAGCACCGAAGGGCGCTTCGTATACGATCAACGATCCTTCTTTTGCTTCGATCAAGAGCCTTGGCTGGTGGGACTACGCAGGAACGCTTCTTTCTGACGGAATCTACTGCATCAACACAAAGACGCTGGCTTTCTCTATAGAGCTTCTGAGTGATGCGGATTCAGTCTATTACGCTTATTATTTCGTACCCGGCGAGAATGCGAGCACGAAGAATATCGATTACACCAAGCCCGTATATTCCAATTCGCTTGAACAGTTCATCTATATCGACGGAACCACGTTCTTTAATTTCGATTACGAGCCTGCGAAAATGGAAGTCGGCACATATGTGCTCATCATCTGCAAAGATGCAATGAGCATTGATAAGCCCTATGTAACGGCCACATGCAAGATAATCCCTCAGTCATCTGAAGAATTCATCTGATAAGGGAAAACAAATAGCAAAAAGAAGAAAGGTCTTATTTATTAAGACCTTTTTCTAATGCAGGTGTAATGATGTCTTTGATGATGAACTCCGCTGTCGCATCGATGTTGTCGTAAGGAACGATCTTTGGAAGCGTTACGCCAAAGGCCTTCTCAGACTTGCGGATAAGATCATCAGTGTAAACCAGGCAACCGTTCCTGATATCTTCAACACCGTCCAAAGCCAAAGACTGGCGGTTCTTTGAGATCATGTCATCAAGTGAGAATACGCTCTCATCTATGTAGCATGTGGGCTCATCAGAAGTACAGTCAACGATGACCGGGAAGCCGCCGATATTGCCGAATACGCCCGGCGAGAAGAACTTCATCTTAGTATTACCGCGAAGAGCAGTCATGATGCAGTTGATGATATCGAAATTAGATGAAGCATTCATCATGTTGCGCTTGGAATCAGTAGGCATCGTAATGACGCACTTCTTCAGGATGTCATCCTGGTCGAGCTTGATCTCCTCACCCTTGTAAGATGCCTTAAGGAGCTGCTCCAAGCCTTCGTTCTGACCTTCCTTGCTGATAACAACATCGTGGAAATGAGCTGTTGCGATATCTACATCAATATTCCAGAAATCAGCTACGCCTATCTCATTTGCGATCGCAAACTTAAGGCGCGGCAGCAGATGATTTAAGTTGCCTGAACCGAAGTCAGGATAAGCAACGCCGCTGGATTTGAGCCACGGGATCGTGCCGTCGGAATAGGAAGTATTGATAACTATGCCCTTCCCTTCAGCCTTCGTATATCCGAGCATGATGTTCCTGATATATTTGATCGCCAGAGGCGTCCAGATGCCGTAAGCACGGATATTCTTCCATGAGATGGAACCGTACTTAAGGCCGGGATAAACGCGGCTGGAATTGACTATGAAGTCAGGCTGATACTTGGAAATGAGTGCAGCGATGGAATCAACGTCGTCAAGATTGCATGTGCCGTCGACAATGACATTAGACTTGTTCTGGCGTCTGATAAGAGCCGCAACACGAGCGATATTGACGTCGCACTGGAGCTTCTCGGCATTTCTGCCTGCTACAATGATCTCCAGATTCTCGTCATTTGAAGAGAGAAGATAACTCAAAAGATAATTTCCGACACTGCCAAGGCCAATGATCATGACCCTGATCCTGCCCTCCTGATCGTGCTTTCTTATAAGCTTTAACTTCTCTTCTAACATAACGTTTTCCTTTCTATTAGAGACCTGCAGTAACAAAATCATTTACCGTATTACAGTTGATCCAGGTCTTCATAGATATTATATCGATAGTCTCGCCATTCTTCGCAAGTTTTTGAAAATATTCATTTATCAGGACCAGATTGGTGCCGGTAAAACGCCCCGGATTGCTGCACATTACGAGCTCCGAAAGAAGCTCAATATCAGTAAACTTCCATATCTGGCCGGAGTTATAGATCGCCGTAAACGGCTCATCGATCTTAAGCTGGCCGTGCGCGGTATCGTAGATGTAATGCGGTACGTTTTCGAGATCGTAGTAAAGTGCGACAGCCTTATTGGCCTTGATAGCCTCGTTGTTTATCGTGATCACGCTGTTTGTTGCATTCGCAGCGCTCGAAAAGCTTGCGTCATCGACAAACAGGTCGCCTTCAGCAAACAAGACCTCAGTGATGTCCTTGCCGTAGATCTTCAATGCCGCCTCAAGGCCGAGATAAAGGCTCCAGCCTGAACCGTATTCGGCATACTGCTCGTTATTTACGAGCATGACCTTCTCGCTTACGTCGGAAGGCAGAACGTTATTAATGTAATCCTCAAGTTCATTTATCAGGAAACCGCCGACGACTACGAAAAGATCGTAAGATCCGGCCTGCGTGAGCATGTGATTAAGAAGCGTCTTTGCGGGATCTTCCCTGTTGTAAATGCATTTAACCGTGGGCTTTCCGATGCTCTCGGAAAACCTTGTTGCAGAGCCTGCTACTGTTGTAAGAAATACTCTCATCCGTTCTTCCTAAAATCGATTATCATATCGATTCCTTCTTCTAATGTTATCTTCGGAGCCCAGCCGGTTCTCGTTCTGAGCTTCTCTGTAGAGAGCACACGTCTTACAGGATCAGATTCCCTGTAGCCTTCGAAAGTGATCTCAGGATCCTCAATTCCGAGCTTACCTGCGATAAGCGCAACAAGATCAAGGATCGATATCTCTTCTTCGGTTGCTACGTTGTAAACGCTGCCGTCCATTGCATCCGGGTGCTCAAGAAGGTGCAGTACGGCATCGCATGAATCGATATTATGAAGGAATGTTCTCTTGTTGACCTTAGAGTTCTCAAGAAGAACGACCTTGCCGTCATTAATTAAGCTGTTAACGATATGAGGCAGGATGTGCTTTGCAAAGCGTTCATTCTTGCTGTATACGTTGGCAAATCTCAAAGATGCGCCGCGAATCTTGCCTGTATCAACGGCATCTTTCATGAAGAACTCGGTAAGGAGCTTGCCTGTCGCATAAGACGTTCTCTGGCTGTGCTCCGCATCAGACATGAGAAGATAATCAGATTCCTTGACGCCGCCCTCCTTAAAGGACTGCATGGAATATACTTCGGAGGTCGAGCAGTTGATATAAGCATCAGCGCCGACTGAGATCGCCTGCTCTAAGAACGCCTTCATTCCGAGAAGGTTCGTATCGAATGTTGTATATACGTGATAGAAATATTCTGTATGAACTACAGCTGCGCAGTTGATATAGAAGACCTTGTCGAAGTCTTTCTTTTTCGAGACCACGAGATACTCGATCTCAGCCATCTGAGCCGCATTGTTGATGTCATACTGGAAGAAAGTAAATCTATCGTCGTCAATAACGTCTGAGACTGTATCAATGGACGAACAGAAGAAGTTATCGAATCCTATAACACTGCCCTTGTTGCCGTTAAGGATCTGCCTTACCAGTTCATTGCCGGTCATGCCGGTTACGCCGCTTATAACATAAAGATTGTTCATAAAGGTCACACTCCGTTTGTTAATCTCTCGCTGTAAAAAGGATCTACCTGATCGTTATATAAGCTTTGCTCAAATTGTACATCATAAGGCACCGATATGAGACTTGCTCCCTTATCGGTATCAAGAACAGCATACTGTGCCTTCGGATTATGGTTTCTGGGCTGCCCTACACTGCCCGGGTTGATGAATATAACCTTCTTCTTATTGCGCATCGAAGGATCATCAACCTTATAGAACATATCGAAAACATGCGTGTAATGGCTGTGGCCGGACAAGACATAATCGTACCCATCATAGCCTTCCCAGGCGCCGTCTGAGCCGTTCGCATTATCAGGCTTGATAGCTTTCCAATAAGGATCAGCAAGGCTTCCATGGATAGCCAGGAACTTCTTCCCTTCAAGCTCGAATTCGGTCTTGCCGGACTTACCTTCCATACCATTAAGATATTGCAAGGATTCGGGTGTCAGCTGTGATTTGGTATATTTTGCAGACAGAACGCCTCTCTCGGTCGAGAAAAGGGCATAATCTTCTTCCAATATCGACTGTTCGTGATTGCCCCAGATATTGCATACGATTGGAATATCAAGGCTCCTGATAATCGAGATCACCTCATTGGAGCGCATTCCGTAGTTGATCAGGTCACCCAGGAGCGCGATGTGATCAGGCTTTACATTCGTCCTGATATCATTTAAGACGCTTTCCAAAGCGGATACATTGCCATGAATATCCGACAGAATTGCTATTCTCATAAGTATACGCACACCACCATTTCTATTTATTAATAATAATATAAAATGGTGAAATCGCAAAATCTCCGGGAAACGGCGGCAAGTTTGTTATTTGCTCAGTTAAGGATTTGTTGCCTTCTGGACGGACAAAAAGAGCAACATAGAGAGCAACATCGCCAATGTTGCCTTATTTGTTGCCTTCTCGGCGGACACAAAGAGCAACATTTGAGGCAACAAACGATGCTCCAAGTTGTTTCACGCAAAATTACGCAACTCACTATAAAAAGGCTTCATTTTGAGACAGCCCTTAATTGCTTAAATACTCACAAAAGCGTTATAGGCTTTATGCATGCCCTTATCTGCAAATTCGGGTGCGGTCTGTTCAGTTAAGACACCGCAATGTTTTAAGCTGAAAGCTTGAAGTTGATGCACGCCCGCTCGAAGTCCACATTATCGTATGCGGGATTATCAGCCAGCACATCTTTGTAGTCTTCATCTTCACCGACTACAATGCATAATACATACTGTCCCCTGATAAGATAAACAACACAGTCGTTATCTATCTGCTTGTCGGCATCAACAAAGAACGTGATCTTATCGCCTTCGGCAAGCTTTTTATAGTGAAAGATATCCATATCAAGCTCAATGATATAGACCAGATATTTGGACCATGGATCCTGCTCAGCGTCAGGAACGGCAGAGTAATCGTAATTGATCCTGTAATAGTCCTTTACTCCGAAAAGTGCATTCTTCTTAGCAAGCTCAGGATCCATCTGTGTCTTTATCAACTTATGTCCGTCATGCTGAGGATCAAAATCGTCAACCCAGAATCTGTTGGTGATCTCTTCCAAAGACAGTTTGAACATTTCTTCGTATTTCGTTTCCTCGCTTGTCTCAGCAGTAGTTTCTTCTGTTGTTTCTACTGTAGTTTCTTCGGCGGTAGCGGTTGCCGATACTTCTGTTGAGATCTGAGCGGTTGTTTCAGTTTGTTCGGAAACTTCAGTGTTGCATGCAGCAAAGCACATTAAAACAGAGCCTGCTATTATTGCAGATATGATCTTTTTCATTCCAAATTCCCCCGCCGGATTACTTTATATCAACAAAGGCCTTGTAGCCTGCCTGAGCATTGCCCAAAGTAAACTCAGGCAATGTCTCTTCAATTGTCTTATCGTCTTTGTTGAATTCCTTTGCATAAATGCATAAGACGTACTGCTTGTTAATTGCAGTAATTACGGCTGCTTCAGTTCCAAAACCGTTATAGAATGTGAGCATTCCGCCTTCTTTAAGATTCTTATAATTGTCTGAGGCTGTATCGACTTCGAAAAAATAGATATTTACTGTTAATTCTTTAATGATATCACCGCTGACGGGGTCAGTATCAGAATCACCGCGCCAGATATAAGCATAGTTTCTTATACCCTTCTCCAGATTTTTCGAAGAAGCTTCCGGATCCATGTATTTCAAATTCAGAAAGTCTTTATAATCACTACCAAGACCGGCAATAGTCAAAGCTACTACATCATCAAGATTATAAAGCAGATCGCCGTCATTCTTAGCAAATGTAGGCACAGTAGTTGCTTCTGTGGTTTCTACGGAAACTACACTTGTAGTTGTTTCTTCTGTTTCGCTGGTAACAGTTGTTTCAGTCTCTGTCTCTTCTAACTCTTTTTCCGTCTTAATGTCATCGGATTTTTCCCTGTCACGTTTATCTTTCCCGGAACCACCGAGATCACAGGATGCAAGGCTAAACAACATCACGCAAGCTATCAAGCCACTTACTAATTTTTTCATTTCTACTTCCCCCAAAAATAATATTAGCGGACATCAAGTCCGCTAATATTTTACGATATCAAATATGTCAAATCACTGTTAAAAATGTAAGATTTCTTATTGTGACTAAAATGTCACCTTAAGAAGCATTATCAATATCTTCCGGGTCGACAAAAGAGATTTTTAGCTTTTTACCCATTGCAGAAGCTAATCTTTGCAATGTTTTAATTGATGGATTTGCATTTCCAGTCTCCATTTTACTAATATCACCTTGCGCTATTCCGGATCTAATAGACAACTCTTTTTGCGTTAGACCTTGCGATGTGCGAGCTTCAATCATTGCCTTCATTATCGTATATTCTGGCTGAAGTGCTTCCCACTCTTTTCGGAACTCTTTATTCTTTAGCTGCTCTTCCAGATATTTATCAAAATCATCTTTCATGGTTATTTCCCTTTCTGTAGTAAAAATCTGATCTATACTTCTTTGCCCGAATCAATTCATTTCTAGGTGTTCCTTGTGTCTTCTTAATAAATCCATTAGTTAAAACAATCTTTCTTCCTATCACAAAAAAATACAAAATTCTGGAGATATTTGATCCGGATTTCGCTCGCAATTCGAAAATCCCATCCTCCAGTTCTTCTGAATAAGGAAGACTTAATGACCTTTATCAAATACTAAGAAATACTAATGAAAGAACAAAGAACTACAGGAGTCATTAAGATACTTACATTGTACTATTCGATTTCATGTTTTCAATTCAAATTCAGCCCGATTTGCGGCCAATAAAAAACCTGCATCACGTGCTTAAACATTGCAATGCAGGTTTGTATCAACGAATATGTAAAAGCGATTACCTGATCCACTCCACCTTTATCTCTTTAGCGTCCAGACCGTCTCTCTTCTTGATGAATTCCGGAGCGACCTGAGGGAACATGGCGCATGAGAGCACATCTTCCTCGCTCTTGGCGATGTCCTTGTACTGCTCCTTGATCTTAGCAAGCTCGGGTTCAAGAAGGTCAGCAGGACGGCATGTGATGACCTCATCCGAGCCGATCGCGGCCTTGCGGATCTCTTCATTTACTTCGCCCGGGAGCTGGCCGTACTCGCCACGGAGCAAGCCTTTAGATTCTTTTGTGAATGTCTTATAACGGCCCATGAGGACGTTAAATACGGCCTGTGAACCGACGATCTGGCTTGTAGGAGTTACGAGCGGCGGATAACCAAAGTCCTTACGGACGCGCGGTACTTCCTGCAATACCTCTTCCATGCGGTTCTCTGCATTTGCCTGCTTGAGCTGTGACAAGAGGTTTGAGAGCATTCCGCCCGGAACCTGATAGAGCAAAGTATTCGGATCTACGCGAAGAACCTTGGAACTGATGGTTCCTGCAGCTTCCATCTTTGCGGCAACACCCTTAAAGTGCACAGCAGCCTGGTTAAGCTTAACAAGATCAAGACCTGTGTCACGCTCAGTGCCGCGCAAAGTTGCAACGAGAGATTCTGTAGCAGGCTGTGACGTGCCGTTCGCGAAAGGAGACAGCGCTGTATCTACGATATCAACGCCGGCCTGTGCAGCCATCAAATAGACCATTGCGCCGGTGCCTGTCGTGTTATGCGTATGGAAATGGATCGGAATGGATACCTTCTCCTTGAGTTTCTTAACAAGAGAATATGCATCGACAGGAAGAAGCAGGTTTGCCATATCCTTGATGCAGATCGTGTCAGCGCCCATCTGCTCTAATATGACTGCCTTGTCGACGAAGTAATCTTCGTTGTGAACGGGGCTTGTCGTGTAGCTCATAGCAGCTTCGACCATACCGCCGTATTTCTTTACGGCCTTGATCGACGCTTCCATATTTCTTATGTCGTTGAGGGCGTCGAAAATACGTACTATATCGATACCGTTCTCAATGGACTTGGCGCAGAATGCTTCGACCATGTCATCCGCATAGTGGCGGTAACCGAGAAGATTCTGGCCGCGCAGGAGCATCTGAAGCTTGGTGTTGGGAAGCGCTTTGCGAAGAGTTCTAAGTCTCTCCCACGGATCTTCGTTAAGGAATCTCATGCAGGAGTCGAAAGTAGCTCCGCCCCAGCATTCGATCGAATAATAACCGATAGAATCAAGGATCTCGCATGCAGGAAGCATATCTTCAAGCTTCATTCTTGTGGCAGCCTGGCTCTGATGCGCATCTCTTAAGATTGTATCTGTTATGAGAAGTTTCTTGTTTGTAGCAAAAAGTTCAGACATTAAATGACCTCACTTAACATCGAAGAGCAAGTCGCCGCCTGCAACTGTGGAACCTTCGGTAAGATTAAGAGATCCGATAGTACCGTCAACAGGTGCTGTGATCTCATTTTCCATCTTCATTGCTTCAAGGATAAGAACTACTTCGCCTGCTTTAACAGCGTCTCCTGTTGCCTTCAATACCTTAAGGATAGTGCCCGGCATAGGTGCCGTTACAGAGCCTGAACCAACTTCAGCAGGCTTAGCTGCAGCGGGTGCGGGAGCTGCCTTGGGAGCTGCAACAACAGGTGCAGCAGCCTTAGCTACAGGAGCAGGTGCAAAGACAGCGCCGTTTGCTCCAATAAGCTCTACATCCATCTCATATGTCTTACCTTCAACTGTAATACGATACTTGCTCATATTTATTCTCCTAATTGATATTTATGATAAGAAATTCCGTTATCTGCGATAAACTGCTCAAGGCTTGTTTTCTGCACTTCCCTAAAGTTACGGACTACGACATTCTTGGTGTCGACGCCGTTCTCTTCAGCGATACATGCAACAGCCATTGCGACGATCAAAGATTCATCCACGTATCAGTTCCTCCTTAGAGCGGGATATTGCCGTGCTTCTTAAGAGGCAATGTGCGGTCTTTTGTCTCAAGCATCCTGAATGCTTCAGCGATCTTGGATCTTGTCTCTGAAGGCAGGATTACCTCATCGACATATCCGTGCTCAGCTGCGATATAAGGATTCATGAACTTATCGTTATATTCAGCAAGGAGCTCAGCTCTCTTGGCAGCCGGTTCTTCAGCAGCTTCGATTGCCTTCTTGCCGATGATGCTGACAGCACCCGAACCGCCCATAACAGCAATCTCAGCGATAGGCCATGCATAAACGATATCAGCGCCTGTACCCTTTGAATTCATAGCGATATAAGCGCCGCCGTATGCTTTTCGCATAATGAGGCTTACCTTCGGAACTGTAGCTTCGGAATAAGCATAAAGGAGTTTTGCGCCGTGACGGATGATGCCGCCGTGCTCCTGCTGTGAGCCTGGAAGGAACGCCGGAACGTCAACCAATGTAAGAAGCGGGATATCGAAGCAGTCGCAGAAACGGATAAAGCGTGAAGCCTTATCGGAGGCATTGATCTCAAGAGAACCTGCCATGTAGAGCGCCTGGTTTGCGATAACGCCGATCGACCGGCCGTCGAGTCTAGCAAAGCCGACTACGATATTGCGAGCGAAAGATTCCTGAACTTCAAAGAAGCTTCCTGCATCAACGATGGAATTGATTACGTTTCTTACGTCATAAGCCTTCTTGGAATCTGCAGGAACGATATCAGACAAAGCCGCACTGTTGTCAACGGGTGTGCCGGGAACATTAAGGCTCAGGTCCTCATTGCTCTGCGGGAGATATCCGAGTAACTGACGGACACCGTTAAGGCATGAGAGATCGTCAGGATATACGAAGTGAGCAACACCTGATGTAGAGCTGTGAACTGAAGCACCGCCAAGATCAGCTGATGTGATGACCTCACCTGTAACGGACTTAACTACTGCAGGTCCTGTGATATACATCTGGGCGTAGTCAGTCATAAAGATATAGTCAGTGATCGCGGGAGAATAGCAAGCGCCGCCTGCGCAAGGTCCCATGATGACTGAGATCTGAGGAATAACGCCTGAAGCGATAGTATTTCTGTAGAAGATATCAGCATAACCGGTGAGCGAATCGATACCCTCTTCGATCCTAGCTCCGCCGGAATCGTTGATGGAAATAAAGGGTGCCTTCATCTCCATGGCCTTATCCATTGCCCTGCAGATCTTCATAGCCTGAGCTTCACCCAAAGATCCGCCGCCTACCGTGAAATCCTGTGAGGACGCGAAAGCAACACGGCCGTGAATATATCCGTAACCTGTTACGACGCCGTCACCGGGCTTTTTCTTCTTATCCATGCCGAAATCAGAACATCTTGAAGTGATCTGATCGTTTAACTCAACAAATGTGCCGTCATCGAAAAGAGCTTCCATCCTCTCACGTGCAGTGAGCTTGCCTGAAGCATGCTGCTTAGCGATACGCTCAGCGCCGCCTGCCGCAAGGACAGCTTCCCTTCTGGATTCAAGTCGGTCAATACTGTTTTTCCATAATTCATCCATATGTATCAGCCTCATATAACCATAGTTTTGATTCAATAATGGGTATTATAGCAAAAATAGTTTGATAGTCAAACTATTTAAGTGTAAGAAATCTAAATATTAGGAATCAACCGATGAACTGATTCATTTTTACCAGATCAATTCCATACTGATATCGCCTTCCGGCAGAGTCTGTAATCAACAAGCCGGCTTCATCAAACATCTTCAACTGCTTCCTTAATGTAGGATCACTTAAACCGGTTTGCTCCTTA
>Ga0310691_10006446_pt1 | contig 12506 bp, 11 predicted proteins | sample 176DNAGHGlowgp2_FD_203887 | JGI IMG/M metagenome (GOLD analysis project Ga0310691, IMG submission 203887) | Sheep rumen microbial communities from Palmerston North, Manawatu-Wanganui, New Zealand - 1766 DNA GHGlow gp2 (v2) (version 2) | ecosystem: Host-associated > Mammals > Digestive system >... | reverse complement strand
TCGTAATCTCTTTTCCAAGAATCGGAAATGGCAGGGCGGTTGGTGACGACCAAAATTTTTTGTGCTTGAAGTTTAATTGCCAAGTCGTAAGCGGAAAGAGTTTTGCCGAAACGCGGCTTTGCGTTCCACAAAAATTTTGTGCCGCCGTTTTGAAAATGTTTGAGCGTGATTGAAACGGCGTTTTCTTGTTCTTCGCGCAGTTCGTATTCTTCACGCTTGCCGGATTCTTTGGCGCCTTTACGAAAATTTTCAAATTCAAGGCGTGCCGTCTCGGCGTCGATTTTAAACCATTCGGAGTGTCTGCCGCTTTCAAAACGAATTGCCTTGAACCCGCGACGTTTCAAGTAACGATGAAAATCTTTGTCGGTGAAAGTTTTTGTGCTGTTCAAAAAACGCGCGGGAAATTCCCACAGCTTGACGGCTTTGACGTGCGCGGTTTGAGTTTGTTGCCTTATTCGGTCGTCGGCTGTTTGACTTTCGACGTAGCCGATTTTAATAAAGCCGCGATTATCCAAATTGTTGGGCGTAATGTAAGCGTAAATCGTAGGAACAATTTCGCGGCTCGGTTGAATCTTTGTTGACGTGTCATCACCTCCAAAAAAATTTTTATCTCACAAAATATTTTATCAGCAATGACACCGATTGTAAATTGTCAAGGCTGTTTAAAAACGGTTAATCGGCGGCTAAAGTGTATTGCGTTTTGATATTTACTCTAAGGCGGCTGAAACGTATGCAAAGGCTTTAATTTAATGCTCAATTCTTTTTGAAAAATTGGTGCGGCTTTGATAAAATTGCGGCGCTTAAATAATATAAAAATTTTTTGAAAGGAGGTTTTTTTTATGAACTTGAAGACGGTTACCAAACGTTCAGGCAACAGCGTTGTCTACGACCGCAGGAAAATTTTCAACGCAATAGCCGGTGCCAATCGCGACGCAACAACGGACAAAGACAAACTCAATGACAGCGACATTGAGCGCGTAACCGAGTCTGTGGAAAGCACAATTTCTGACCGTGACGGCATCGGCGTTGAAGAAATCCAAAACGTGGTTGAAAAAACGCTTATGTCTCACGGTTTCTTTGACGTTGCAAAACAGTACATAGTTTATCGACATCAGCACGCCCAAAGACGCGACGCGCAGAAAAACTTAATGGACACTTACCGCGATATTTTTTTCACGGCGTCCGAAGAAGTCGACTTGAAACGCGACAACGCCAACATAAATTCCGATGCGTCAATGGGAATTATGCTTAAGCTCGGTACAGAAGGCGCAAAATTTTTCGTCGACAAATACGTCTTGCCTGAAGAATTTGAAACGGCTGACAAGGAAAACTGGATTCATATTCATGACAAAGACTTCAGCTTGATAACCTTAAACTGCTGCCAAATCGACCTTTTGAAACTTTTCAAAGGCGGCTTTTCGACCGGTCACGGCTTTTTACGTGAACCAAATTCGATTCGTTCTTATGCCTCATTGGCTTGTATAGCCATACAATCGAATCAAAATGATATGTTTCAACGCGGGACACTTCTGCAGTGATGCAGTTGAAAAAACTCTCCTTTAACCTTTTACCAAAGGGTGTCTTGCCGACGTTCAGGAATTGTAGGAAATGACAATCAGCGGCAAGGCTGACAGGGAAGGTCAAATATTTACACCGTATTTGAATAATCCTGTGCCACGTCATTACAAATTTTTCATGAAAGGAGGTTTTACGTTGACGGAGTTAAAAAATTTTAAACCGATTCGCATAAATACATTACCCGGTTATGAAAATGTAAAAGATTGTTATTTTTTAATGGGATATGATGTTGTCAACACCTTGACAGGACACAAAAAAATTTTATCTTTTATGAAACGTCATTACCCTTATGTAACACTTGAAACAAAAGACATCACGTCCAACAAGAAATGTTTGTTACATAGACTTTTGGCATTGGCGTACCTTAAAAACGAAAATGACAGTATTGCTCTTGTTGAACATCTTGACGACAATCCTTTGAATTATGATTTAAGTAATTTAAAATTCTCTTCGTATTCCGAAAACATTAAACGCGCTTTCATAAACGGTCATCCAAACAGAATTGACAAAATATTTGCAGTCAATACGATTGACAACAAAATTTTTAAAGGTACGATGAAAGAACTTTCTGCAATGCTTAATATACCACGTCAAACTTTGTACTGCAGATATTACAAACAAACTCCGGGACGTAAAATTCAAAGTATCACCTTGATTGAAAATTATAATGACAGGTCAACTGACTAGAAAAAGGGTATCGACCGCTTAAGGGTTTCGGATTTATCAACCGATTAGTCGAAAGTAACCGAGTATCGTAACTGCGCTATTGGTACGCGCCGTAAAAATGGAGTGTCTTATTTTTGAAAATTTAAGACAAAGATATAGTCGACTGAAAAAGTGGGCGGGCAAAGCATAAACGCTTTTGATTATGCTATGGCTGAAGGTGTAAGAAAATCTTTCAAAAAAGCTTTAAAGGAGGAGGTAAGACGAGCCGCCGATTTTTGCGACATTGAGCCCGATAAAGAAATTGACTACAACGTTTGCACTTATTCGGAGGGTGAAAATGTCGACGCGGTAAAAAATTTAACCGAAATTATCGGCTCGGAAAAACTTGCCAAAAAAATTTACCAATCGGCTTGCCGTGACGTTGAAGAGGAAACTCATCAAGCAATGGAAGCCCTCATTCATAATTTCAATACTTTGGGTACACGAAGCCTGTAAGTTGTGGTGATCCTACAGCTTATGAAGGAAAAACTTCACGAACTCGAAAATTCGAGGTGTCCGCAAGACGCGGGCTGACGGTAGAAGCGATATAAGGCTATGCACGAAACAGCTTCGTAAGAGAGCCTACGGTCCTTTCAGTCAATATTTAATGACGACAGGCTTTCCGGTGGTTGGGTATTTCATCAGTAATCATTAACCGACCTCCGGTAACTAAAAAAAGGATAGCAGGTGATACCGTGCTTTTTTAGGAAAATATTTATGAATTGGAAAGTAATCGAGTGGACTAAAGGCGCTTATTCGGTTAGTGATACGGGGCTTGTCCGCTCTAATGAAAGATTCAGCATTGACAGAACCGTAAGAGAAAAAATCCTGAAACCTTGTCTGATTAACAGCGGATATTACACAGTACATTTGAAAGTTGACGGCAAAAGATACAGTAAACTTATTCACAGACTCGTTGCCGAAGCTTTTTTGGAAGGTTATTTTGAAGGCGCGACAGTAGACCATAAAGATTGTAACAAACTTAATAACAATGTCGAAAATTTAGAATGGGTCTCTAAAAGTGAAAACATTAAACGCGCTTATAAAAATGGATTGAGATATGAAACTGAAAGATGTGCCAAAGCTCACGCCGAACGCGCCGCGTTAAATAAAATTGAACAGTCTCGACCTATAGGCAGATATTCTTTAGAGGGTTGTGAACTCAATCGATTCAATTCTTTAATGGACGCAAAACGTAAGCTTGGAGTTCATCCCGGCGCAATTTCAAAAGCCGCAAATACCGGACATATATCTTATGGCTGTCTTTGGAAATGGATTCCTAAAAACAGTGTAACGACTATTCCGTAAGGAAGTAGCCGATTCGGTGAAAATCCGACGGCGAAGCGTGAAGACCGAAAGGTATGAGATAGTCTAATCCGACTTTTTAAAAGTGTTAAAGTATTACGAAAGTAACGGTAGAAATGGCACAGCAGAGCGGGAGCGCAAGTTCCTTTCAGCTCAATAAATTATGGAATGGATACAAGTCCCGAAGGACGATTGGTAATTCGCGAAGTTTTGAACGCGACGGAAGCCGGCTTGGGCAACGGCGAAACGCCGATTTTCCCAATTTCCGTTTTCCAACTTAAAGCGGGCGTCAATTACAACATTGACGACCCCAATTACGATTTATTCAGACAAGCTTGTAAGGTAAGCGCAAAACGTTTATTTCCGAATTTCGTGAACATCGACGCGCCTTACAATTTGCAGTATTACAAGGCAGGTGATTATAACAGCGTAGTTGCAACTATGGGTTGTCTGCTGGGAAGTGATATAATTACTTATAAGTATAGAGACAAATTTTATTGCGAAGGAATTAAACGTCTTTGGCAAAGAGTCGACAGCGACATTTTAACGCAGGGATTAAGCAATTATAAAATTCCCGTCAATTTAAAAGTTTGGGACGGAGAAAACGGCTTTGTCGAAGTTAAAACCGTCATAAAAAATCCCGATATGGGTAATTGGGTTCGCATAAAATTCAGCGGCGGACGCACAATAACCGTAACCGAAGACCACCCGCTTTATACCGAGAATCGCGGACGTATTCTTGTTAATCAACTCAAAGTCGGTGATACTATTAAAACTTATTACAATTTGCCTTTTGAGATTAACAAAGACGCAATAACCGACGTAAACTTAGCATATGTGCTTGGTCTTATTATCACGGACGGAAATTATGCGCAAGATATTGCGGTTGCTCTTGACGGTCGAACAGAATCAGACATTGAAGAAAAATTTATCGATTGCGTTAAAAAAGCTTGGAATATGCCTTGCCGTATTCAACACTATGAACGCGGAGAACATAAAGGCACTTATGATTTGGTTTGTATTTGCGGAGAATTAAAACCGATTAGAGAATATCTCGTTAAAATCTTTGGAGGTAATCTTAAAATTGAACGCTCAATTCCAAGCGAAATTTTCTCTGCATCACGTGAGGTGCGTTTGTCATTTTTAGCCGGTATGATTGACGGAGACGGGAATATTTATGACTCTAATGTTCGTATTGGATCTACAAATCGCGAACTCGCACTTCAACAAATGGCATTGGCTCAATCGCTCGGCTATCCGGCTAAAGTCTACTTGAATCATTACACTTCAAAAGATCGTGAAAAAATTCGTTATGCTGTTAATTTTTCAATGAGTGACGAAATCGGACAACATCTTGGCAGCGGTAAAAAATTATACGGACAATGGAACGGCTTAAAATCTGAAACGAAAACACCTGAAATTATCGCCGTGACCTCGATTGAATATCTGGGAAAGCTCGACAAAGAAAGTTACGATTTGGAGACTGTCACAGATAAATTTACGCTGTCTTTCATAAATTCCGGAAATTGCCGCACCCGCGTAATGTCAAATGTCAACGGTCCCGAACAATCCGGCTCACGCGGAAATTTTTCTTTCGTAACCATCAACTTGCCGAAACTTGCGCTTGAGGCTAAAGGCAACATTGACGAATTTTTCCGCCTTTATGACAAGTACATTAAACTTTCTCACGACTACTTACTTTTCAGATTAAAGACGATTGAAGAAAAGCACGCCTACAATTTTCCTTTTCTTATGGGGCAAGGCGTATGGCTTGATTCAGACAAACTTAAACCTGCCGATAAAATTAAAGACGTTTTGAAACACGCCTCTTACTCAATCGGTTTTTGCGGGCTTGCAGAATGTCTTGTCGCTTTAATCGGCAAACATCACGGGCAAAGCGCCGACGCGCAGGAACTCGGATTGAAAATCGTTGCTCATCTTCGTCAACGTACCGACGAATACACCAAACTTGAAAAGCGTAATTGGACGACCTTCGGAACTCCCGCCGAATCCACCGCAGGGCAATTCCAACGCGCCAATCGAAAAACTTACGGCGTCATAAAAGGCGTTACCGACCGCGATTATATGACAAATTCAAGTCACGTGCCCGTTTATTTCAAAATCGGCGCCAACGATAAAATTCAGATTGAGGCGCCCTACCACGCACTTTGCAACGCGGGACATATCGCCTACGTCGAAATGGACGGCGACCCGACGCAAAATCTTTCTGCCTTTGAAGCCGTCGTCCGCGCAATGCACGACGCAAATATGGGCTACTTCTCAATCAATCACCCCGTAGACCGTGACCCCGTTTGCGGCTACACCGGCATTATTGCCAACGAATGTCCGCATTGTCATCGTAAAGAAATTATTCGCGGCACTTTCCACATTGATAAACTGTAAAAAAATTCTTCCCGAAGGTTTGATACCGACGGGAATTTTTTTGTTATAATGAGTCAGGAGATGATTGAAAATTAATTTTGGAATTTTAGATGTTGAAATGACTTGTGACGGGCGGCAAGAAGGCAACAAATTTATCGACAACGGCAGAATGAAACGCTCGGAACGCGAAATTATTTCGGTTGGATTTATCGTAGTTGACAATAATTATAATATACAAAGAAAATATAAATCTTTCGTTAAACCGGCTCATTGCACCAAATTAACCGAATACTGCAAAAATCTCACGGGAATAAAACAAAGCGATGTTGACTGCGGCAAAAAGTGCAACGACGCTTTCTTTGACATAATGAAAATTTGTGCCAAATATCGTGCAGAAATAATTCTCACCTTCGGCAATGCCGATAAAGCGGGAATATATTCTTCGGCAAAATTTTGTAAAAAAGCAAAGGAACAAGTTCACAGCTTGTACTCGGTTTCTTCAAAAATTGTCGATGTCAGACCGATAATCATTGAACTTTTGAAACTCAAAAAACATAAAAAGAATATCGGCTTATTCAAAATTGCCGAATTATTGAAATTAAAATGTGACGTGAAAAAACACAACGCTTTTAATGATGTTATGATTTTAAGAAAAATTTGCAACAAATTAAAATTATCTTAACAAAATCACCTGCCTTTACAAAAAAATTTCCCGCGTTTATAATTTCTTTTGATTAAGGGGGAATTTTTTTTATGGAAAAATATAATCCTCAAGAGATTGAGGGCAAGTGGCAAAAAGTTTGGGATAATCCCGCTTATTATAAAACCGACATTGACGAGAGCAAACCGAAATATTACGCGCTTGAAATGTTCCCTTATCCTTCGGGAAATTTGCATATGGGGCACGTCCGCAATTATTCAATCGGCGACGTTGTGGCGCGTTATCGCAAAATGGCGGGTTTTAACGTACTTCACCCAATGGGCTTTGACGCTTTCGGTATGCCCGCAGAAAACGCCGCGATTTCTCACGGCGTCAAGCCGAACGATTGGACTTTCTCAAACATAAAAAATATGATTAATCAGCAAAAAGCTATGGGTCTTGCTTACGATTGGGATCGCGAAGTTGAGACTTGCCGCGCCGATTATTATCGTTGGACGCAATGGCTTTTTGAACTTTTTTACAAACGCGGTCTTGCCTACAAAAAGGAAGCCGCCGTCAACTGGTGCGACACTTGCGGCACGGTGCTTGCCAATGAACAGGTTATCGACGGTAAATGTTGGCGCTGTGACCACGAAGTACACAAGAAAAATTTATCGCAGTGGTTTTTCAAAATTACCGATTATGCCGACGAACTTTTAGCCGATCTCGACAAGTTGAAGGGCTGGCCCAACCGCGTCAAGATTATGCAGGAAAATTGGATCGGACGCAGTGAAGGCTTGGAACTTACTTTGGACGTTCCCGACCTTGACGAAAAAATTTCCGTCTTCACTACGCGCCCCGATACTTCATTCGGCATAACTTTTCTTGCACTGGCGCCCGAACATAAACTTGTTGAAAAAATTTTGGCAAAAAGTCCCAATGCCGACGAAATTAAAAAATTCTGCGACAAAGTTAAAAATCAATCCGACATTGAGCGCACGTCTTCAGAATCCGAAAAGGAAGGTATTTTCACGGGATTTTACTGCGTCAATCCTTTCAACGGGCATAAGGCGCAAATTTGGATAACAAATTACGTCGTCTACGAATACGGCACGGGCGCGGTTATGGGCGTTCCTTCCGAAGACCAGCGCGATTGGATGTTTGCCAAAAAATACGGCTTGGAAATTATTTTGACGCTCCAACCCAAAGACAAAGTTTTAAAGCTTGAAGAAATGGACGCGGCTTACGTCGAACATTCGGGCGTACTTGTAAATTCCGGCAAGTTTACGGGTATGGATTTTGACGAAGGTTTCAAGGCGATTATGGATTACGCCGAGCAACAAGGTTTCGGCAAGAAAAAAGTCAACTACAAACTGCGCGATTGGCTTATAAGTCGTCAACGTTATTGGGGCGCGCCGATACCGATAATTTATTGTGACAAGTGCGGCGAAGTTCTCGTTCCCGAAAAAGATTTACCCGTTGAACTTCCCGACGACGTTGAATTTAAGCAAGGCGCATTGAGTCCGCTTTCAACTTCAAAAAAATTTAATGACGTGACTTGTCCGAAATGCGGCGGGCATGCTCACCGCGAAACCGACACAATGGATACGTTCATTTGCTCTTCGTGGTATTATATGCGCTACGCCGACCCGCACAATGACAAGTTGCCTTTCGACCGCGACAAAGTCAATTATTGGAATCCCGTTGACCAGTACATTGGCGGCATTGAACACGCGATTTTACATTTGCTTTACTCAAGATTTTTCACAAAAGTTTTGCGTGACGCCGAACTTTTGGATTATGACGAACCTTTCACCAATTTGTTGACGCAAGGAATGGTTATCAAAGACGGCGCGAAGATGTCAAAATCTCTCGGCAATGTCGTTTCACCCGAAGAAATTATCAACAAATACGGCGCGGATACTGCGCGGCTGTTTATTTTGTTCGCGGCGCCCGTTGAGCGTGACTTGGATTGGAGCGATCAAGGCGTTGAAGGTTCATTCAGATTTTTGAATCGCGTTTGGCGCATACTCGGAATTTTTGAAGACGCGATTAAAGCCGGCAGTGACAATTACAACGTTGACGAACTTAACGAAGACGAAAAAGCTTTACGCCGAACAATTCACAAGGCAATTAAAAAAGTTACCGAAGACCTGCGCGATCGTTTTATGTTTAACACGGCGATCAGTACGTTAATGGAACTCGTCAACGCGGCTCATGCTTTCCAAGAAAAGCCGATTAATCCAAATTTGGCGCGTGAATTTGCCAACAATCTTTTGAGAATGCTTGCGCCGTTTGTGCCGCACATTTCCGCCGAACTTTGGAGCAAATTTTTTGAAGGCGACGTTCACAAGCAAAGTTGGGTAACTTTTGACGAATCGGCGATTGCTGAAGACACGGTGGAAATTGTCGTGCAAATTAACGGCAGAGTCCGCGAACACATAAACGTTGCAACAAATTTGAGTAAAGCTGAACTTGAAAAACTTGCGCCGACGTTGCCGCGTATTCAAGAATTGACGGCGGGCAAAAAAATTGTAAAAATTATAGCCGTGCCGAATAAATTGGTAAACGTCGTGGTAAAATAAAATGTCCGAATCAAATACTCAATATCGAAATTCGCTTTTCTGTTCATACTTCAGCGAACCGCACAGACTTTTATCATTGTGCAACGCCATACTCGGAACAAATTACGATGACCCGTCGGAACTTGAAATTACAACGTTGGAAGGAATTTTCTTTGACGACCGCAAGAATGATATTTCCTGCAAAATTCGCGATAACTTTTTGGTTTTGATTGAACATCAGTCAAGCGTAAATCCGAATATGCCGTTTCGTTGTCTGTCATACGCCGCCGAGCTTCTCAACAAACTTGTAAAAAATAAACGCAGTATCTATCGCAACAAACTTATTCGTTTTCCTTCGCCAAAATTTTATGTTCTCTATGACGGCAATGACGCTGAACCGTTGGAAAAAGTTATGCGGTTATCAGATTCCTTTGATGACGTAAAGCCTTCGCTTGAACTTGAAGTCATTGAATTTAACATAAATTATGAGCTCAATTCGCCGTTGCTGAAAAAATGTTCTTACCTTAACGGCTACAGTACTTTGGTCGGCAAGGTTAAGCAAGGAATTGCAATGGGGTTAAGTCGTCGTGCGGCGATTATTCGCGCCGTGAAATTTTGTATAGAAAAAGGAGTAATGCCCGGTTATTTGGAGAATCACTCGGAGGAGGTGTTCAGTATGATTGCGCTTGAATGGGACATCAACGAAGCTCAACAAGCTTGGCGCGAAGACGGCTTTGATGAAGGTATGGCTAAGGGTATGGCTCAAGGTATGGCTCAAGGTATGGCTCAAGGTAAAGTTGAAGTCGCCGTTAATCTTATTCGCTTGGGAATGAGTTACGAACAAATTCAGGCGGTAACCAATCTGCCCATTGAAAAAATTAAAGAACTTGCCGCACAATGCAAATAACGGAGTGTTCAATATGTTAATGGCGCTTGAATGGGACATCAACGAAGCTCAACAAGCTTGGCGCGAAGACGGCTTTGATGAAGGTATGGCTAAGGGTATGGCTCAAGGTATGGCTCAAGGTAAAGTTGAAGTCGCCGTTAATCTTATTCGCTTGGGAATGAGTTACGAACAAATTCAGGCGGTAACTAATCTGCCCATTGAAAAAATTAAAGAACTTGCCACAAAATTAAAAAATGTTTAGGAGGGTTTAAAAATGCGTTACCTTGAGTTTGGCAAAGACAAAAACCAAGTTTCGGAAATTGTTATGGGACTTATGCGAATTGGCGAAATGTCTACCAAACAAGTTGCCGAATTGATTTACACGGGGCTTGATGAAGGTATTAATTTCCTTGACACGGCGGACATTTACGCAAAAGGCACGTCTGAAGAAATTCTCGGCGACGTGTTTAAAGAAAATCCCGACTTGCGCGAAAAAGTTTTTTTGCAATCAAAGTGCGGTATTCGCATTGACGAAGATTTTACCTACTTTGACTTTTCCAAGAAATACATTTTAAAAGCCGTTGACGCAAGCTTAAAACGCCTTAAGACGGATTATCTTGACTGCTTACTTTTGCACCGCCCTGATGTTTTAATGGAGTTCGATGAAATTTCGGCGGCTTTTGACAAACTTTATTACACGGGCAAGGTTAAAAATTTCGGCGTAAGCAATTTCAACCCGGTTATGACGGCTACGCTCGGCGACGCGTTGAACTTCCCGATAGTTACGAATCAAGTACAATTTTCAATCGCACATACGCCGATGATTGACGCGGACTTTCAAGTTAATATGCATTGGGACGGCAGCGCCATGCGTGACGGCGGCATTTTAAAAGTTTGTCAGGCAAGAAAAGTTGTTGTTCAAGCTTGGTCGTCTTTGCAGTACGGCTACTTTGAAGGCGTCTTTCTCGGCTCTGAAAAATATCCCAAACTCAACAAAGTTTTGAATCGTATTGCCGAAGAAAAAGACGTCACGCCTGCCGCCGTTGCGTTGGCTTGGATTTTACGCTATCCCGCGAAAATGCAGGCGATTATCGGCACGACGAAACCTGCGCGAATTAAAGAAGCGGCAAAGGCTACAGATTTTACTTTGACAAGAAAAGAATGGTACGAACTTTATTTGGCGGCGGGCAATAAGCTCCCGTGATATAAAGCATAAAAAATTTTGTCTCCGATGAAAAATTTTTGTCGGAATTTTTTTTTGTGATATAATGTACAAAATTTTAAGGAGGTAATTTTTTTTTGAAAAGTTATTCATATGACGAAATTAAAAAATTAAACGATGAATATTATAATTTAATGCCCGAAGGAATCAGTTGGAAAGATTTTGCAGAAAAAATAAATTCTATCCAACATCCCGATAAACGTTATTTTCAATCAAAGTTGCTTACTGATATAGTTAATAATTTTTATAGCGGCTATTGGTATTACCCAAATAAATTATCTTCATCCGATAAAGAACTGCGGCAAATATTTTTCGATACAGTTAAAACTTTATCTAAAGATAATTATTATTTGTGGAGCATTTATTATTTTTTTGCTGACGATAAGAAAAATTTAGAAAAAACTTTAGATAAACATTTTGCAAAAAATAATACTTCTTTTGAAGAAAATCCAGTCAATGAAGATGAATTTTCGCAAAGATTTTTAGATATTTTTAAAAATCCTTATCCTAAATTTTGGGAAAATATGGCGACGAATTTTAAAAAAGTTAAAAATACTAAAGCGGAAAATCTTTGTATTTTGTTTGAAAAATTTTATTACGACTTCACGACTGACGACGAAAGAGAAAATTTGCTCGTAAATTATATTCAAGAGAATCCTGAAACAATTTTGGCTAAAGAATTTTTAGGATTTATTTACGAAAATATGAAACGTTGGTATAATGCAATTTCAATTTTTGAGCAGGTCGCCGGAAAATCTGTTTTTCATTATTATAAAGAAATTTATTTTCATCTTGCGTGGTGTTATGGTAAAGTTAAAGAATATGCCGATGAGGAAGAAAATTATAGGAAATGTTTGGAAATTGCGCCTGATTATGAATGGGCTTTAAATAATCTCGGTCTTTCGCTTTATAAACAAAAAAAATATGATGAAGCCGAAAAAATTTTTTTGCAATGCTTAAAAGAAAATCGCGATTTGCCATACCCTGCCAATAATTTGGTAGAAATTTATTTAAGGACAGGACGAATTGAGGCGGCTAAAAATCTTATTGAATCGAAAGAATTTAAAATCTCAAAGTATTTCATTGATAAAGTAAAAAAATATTCCAAACAAAAAAATGTAGCTTGGGCGTGTTGAATAATATAAAAAAATGGTAAAATAGCGTAGAGGTGTAAAAATTGAAACGCTATGAATTAACTGATGAACAGTGGGATAAAATAAAATG
>Ga0310691_10006445_pt1 | contig 12506 bp, 9 predicted proteins | sample 176DNAGHGlowgp2_FD_203887 | JGI IMG/M metagenome (GOLD analysis project Ga0310691, IMG submission 203887) | Sheep rumen microbial communities from Palmerston North, Manawatu-Wanganui, New Zealand - 1766 DNA GHGlow gp2 (v2) (version 2) | ecosystem: Host-associated > Mammals > Digestive system >... | reverse complement strand
GCTCACGTAGGCTTTACTACGCTCCGCTTAGGGGCAGGACATCCGACGATAGCACAGGCATTCTCCGAGCCCATTGCAAAAATCGTTCTAAACAGAACGATTTTTCGGTTTAAATGTGGGGCTTGATAAAACGCCCTCATGATTGTGTCGGCGCTCGCTTATTTACTAAATGTGTAAACTGCGCTCGCGGCGTCACTTCCAGCAGGGCATTTTCTCAAGCCCATTGCTTATTTGTTTGATAATCGGTAATAGCATTTATTAGCTCAATCGCTGGTTGTGGAGAACTTTGGGCACCTTGTTTCCCTTATTGCCGTTGCAATTTAAACTTGACTTAGACAAAAAAAGTGATATGACAGGGGTAATTTATCATTATTTTGGTCTATCATTTAAGGATTATTGTTTTATTTCCTTAAAGGCTTTGTTTTAGAAATTCTTTTATTTATTCACCCTATAAAATTTTTTAATTATGCAGCAAAAAAATGAAGGAAACGCCGTTGTAGCCAAAGATGCTACCGAATGGCAAAAGAAAAAGGCCCATCAGGAAATTATGGGAAAATTGAGTACCGTTTCGGGCTATTACTCTACAGAGCAGGATTACGATCAGTATCCGGTTCGGCAGTGGCACGCAACAGAACTCTCGGAAGATGAGCTGAAAGAGGTTATGGCTCGTGGTAACACCACAGAAATCGTGTATATGATCTATCGTTATGGCGAGATGGTCAGAGAGCGCGGCTACGGTTCAGTCTTGCCGGTTTCTATTCAGGTTCTCATCGTTAAGCGCAATAAGTTTGAAGAAGTGAGTGCTTATACCGCTTATCAAGGCTTTTGCGAAGAAGCGCAGGAGGTTATCTTGAATGAGTGGTCACATGAGCAAATCTTACGTTATATCTCGCAACATGGTCTTACCGCAGGCTGTCAGCATAAGCTTTTGGATCGTCAGGATAAAGACGAAATTGCAACGCATATTAAGCGCCATGGCTTAGATAATGTGCTGATTACCGAGTTGTTTACCGCACTTCGGAACAGTGATGATTACTCATTTTTCTATCTGTTTATAGAGAATCACGAACTGCCTGTTTTAGGACAGAAACTGATGTTGGAAACTGTTTCGTCTAAGGCATTTTCAAATTACATCAGTTGTTATGGTTTGTGGGATGTGGTGCATGCGGATCTGCTCAACAATCGTTCGGTTCAAGATATTATCCTCTATTTTGAGCGACATCATTACATTTGTCCGGAGGCGGAGAACCTGTTGGCAAGCTATCCGGATAAGGAGAAACGTCACGAGTTGCTGTCGGCTTATGTTAAGAATTGGAAGAACACGCATTTTTTGCCGCAAGACCATTTCTTATCGGCTCTCATTAAGGCTCCTGAGCTTGACTATGAGGTCATGTCAAAAGTGTTTATTGGCCTACCTTATACGGATACATTCCTCTATGAGGAGGCGCAGGAGGACATTGAATTGATGGCAAAAGGTGATGAACATGCTGTTATGGCACGCTTTGAGAGCGGTGAGCCGCTTCATATTCGGGCGCTGACCGAGCTGTTTTACAGAAACGAGCCCAAGTGGTTTGAGGCGTATATCGCTCAGTGTACCGGAAGAATTTGCTACCGCTACTAAGATGGTGTTATGTGTATAAAAAAAACGGTTGAGTCTTAAGTGACTCAGCCGTTTTTTGCAGTTGAGATTTTGCTTATTTAAGTTTACCTTGTTTAGCCCCCCACAGTGCAGCTAAGTTTTCTATGGTCGGCTCCGGTGCTGGCTCCGGTTCTTTGGCAACAATCGGTTTGGGAGCCGGCTCGGTAGGTTCGCTCTCATTAAACTCAACAATGCGGTCACAAAATTTGTCTTCCTCGTATAGCCAAGAACCAATACGATTATCCGGCAAACGTGGATCCAATAACCTTTCTTCCAGAGTTTTATGTAAGTCGGCTTCAATGCCAAGACGACGAGAAACCTTTTGGGCAATCATACTATAAGCGGATTTGCGTCTTGCTTTTCCCACAATATTAAAGTAATCATAACCGTGTCCGTCGGTTTCAAAATCGCTTTCAAAAAACTTTTTAAATTCTTCTGCGGCGACTTTATCAAAGTTTTTCTCGGCTTCGGCAAATCGTTGTTGCATCGCGCGTTCTTCTTCCATTTTTAAGAGGAAGTCTTTTTGAACCGGCGCTAAAACTTTTTGTGCCAGTTCATCTTCTTGATAAGTATCGCGGAGGAATTTGATGAAATCCTCATTGGAAATAACCGCGCCGGAATGTTCATCGGCATATGTTTGAATATGCGTTTTAACGGTTTGGGTTATCTCAGTAATTTTTTCCTGCTCAAGACGTTTTTGTTCGGCGATGCGCTCTTCTTCTAAGCGTTTTTGTTGTTCGATTTCCTCTGCTTTACGGCGATTTTCGCGCTCAATTTCTTCATCGCGCTCTTTAATCAGATTATCTTTCATCTGTTGCAGTTCATCAGCGTTTGGTGAAAACGGCAGTTTATCTTTGTTGGTATTGATGTATTCAACCATAGACACGGCAATACTTTCATCATCGGCAATAAGAAAGTTTTCACCCATAAATTCTCGGATGTTGTTTTGAAGCGAGTTCAAATCATTTTGACGTTTTCTCTTTTGCTCTTCTTCAGCCCGTTTCCTTTCGGATTCAATCTCTCTTGGGTCTTGCACCACATTAAAACGTTTACCAAATTTTTGTTGTAAGGCTTTAATGTTGCTTCCACCTTTACCGATAATTAAGCCCATCATGTCTTTTGGAACTTCAAGCACAATAAATTTGCGCTTATCTTCTTTAATACGTTCTTTATTGATAAGAAGTTCAGAATAAATGTGGTCGTAGCCTTGACGATGGTCTTTTGTGCAACCGGTGCGAACTTGGGCTATATGCTCGTATTTATTCTCATCAATGATGCGTGTCTGGTCATAATTATAACCGGTTTCTACAACGGCATAAACTTTTGATTTATCAGTTGATTGCTCATCAAAATACTCATCAAATGTCTTTATTTTATCCTGTTTACATTCTAGTTTAGCTTGTTCTAAATCTTGTTGCATTTTTTGTGCAATTTCAGGCGTTAAAATACCGTCTTTGGTTTTGATAACAATAGAGTTGCGGCTTTCAAATCCACTGCGTCCTCTGTGTTCTAGCTCATATCCTCGCGCCTCCATTTTAGCCGCAAGTTGCTTGCTGGTGGCGTTGATAACAGGCCAGTCTATTTGACTGTATGCCAAAATTTTTTCTATTGTTTTTGGATCTTCTAAAGACAAATTTTCATGTAAAAATTTAACAGGTTTTAGTGTGTGGTATTTATCGGATAAATAGTATGCGGCAGAGCCATCAATCTTATCAAGTTTAAGGATTTTGGCATTGGGGGCATCAGCCGGTTTGGCGTTGTTAACCTTTTCTGTGAGATAGTTCATGATATCTTCTGTTAAGAAGTAGCGGTTCGGATAAATAGCTTTAACGGCATTATTTAAATCTTCTTCTTTGATAATGATATGCTCGCTTGATTTATCACAATGTAAATAAAAATGTTCCCAATGTTTTCCATCTGCTTCGTAAACGGAAAAGTATTGATCATTTTCAAAGTTCTTTTGTTCACTAATGTAACAACCGTCGGCAATTTGGTATAGTTTGTTTTCCATTTTCTTCTCCTTGTTTATTTTCAGTATGCATTTTACCATAATTTTGGTGTTTCTGCAATAAAATTTGGACAAGCGCTCAGCCGCGTGCGTTAACACGCGACTGAGTAGGTCTTATCGATTATTTCTCAAACTTAAAGTCGGTTAAGGCTTTAAGTGCGGCAACGTCCATTTGTGATGTTGCGGTTTTGTCTTGTTGTTTCTCAAAGTTTTCTTTTATGACAAACTTTAAGATTTCTTTTTGATCGGCATATCCGCCCCAGAAAGCTGTGCCGCCCTTTTGACCAAGACCTGCACCACCGGTCCAACCTCCGAAGTGGTCATATAAAACTTCGGTTTGATTCGGGTCCCACGGGGCAGGGCGTTCACCGACTTTGTTACCTTGTAACTTGCGGCAAATATCTTCAGGGCCGAAGTAGTTGGTTTCGCCGTCTTGAGAGATAATCAACAAGTTTTGCGGCTTGGTTTCATCAAACAAGCGGTCAGTTACGGTTGCCGTTTTGGAGTGTTTTAACATCACAACGGTAACGCCATACATTTCTTTTGTGTGTTGAAGGGCAAATTCTGCCTGTTCTTCCTGCTCCGGTGTAATCCCTTGGCAAGCACGGTCTTGATAACGTATCGCGTTAATCTCTGTTTTGGATGCGCCCATAGCCATCATTGCCGGTATATAACCGCTATCATTTGCGGCAACAAGTTGCATTTTTCTTGTCGGCTCAACACCTAACAGCTCGCAGACCTGCAAAATAGAAGCCGGCTTATCGGAATTTTCGTTATGGTGGTCAACGTTAATGGTGTTTTCCGGCAATTTAGAATCAACCGCTAACTCCACGATAACCGGGGTTTTGCCGGAGGCGGCAACTTCGCTTATTTCATCGCCGTATTTTGAGGTTGAAGCGCCCCAGCTTAAACCGGCATCACTATAAGCAATACCTTGTTCATCCAATAAGTTTTTAATGGTTTTCATCTCAAGGTCGTTACCCCCTAAGAAAAAGTGTAAATTGTTTGTATTCATTTTAAATTCCTTTCTAATAAATTGTTTTTAATCAAAAAATGTGTTTCTTAAATCTCGTAAGTTTTGGGAAAAGGGCGCAGTTCGGGCGTATCGCATTTAATAGGTTTAAGCGATTTTTAGGAGCATTGCCCTTTTCCCGATGGGGTTTAGTTATGCCTGCTTTTAGTTACCTCCTATGCACGATTTTAGAACGTGCGAGATAAGTTGATACAGTCATACCGACTTGGGCAGGGCTTTGGTGAGCCTTGTTAAAGTGAACAGAGAATTGCACTCCGTTTTTGCCGATACCGCAACGGACCGATAAGTCTTTATCTTTTGATACAACGGTTTCGGCGACTGCTTTTCATCCGGAGATGAAATCTTGCCAAGCGCGTAAGTTCAAGTTGGTTTGATGATTTTTAAAGTCGTGATTTACCATGGCCAAAGCACCAAATCCAGAGTTGGTTTGCAAGCGTAAAGAGGCAATTAGCTCTTTAGCTTCGCTACCTAAACGGGTGGCACCGGTCATGGAAAGTTTAACACCGCTTTTTTGTAACAAACTGATACCGCTCTTTGCCCAGAAATCGGCGTGTTTCGGGTTAGGTATTACATAAATACCTTCACCGTTGGTTCCGATGATACCGAGCTCGACAAAGTTATCGTCTTTGGTGTAACCGAAAACGATACGTTCTGCCGCGTTACCGAACACACCGGCGTCAAACGCGTCTGCGTAGTAACTCAAAGCGTTATCAAAAACCTTATCGCCCTCTGTCGGCGCACGACCGGCTTTGAAGACAATGGTTGCGCCATTACCCAGTTGGTGACCGAGTTCTGCCATGAACTTTGCCGTAATCGGGGTAAACTTAGAATTATTTAGAATTAACATTTCTAAGCCCGAAATTTCAGCATAGTTACCTTTGTCATCTTTAGCGCGGGCGCTAAACTGAGGGGTGAGATTGTTATAAAAGCAAGTTGTTTCTTTTTCAATTGTCAGAGCTGAAACATTATTTGCCCCAACAGTGATTGTTGTTTTAGGATCATTATCCTCATTTGCTTGAGGCACGGTTTTCTCTTGTGCCTCGGCAGCCAAAGCTGCCATTAATAAAGTGCTCGTAATAAAGTTACGAACATAAGTGTGTCCCTTATTTCCTCGTGGGACGGGGTCGTCATCCATAAAATTCCTCCATAGGTTGTTAATGACATTTTCCTTTTAACACGATTCGTCTATTTTGTCAATAGATGTTTTTAAAATTTTTTATAATGTGGTGGCGAGTGCCAGTGTTATGGCAGCAGCAAGCAGGAGCAATATCCATTTTAAGTCAATGCTTTGATAAGCAGATTTTTTGCCCATAGCGGCGCGGCATTTGTTGATGATGACAAGCCAAATTACCGATAAATAGGTAATTGCTGATGTATATGCCGGATGTGTGGTATAGTGCATTGAAAAGTTGATGGTTATCATACTTAAAATAAGCAGGATTAAAAAGCCGGCACGGCGGATATTTCCAAAATTGATGAGCTCTTTGGGGTGGGTTAGATATTGACGGTTTAAAAAAAGGTTGATACTGCCAATAATCCAACCGGTTAAGGCTACGCGATGAAATGTCAGCGGAAGTAAAAGACCGTCATTATATTCGGTGATGACTTTATTGCTCATGTCTATGAGGGAGGACAGAACTAATAAAGGCACAACAAATTTTAAGCTGTCACGACCGATTTTTTGGTTTTGATATTTCATCACGGCAAAAACGATTGCCATCAGTGCCAGCAAGATAATCAGGGCGCGTAACGGCGCGTGATAATACACAAGTAAAGTGCTTGGTCTTAAAATGAGCCATAAGATAAAAGTGATTAACACGGTCAGCGGTCGGATAGAGTTGACGTTTTCAGCTCCGAATCGGTGAAAAGCCTGATAATATTTGAAATCCATATAAGATATGGTAATACCTTGAAAGACGACTATTGCATAAAATTGCCACGGAAAAATATGAAAAGTCATCAACATGAACGGGGTGGCAATCAGTGCAATCAAAAGACCTCGGTAAATGATAAAAAGCTCAGCCTTTAACGAACTTAATTGGTTGCAGAGGTGGTAAAAGGCATAAAGTAAACTGGTGATGAGTGCAAAAAATAACCACATATTGCCTCCTTAAGGATTTTTGATAAATTGCTTAATTTCAGCAATATCGGCGGCGTTTTTATGATATTTCTTTAATAACTTTATGAGGAAAGTATCATAAGAGTTTTGTTTGAATATTTTTTTTGATGTTTCGTAATTTTAGTCAAATATCCATGAAATTACCATCAATACGCGGTCAGCAAACGAATAAACATGCGGAAACAAAACAGTGCTTTTTTGATAAAAATCATCAAGCACGGCGGGGGATAACGGTGCGTTTAATGCCTCTTTTGTCAGTTGTCGGTAAAACAAATCTTTCTCTAAATGATTATCGGTTTTGATATGGTAAAGATTTGCCAATTTATCGGCATCACGCACCAAAAAGAGGATTTGTTTTAAGTCGTTAAAATCAGGTCGTTTCTCGGCTTCTTTCCAATCAGCCGAGGCTTTAACGGCAGAAGTGGTTTTGCCATGCCATTTCAGGGCAAAAAGAATACGGTGGTCGTTATATTTTTTGTTTTCCTTTAAGAGATTGTAACCGATTAAGCCGTGGTCATAAGTATTTGTTGTGGCCGAAACGGCTTTGTTTTGGCTTTCATCCGCATACTGCAGGGCGGCTTCTTCAAAGCGACCGACATCGTGGAATAAAAGTGCGATTTCCGCACGCCGTTTGAATGTGGCGGATTTATTTTTAAGCTCGGGTGTTTCGTTTAATATGGTCTGCCCGATATGCAAAACTTCTATCGAGTGCTTAAATTTATGGTTAATGGTTTGGCGATAAAACGCGTCTGCCGGCACTTTGGCAACCGCCTCGCGGTAATATTGTTTGAATGCGATAAAATCTTTTCTCATCATTTGTTCCTCATCCAATAATCGTAAATCCAAAGGAGTGAATTTTTGATTAAGATAATGTTAAAAACTTTTTTGTATGGTGGTATCAAATAAGGAGGAAAAATGAATACAGAGCAATATATCGGGAAAATCGTTCAGGTCGTTATGGACAGGCCGCTCGGCTCAAAGCACCCCAAGCACGGGTTTGTTTATCCCGTAAATTACGGGTTTGTGCCAAATACGGTTTCCGGTGACGGGGAAGAATTAGATGCGTATGTGTTGGGCGTTGATGTGCCGCTTCAGGAATTTTGCGGTAAATGTATTGCGGTAGTGCATCGCACCAATGACGATGATGATAAGTTGATTGTGGTGCCAAATGATTTGACTTTAAGTGATGACGAAATAGAAAAAGCCATTGCCTTTCAGGAACAATGGTTTGAGCATATCTTGAAACGCGCCTAAAAAATGCTTGCATATTTTACACTCGGTGTGTAATTTTTGAGATAATTGTTAAAGAGAGTAGGTTTATATGGCAAAGTTAACAAAATCAGCAAAAGAAGTGCGCGGGCGGAAAATGCTTGCCGTCAGGCTTAAAGACGGGCGTTATCACTCATCATCTTCTAACCGTTGGTTAGAGCGTCAGTTAAATGACCCCTATGTGGCAGAAGCTAAAGAGCGCGGTTATCGTTCGCGGGCGGCATTTAAGCTTATTCAGCTCAATGAAAAATATAAATTCCTTGCCAAAAACAAAGTGATTGTCGATTTGGGTTGTGCCCCCGGCGGTTGGTCGCAGATTGCCGCCTCTTATCTTAAAGGAACAGGGTGTTTGGTCGGTCTTGATATTCTCCCGACCGAGCCTTTGAGCGGCGCAACTTTTGTCTGCCAAGATTTTACCGCGGATGGGGCTACCGAAAAGCTCTTAGAGCTTCTCCACGGGGAACGTGCCGACGTGGTGATGAGTGATATGGCGGCCAATACCACCGGACATCAACAGACCGATCATCTGCGCACCATCGGTCTGGTTGAAGCGGCATACGAATTTGCCAAGACCGTGCTTGCCGAGGGCGGTGTTTTTATTGCCAAAGTGTTTCAGGGCGGGGCAGAGGGCGAGCTCCTTTCAGACATGAAGCAACATTTTAAAAAAGTTTCGCACTATAAGCCGGATGCCAGTCGCGATAAGTCGCCGGAGACCTACGTCGTCGCTCTATCTTTTAAGGGGTAAATTTTGTGAACTAATCCGCAGAAGGAAGCCTGTCCCTAAATGCTCACTTACCTCTATGTAAGCTCCGCTTTAGGGCAGGACTTCTGAGGTTATTTCGCAAAATTTCCCGCCTTAAAAGTTGTCGGGAAGTGAGTCTGAAAAATCGCTGAAATTCTATCTCCCCCTTAGACGGGGGAGATGTCGCCGAAGGTGACAGAGAGGGTGATGTTTATTAAGCGATATTTGCCATCCTCACCTTACTTGCTCCGTAAGGCTCGCGTTTTGCAAACGCTTGCCAACTGCGCTTCGGACAAGGTGTTGTAATACTCGCAGTTATTTTATAACCGATCGCTAACAACAACTGATACTTTCGGCAAAAAACGTCCACTGGACGTTTTTTTAGCCTGCAAGTCCTCCCCCCTCTAGTTATTTGCTACACCTATGTGTAGCTCATAAGGGAGAGGAGATTTTAAATCCTTGTCCTTTCCCCCTTGAGGGGGGAAACGTCAGCAACGCTGACAATGGGGGTGAGATAGCTTGATGTCGTATAGTTGCCACCTCACCTTAATTCTCCCCCCAGCAAAGAATAAAACAGTTTAAAGTCTAAATGTTTAAAAATTTTAAAAAATGTTTAAAAAAATCTTTAAATTTGTCAAAAAAGGGGTTGCATTGACCCCAAAAATGTGGTATATTAAAAGCCTAAAAGACGTATTATTATGGAAACTATACATAGGTTTCTTATTAAAGAGAGCACATTCTCTTTGGTTTGTTGCGTCTATCTAATTTGAAAAATTTTGTTTAATCTAAATATTTATTTTAATTATGGCACGTAACAATGCTTCTCGCAGAAATGCGAACCAAAAGTCTGTGCTCGGCACAGCAGTGAGAAATGCGTCAGTATTCACGTTAAAGAATGCAGCCAAAGTGGTAATGGCTATGTTGGTTATCACACTTATTGCCTGCGCTAAGGAGCAGCTCAGCAAGCCTGCTTCGCAGGTTAAGTCGTTAAATGACAGCATTGAAGTACTCGTTGAGCACTACAGTAGCTCGTTGCGTACTCTGACCGTGTCAGCCACTCCGAAGGATACGCTCATTAAGAGCGACGTGAACTTTGCTCACACTGCAGTGATGCAGTATGGTGACGAGGCAGGCATGCGCTATGATCTTACGCTCAATCCGAGCGCCTACGCCTATGTGCGCCAGTCTAAGGATCGCATGGATGTGTCTTCTGAGCTGGAGATTCCAACCACGCTTGTGAAGAGCGAAGTGATTGAGGATAAGCCGTTCAACAACGGAACTACCCTCGGGCGTGATAAGCACGTGCGGAATACGTTTGCCGATGGTAATGTGGATGATATCTACTTCGGCTATCGTTACCTCGCCATTATTTCAGGTGGCGATACTTTGGCAACACCGCACATCGTATTCAATGAACTGAAGTTGGATTCAATCCATATCGAAAAGTTCGGCGAGCAGACGGCACTTGACAAGCCCCACAAGCTGACACATCACTACTCTCTTAGCTTTACCACGAAAGGCGTAAGCAACAGAGAGACCACCAGCACCGTTGTGATGCGTCCTTGGCGCGTAAAGTCAATCACCGACGTGGAGCAGGTAAAGACCGGCGAGCCGTCCTACCAGATTAATTGGGTTGGTTGCCCGATAACAAAACTTAATCTGGTTCAGAGCACTCCGACCAATAAGGGTGTAGTGACGGTTACCGAAACCTTCGACGTAACCTTCAATGTCACAGTTCCTGAGGCACGAGAGCAGGCAAGTCTTGACAGCTTATTCTCAAAAACATCAAAGGGTGAGCTGAAGTATGCTGCTATTGGCGATACTGTAAAGCACGTCAACGGTTTCCAGTCTTTGAATTATGCAGGAGGTTACACTTCTCGCAATAAGGGATTGGAAAACGGAAGCAATGTTGAGACCACAGCGACAATTACGGCAAGCATGCCCGTCAAGTTCTCTAACAAGTGGGGTTCTGTGGATATCAAGCCTCTGGAGCCGACCTTTGAAGAGGGTGGTTTTGTGGTTACATCAGTATCTCAGGATGCTGACTACCACATGTTCAAGACCGTCAATACAATCATTCCTCATCTGGGTGATTGCACGATGGACGCACTGGATGAGGTGGTGAAGATCAAGGTTGCCAAGGACAAAGCTGAGATTTGGGTTGATAGCGTTTTCGTTAAGAAGGGAAATGGCGACAAGTACACGATTGATGCTACTTTCTACGGAAGTAAAGGTAGCAAGAGAGAGATGACTTGGACCTATGACGGACGTCACAGCGCAAGCGCCAAGAACTTCGGTGAGAAGATCACATCTTCTCTTAACTGGAACGCCAGTGCCTTGAAGGACAACGGCACCTCTAAGGAGAACGATAAGAAGGAGTTTACTCCGGATACCTATTTCGAGGCTACCTATACGGCAACCGAGAAGATCTCTAACGCCAGCAATGGTGCAGAGAGCGGTGTCTTTACCTTCTCAGAGACTCATCCCATCGTGACATTCGTTCATGGTGAGACTAAGATTGAGTTCGATGAGAGACCTGTCGTTCTGACCGCTCAGGCTCCTGTTCCTGCCGCAAATTACAATGTTGTTGTTCGTGATGGTGTGTCCTACAAGGGCTATACCTATAACATGACAGCAGGTGTTGTATTCGACGGTGAGGCTGAAGGCGACGTTGTTTCTCAGGGTCTTTTGCTGATGGTTGCTGACGAGGTGGGCGAGACTTCATATAAGGACGAGTATGTATGGAATGGAAATGTGTTGACAGCTACTGTCACCAAGACCACGCCTCATACTTTCGCCGACGATGAGGTTGAGACCTACACCAAGGCGGTGACTGTCTCAATGGGCGACCTTTCTGACGACAAGGTGTATGCTGAGAACGTGAACTTTACCGTAACTCCATCTAACTCTGAGAAGAGTGATGATGACAAGGACGGTGTGTGGACTATAACAAAGCGCGTGCGCAATTACACCTACACCGTATCAAATGGTAGCGCAAGCCGCCAGATGACCAATGAGGTAGTTGATTACGTGCTCGTTTTCAATGATGGAACACACAGCCATACGTTTGATGGCAAGCTCAACGTTTCCAACGCTGACAACTTCGGCAACAGCTATGCTGACGGTGACTTCACTGTCACTCCGTTGACAACTACCGTGACGGCAGTTGCTACCGGTAACGGTGCTCCGACTTTGACCACTAAGGGGGTGACCTCTATTTACGTGGAAAACAAAAAAGAGATTACATGGAAGTTGACTTATACAGTTGATGAAGTAGATGGTGGCAATGTCTATGTTGACTTGACATTCCAGCGCTTAATCAACGGTCAGGTCAACAAAACATGGAAGCACTGGGGACTTGGCGGAATGTTCGGGCAGTATAAGCCCGACGTGGAAGGTATTTGGGTAACCAATACCAAATTCCGCGACAACTACTCTACCACAGAGCATGCTACTGACCCCAGCGTATATGATCTCGGTGACGAGAAGGCATATACGTTGGATAACATCAGCAAAATTGAGGATCATTTCTCAGTTTTGTTTGATGCCAACGCTGACGCCGACGGCAACACCACCCGTGAGGTAGCTGGTCATGTAAACCGCTGGAGCTATCGTTACACTGCAGTTGATAAGGAGTATAACCACTCTGAGTCAATTGATCTGGTTGTTACGACCAAGACCACTGTTCATAATGTG
>Ga0310691_10006444_pt1 | contig 12506 bp, 6 predicted proteins | sample 176DNAGHGlowgp2_FD_203887 | JGI IMG/M metagenome (GOLD analysis project Ga0310691, IMG submission 203887) | Sheep rumen microbial communities from Palmerston North, Manawatu-Wanganui, New Zealand - 1766 DNA GHGlow gp2 (v2) (version 2) | ecosystem: Host-associated > Mammals > Digestive system >... | reverse complement strand
GTTTGCCCAGGAGGACTACCAGCAGAAGTTGGAAGAACTGGACCGCCTCCACCGCGAGGCCATCCTCGATGCCGAAGCCTACCGCCGCGAGGCCGAGGGCATGCTCAGGAAGGTGGAGGCCGACAGTCTGGCCTATACGCTGACGCGCCGCCAGTGGGACGAGGGCTTATCCACGGCCATCGACGTCAAGAACACCTCCGCCACCCTGCTCAACAGTCGCGCACGCCTCCTCCAGGCCCGTCTGATGGCTGTGTTGAAGCGGTACCTCGCCGACCGTCTCTCTCCCAGTTCCGCCCTGCGGGGTATGGAAGCAGATTGGGGAAGGGATTATGAAACTGAGATGAAAATAAATAATTTACGAATTAATAACTAAAACATTCCTCATCTCTCTCCACGGGAGGGGCTGGAGGAGAGCCTATTATGGACAAGAAGATAGAACTCACGCGCACCGAACGGCTGCGCAAGTGGTGGCCGCTCGCTGTGGCTGCCGTGACGGTGGTGGCCGCCATCGGGTGGCTGCTCTTTGGCAACCACAGCAGCACGCTGCGGGTGGCCAGTGACGAACTGACACTCAGCCCCGTCACCCGGGCAGAGTTTAAGGACTACGTGCGCACCTCCGGGCAGGTGATGCCCATCGAGGTGGTACAGATAGCCCCCGAGGAGGGTGGCATCGTCATGGAGAAGGTGGTGGAGGAGGGTGCCCACGTACGCCGTGGCGACGTCATCGTCCGCCTCTCCAATGCCAACCTCGACCTGCAGATTCTCAATGCCGAGGCCGAACTGGCCGAGAAGCAGAACATGCTGCGCAACACTCAGGTGGCCATGGAACAAGACCGGCTCAACAACCTCACCGAACAGGCACAACTGGACATGGACACCGAGCGCAAACGTCGCACCTACCAGCAGAACGAACGCCTCGTGGACCAACAGCTCATCAGTCGCGAACAGTACGTCCAGAGCCGCGAGGAATATGAACTGGCCGCACGCAAGAAGCAACTCGTAGCCTCCCGCCTGCGCCAGGACAGCATCTACCGCTCCGTCCAGATGGACCAGATGGAGGACAATCTGGCCGCCATGCGCCGCAATGTAGTCCTTGTGCGACAGCGGCGCGACAAACTGGAGGTACGCTCCGCCATCGATGGCGAACTGGGTCTCCTGGACGTAGAATTAGGCCAAAGCCTCTCCCCCGGGCAGAAGATAGGACAAATCAACGACCTCCGCGACTATAAGGTGCAGGCCGAGGTGGACGAACACTACATCGACCGCTTCCGCCCCGGTCTCCAGGCCACCGTGGAGCGCGAGGGCCAGACCTTCGCCATGCTCGTGCGCAAGGTCTATCCCGAGGTGCGGCAGGGCAAGTTCCGCGTCGACTTCCTCTTCACCGGCCCCCACCCCGGTCGGCTCCGCTCGGGCCAGACCTTCTACCTCAATGTCGAACTCGGCCAGTCGGCCCAGGCCGTCCTCATTCCCCGTGGCACCTTCTTCCAGACCACCGGCGGACAGTGGATATTCGTCCTCTCCCGCGACGGCCGCCATGCCTACCGCCGCCCCATCCGCATCGGACGCCAGAATCCGCGCCACTACGAGGTCCTTGAGGGACTGGAACCCGGCGAGCGCGTCATCACCTCGGGCTACGAGGCCTATAAGGACTATGAACAATTGGAGATAAAATAAAGTATGGAAATATTAAGAAATATCTATTACATGGCTCGCCGCTTCAAGGTGGCCACTGCATTGAACTTCACGGGACTCACGGTAGCCCTGTCGGCCTTTTATCTGCTCGCTACGCAGGTGGTGTTCAACCAACAATACAACAGCAGCATATCCGATGCCGGGCGCGTATTTCGCATCGAGGCAAAGATGAACGCGGACGCCCCATGGGGCATCAACACCAACCGCCCCATGTTGGAGGCCCTGTTCGAGATTCCAGAGGTGGAGTCGGGCACCATCATCCCCTCATGGATAGACCAGGTGGAGTGGCAGCTCAATGGCACATCCGTCCCCTATCCCCTTGGCCACCTGCGCAATGAGGGGATGCTGCAGCCCTTCGGTGTGGATATCCTCGACGGCAAGGCCACCTATGCGACGGACGAGTATTGCCTCATGATACCAGCCTCCATGGCGCGCAAATTCTTCGGCACGGAGATGGCCGTCGGCCGTATGTTGTGGAACGGAAAGGACAGCCTCAGTGTGACAGCCGTCTATCGAGACCTGCCCGACAACTGCTTCCTGCAGAACATGGTCTTTACCGGCATGGGCGACGAGAACCGAGGCAACTTCAGTGAATGGTCATATCATGGTTACCTGCGCCTCTTGTCCAGCGTGGACCCCGTGGAGTTCCGCGAGAACTTCCTTGACAAAGCTAAGCCTGTCATCTATAAGCTCCTGACGGGTCCAGCCTTCGCAAGCAGCGAATACACCCAGAAGTCGGCTGAGGAGAAGGCCAAGTTGGCAGCAGAAATAGAACGGCAGTTTGAGGACTACTTTGGTATGGTGAACTTTCGTGTGACTCCGCTCACCGAGACCTACTTCTCCGGCCTTTCCCCCTTCGATCGGGGCAACCGCACGGCCCTGTGGATGCTGCGACTGGCAGCTGTGCTCATCCTCATCGTGGCCGCCATCAACTACCTCAACTTCACGCTCACACAGGGCCCCATGCGCATCCGTGGCGTCAACGTGCGACGCGTCATGGGTGCCCAGCGCCGCAGTCTCATGGTCTCACTTGTGGGTGAGTCGGTGGTGATAGCCTTGGGGGCTGCCGTATTGGCCTTGGGCTTGCTACAGTTGTTCGCAACGACACTGCAACAGACGGGACTGCTGAACGGTTCCGTGGCTCCCGTCGACCACCCCTGGCTCTGCGCCCTCTGTCTGCTCAGTGCCATTGTTGTCGGTCTCGCCGTGGGCACGTATCCTGCCTGGTACGTCACCTCCTTCCAGCCGGCCTTGGCCCTGCAGGGCTCGTTCGGTCTTTCGTCCCGTGGCCGCCATCTGCGCACCGCACTCGTTGCCCTGCAGGTCATGGTGGCCTTTGTCATCTCCATCTACATCGGCATCCTCTGGCTCCAGAGCCACTACATCTACACCTCGGACTACGGATTCGACAAGGACGAGGTCTGCTATGCCCAACTGACCCGTGAACTGATGCCGCGCAAGGAGGCCATCCGCTCCGAACTCATGGCTCTCGGCGGCGTGGAGGACGTGGCCTTCTCTAACTTTGCCCTGGGCTCGCAGCCCAACTATATGGGTTGGGGCCGTGGCGAGGGCGACAGGCAGATTACCTTCACCAGCCTGCCTGTCGACTGGCGCTACCTGCGCCTGATGGGCATAGAGATACTGGAGGGGCGCGACTTCCAGGAGCACGACGGCGACGTGTACATCATCAACGAGGCTGCCCGTCGGCGATGGTCGTGGGTGGAGATGGGCAAACCGCTCATCGACAACGACCTGCCCGTCGTGGGTGTGTGCTCCAACATCCGCTATGCCTCCATCCACCAGGACCGCGACAGCGAACCCGTGGCCTTCGTCATCCTGGGCGAGAAGTATGCCCAGTGGGGCGACCGCCTGAGCATCGTGAACGTGCGCATCGCCCAGGGCGTGGACAAGCGCGAGAAGCGTCGCCAGATTCAGGACCGACTGCGCGAGATGGGCAGTACGGACAGTCTGGAAGTCGTCTTCCTCGACCAGCAGCTCCAGCGCCTCTATGAAGAGGAGTTCCGCTTCATCCACCAGATTCTGGCCCTGGCCGTGCTCACGCTGTTCATCACGCTTGTCGGTGTCTTCTGCCTGACGCTCTTCGAGACGGAGTATCGCCGCAAGGAGATTGGCATTCGCAAGATTATGGGTTCGTCGAGGGGGCAGGTGCTGAGGCTGCTCGTCGGTCGCTACCTGTGGCTCACACTCGCGGCCTACGCCGTGGCGGCCCCAGTGGCCTACGTCGTCGGCTTGCACTGGCTGCAGAACTTTGCCGAGCGCGCTGCGGTCCCCTGGTGGCTCTTCCCCTTGTCGTTCCTCTGCGTGGGCGGCGCTGCCTTGGGCACCGTGGCCCTGCAGGCATGGCGCGCTGCGAATGCCAATCCAATAGCGAGCATCAAGGGCTGAACGAAAGGAAGAAAAAAAGTGGTGGCGGGCATGCAAGGTTTCCGGCTTTTCGCGGTTCCTAATATAGGAATGACGAAAAGGACGAAAAGCATGAGAAAGTGGAGCATGGCGCTGACGCTGGGCCTGACGCTGGCGGCCAGTGGGGCGAGGGCCCAGGGGGCGGACAGTCTGCAGACGGACACGATGTGGGTGGACTGGTACGTGACGCCGGAGCCTACGGGCGACGTGGGCCTGTTGCCCAATTTCGAGGAAATGACGGAGAGGCTGGCCGCCGCGGACGCGCAGGTGGACTACAGCGAGGCCGCGGACTTCGACATCGGCGAACCGCGCTTTGCCTGGGTCAACATCACGGGGCTGGCGGCCCTGCCAACCACGAAGACCGACGTGCGGCAGGTATGGGTGGAGGTGAACGACGGACAGGGCAACCGCTTCCGCAAGCGGGCGCTGCTGAAGGCCCAGGGCAGCTGGTCGCTGAAGTTCCCGAAGCGCAACTTCTCCTGCCAGTTTTGCGAGGGCGACTGGTCGGGCACGGCCACGACGGGCATCCGCATCGGCCAGTGGGTGCGTCAGGACGAGTTCCACTTCAAGGCCTTCTATACCGACTTCCTCCGCGGCATCGGCGAGGTGGGCTACAAGCTGTTCCATGCCATGGTGGCCGACAGGCCCCCCTTCTGGGAGCGGGGCGGATGCGGGACACCGTCGCAACGCGCGCGCTGCCTGCCCGACGGGTTCCCCTGTGCCGTCTATCTGGAGGGCAAGTTCCTGGGCCTCTATGCCTGGCAGCTGAAGAAGAGCCGCAAGAACATGAACATGGAGCGGGGCAACCCCCTGCACATCCACCTGGACGGCAATCTCAACAACTCTACGCTGTTCCGCGGCTCCGTGCAGTGGAGCCAGTTCGAGGTGCGCCACCCCAAGGCTGCCGACTGCACGGAACAGACCCGACAGGCCATCGTCCGCCTGAGCCAGTACCATGCCGAGCTGGCCAGCCTGGAGGCCTCGGGGGCCGACAGCCTGACCATGAGGCGCGCCCTGGCCGAGAGGTTCGACATGGCCAGTCTGCTGGACTACGACGTCTTCTACCAGTTTGTGTGCAACTGCGACGGGTCGCTGAAGAACTGGCAGTGGTTCTCCTACGACGGTCGCCGGTGGCTGGTTGCTCCCTACGACCTCGACCAGACCTTCGGCCTCAACCTCTATGGAGTGGTGCGCCCGGCCGTCTGGCAGCATTCGCCCCTCGTCGAGGGCCCCTTCTACTGGGTGGAGCGCTACTGCCAGCGCGAACTGGCCCTGCGCTATGCCCAGCTACGCGCCGCCGGTGTGCTGGCAGAGGATGGCATACTGCCCCTCATGCGCGACTGGCACGAGAGGGTGCCCGAGGAGATGCGCCGGCAGGAGAGGGTACGCTGGCCCGACAGTCCCTGCTTTGGCGAGGCCATCTGCAACGCCGGATGGCGGCCTTCAACCGACTGGGAACGCTACACCACGACGCCCGACTACAGCACCTCCACAAGCTACGGGGCGGGCGACCTGTGCAAACTGGAGGGACGCCTGTGGCAGGCCACGCAACCGTCGCGGGGCGTGCGTCCCTATCTGCGCAACTCGCAGCGCGACTCCCTGCAGCGTCTCGAACGGTGGGTGGCTGACCGCCTGGCCTATCTGGACGAGCACTACCATGTCCGCCAGCTCCTGCAGTCGGTGGGGCCCGTGGCGGTGCGTCCGGACGTGCCCTCCACCCTCTACAACCTTCTGGGCCAACCCGTAGTCCGTCCCCGCCGCGGCATCTATGTCAGGGGAGGGAGGAAGGTGCTCGTCAAGTAGTCGCACTGCCCCGGAGTGTAAAAGAATCATACACTTGGGTGTCTAATTTTTAGACATTCTGCATCCGCCAGGGCCCGAGGCCTTGGCGGTTTCGTTTGGGTGACGTAACTTTGCAAGCGAAAAAATGAACGCAGACATGAACAGTTACTTCACCTTCCTGTCACGAAACAGGGTCTACACCGCCATCGAAGCCATCGGCATGGCCCTGGCACTGGGATTCATCATCCTGCTGGTTGCCTACGCCAGGGCAGAGTTCAGCGTGGGGCGAAACCTTCCGAACGCCAATCAGATATACACTCTGGGCACTGGCGACATGCTTGGCATGACGCTGGACACGCCCGTGGAGTTCTTCCCACAGGTGCCGGAAATCGACACGTGGACGCGCATCGCAAACGGCATGGCAGAGGATGTGGTGGTAGGCGACGAATACTTCAGCACCACATCGGCCTTCATCGACTCTACCTTCTTTCAGTTCTTCGACTTCCGCCTGACGGGCTGCGACCGTCGGTGCGTGCTGACCGACAGGAACGAGGTCATCCTCTCGGAATCGTTCGCTCGCAAGGCCTTCGGCACCGAAGAGGCCATAGGGAAGAGACTGACCGTCGGCCAGGAGCAGTTCACCGTCTGCGGCATAGTGCAGGACTTCGGGCGCAAGGACCTCTTCCTGCCCGCCGACATCTTCTACAGCATCAAGCGGGCCTACGACTGCTACCAGCGCATGGACAACTTCGGCAACACGCTCACCTTCCTCACCCTGAAACCTGGGGTCGACAGCCAGACCGTGGCCCGGAAACTGCTGAAGAAGTACACGGAATACTGGCGGGAGTTCTATGCCGAGGACAACAGTACGGGCAAGATGCTGTGGGGCTCCACGCTCACGCGCTTCGACGAGGTCTATTTCTCATCACTCAACAGTTTTACCGTCATCAAGAAAGGCAACCGCAACCTCGTGGAGGTGCTGTTGCTCGTAGCCTTTGTGCTGCTGGTTTCGGCCTGCTTCAACTACATCAACCTCTCCGTGGCCCTCACCAGTAAGCGTGCCAAGGAGATGACCATGCGCCGCCTGCTGGGTGCCCAGCGGTGGGCCATCGTGCTGCGCTACATTGGCGAGGCCTTCGTCTTCACGGCGGGTTGCTTCGTGCTGGGCTGCCTTGTGGCCCACCTGCTCCATCCGCTCCTGGAGGAATGGCTCACGACGACCATTCCCCTCCGGCCCGACTGGCAGACCGCCGCCGTCGGCATCTTCGTCCTGCTGTTGCTCTCCGTCGTGTCCAGTCTGCTGCCCGCCATGCTCGTGCTGCAGTTCCGGCCGCTGGACGTGGTGAAAGGCACGTTCCAGGTGAAGAACAAGATGGTGTTCAGCCGCATCTTCATCGTCGTGCAGAACGTCATCAGCATGACCCTCATCGCCGTAGCCCTGACCATGACCCTGCAGATGCACCACCTGCTGACGCTGCCCACGGGTTACGAGACCGACAGCCTCGTCTTCGTCAGTTCGTGGGACATCGGCTACAAGGCCGACCGGCAGGAGATACTCCGTCAGCGGCTGCTTACCCTGCCGCAGGTGGAGGCCGTAGGACGGATGGGCAGTGTTCCCTTCCATGCCAGCTACAACGGCCTGCACGATGCTGAGGGTAATACTTCGTGGATATGCCTGTCGAGCATGGACACCACCGCCTTCCGCCTCCTGGGCTTCCGCATTGCCGAACGCTTCTCCGCCCCCACCGATAGCCTGTGCTGGATAGACCGCGAGACGCAGCAGCGCTATCAGGTCAGTGCTGCCCATCCCACCATCGAAGGCGACGATGGGGGCACGACGGGCATCATCTCCATGCAGCCCCAGTTCACCGTCTGCGGCGTTGTCGAGAACTACCGCAGCGGCATGGCCAACTATACTCCCAAATTCGACGACGCTCACAACGTGATTCGCCTCCTCGCTCCCGACGATTGGTCTTGGTGCTACGTTGTCAAGGTGCGTGGCGACCGCACAGAGGCAATCTCTGCCATCCGCAAGGCCTGCACCGAGGTGGCACAGGAAGTGACGGGCTACCCAAAGGAACTCCCCTGCGACTACGTCGACGACCTCCTGCGCGACGCCCTCACCCAAGAGCGCCACACCATGCAACTCGTCCTCTGCTTCATGTTCCTGTCCATCCTGATTTCTGCCCTCGGCCTTTTTGCCATGTCCATGAACTATTGCGAGCAGCACAGCCGCGAGATAGCCCTGCGCCGCATCATGGGCGCCTCCGTCCGTTCCTCGGCCTGGCATCTCTCGTGGCCCTTCATCCTGCTCTCGGTCGTGGCCATCGCCCTTGCCACGCCCCTCTCCGTGTTGTTCATCATGGAGCGCTACCTCCGCGAGTTCTACTATGCCATACCCTTCCCCTGGTTCGTCATTCCCCTCTCTGCCCTTCTCGCCCTCGCCGTCGTCGTGCTCTCCGTCCTGGGCCAGACCCTGCGGATTGCCACCAGAAACCCCATCGAGGGCATCAAGACGGAATGAGAAAATGAGAAAATGAGAAGTCTGCGATTAAGCGAGGGCAATGCCATGCTTGCATGAACATTGCCGAGCGGAAGCAGACTCGACCGAAGGTCAAAATGAGAAATTAAGAAAATGAGAAAACAACACAACTGGACAAAGATCATGTGCCTGGCCGTCGGACTGACGGTGGGACTGGTGCTGCTGGCCAAGGTGCAGCTGGAGCGGAACTACGACCGCTGCATCGTGGACAAGGAGCATGTGTATGAGATATCCGAAACCTTCAAGAAGCAAGGCCAGGAGGCCGACGAGTACGGCTCCACGCCAGGTGGCGTCATTCCGGCGCTGTGCCGCTATATCCCCGAGATTATCGTCGGCACACGCTACACGACGCAGTTCGAGGACGAGAAAATCACACTGGAGAGCGGCGAGCGCTTCGGATTCGAGCTGACGGTGCTGGCCGACTCCTGCTTCTTCGACATCTTCGGCACACGGGTGCTCCAGGGAGATGCCAAGAAGATTCTCTCTACGCCGGGCCAGTGCCTCATCAGCCGCCGACTGAGCGAACGGCTGGGCGGCGACATGGTGGGACGGACGTTCCGCTTCATGGCTTCGCCCGAAAGGCCGATGACCGTCAGCGGCGTGTTCGAGAACTACGACGAGAACTCGCGTTTCAACCGTCTGGACATCATCATGTCGCTCTCCTCCATCGGCATGTTCAGCTACGACGGCACCAGCAACCTCCTGGGCAACGACCGCTACCACTCCTACGTTCGCCTGCGCCCGGACACCGACATGAAGAAGGTGGACGGGGAGATGGACGTGATGCTCCGTGAGCAGTTGCCCTGGGACCAACTCAAGGCAGCAGGCATCGACGAAATCGGGTTCCGCTTCCATCCTGTCAGCGAGGGTCGGGACAACAACAAGACCGTCCGCACGACGTGCCTCATCCTCACGGTCGTGGCCCTGGTGATGCTCTTCACAGCCGTCATGAACTACATCCTCGTGGTCATCAGTCTGCTCGTCGGGAGGGCGCGCCTCGTGGCCCTGCGCAAGGTGCTGGGTGCCCCGCGCAGCGAGTTCTACCTCACGGCCCTGGGCGAGGCCGCACTGCACCTGTTGCTGGCGCTCGGGGTCATGGGCCTGCTGCTCTGGCTGGGCCACGACTGGGTGCGCAGTCTGCTGGGCGTGGGCGTCGGCACGCTGTTCTCCGGGCAGACCTTCTGGGTTCTCGCCGGGGTGTGCCTGGTGGTGCTCGTCGTGTGCGGACTGGTGCCGGGATTCATCTACTCGCGCATTCCGCTCTGCTATGCCTACCGCCTGTTCAGCGAGAACAAGCGCGTGTGGAAACTCTCACTGCTGGCCTTCCAGATAGCCCTCAGCACCATGCTCGTGGTGCTCCTCGGCACCATCTATCGCCAGTACGACTACATGCTCCGTCGCGACCTGGGCTACGACTACAAGAACGTGGCCTACATCGAGATAATCCAACAGTCGGACAGCACCTACCACCTGGCACGCGAACTGGAGCGCCTGCCGTGCGTCGAGTCGGCCTCCACGGCCTACAGCCTCTTTATGGAAAGGCAGAGCGGCAACAACGTGATGTTGCCGGGCGAAGAACGACAGCTCTTCAACTACGCGTGCCTCTACTTCAACGAGGCCAACATCCTCAAGACCATGGGACTGAAACTTGTGCAGGGCAAAGGCCCCACGATGGTGGAGCATCCGGGCTGGCAGCCGGAGGCCGTCGTGAACGAAGCCTTTGCCCAACGGATGCGCGAAATGGCAGGCTGGCAGGAAGTCGTCGGCCAGAGCATCGTTACCACCGAGTTAGGTCCCAAGTTCCCCCTCACCATTGTGGGCGTGGTCAAGGACTTCATGATAGGCACGCTGGTATGCCCCGACGAACGCCCCATGATGATGATGAACGGAAACATCTATGCCAGCAACATCGTGGTTCGACTCACAGAAGTGAACGCCGAGAACCTCACCGCCGTGCAGCGGGTCTGCGATGAGTTCTATCCCGATGCCGAACTCACCGTGAAGCGCTATGCCGACGAACTGGCCGACAGTTACCGCGAGACGCAAAACATCCGCGACCTTCTGCTCATAGGTTGCCTGGCCTCGCTGCTCATCACCTTCGTCGGCCTCGTGGGCTATGTCCGCGACGAGGTGCAGCGCCGCTCGCGCGAACTGGCCATCCGCAAGGTGCTTGGTGCCACCGTCGGCGAGGTGCAGGCCCTCTTCCTGCGCGGCATTGCCCTCATTGCCCTGCCCTCCATCCTTGTGGGCGTCGTGGGCGGATGGTTCTTCAGCACCCTGCTTCTTCAGCAGTTCGGCGAGCAGGTCCCCCTCCTGTGGCACATCTTCGTGGCCGATGCCCTCGCGGTGATCATGGTCATCGCCCTCGTCGTCTATCTGCAGACGCGCCGCGTGGCCACCAGCAACCCCATCAAATACCTCAAAACAGAATAACTACGGGAATGAGAAAATAATCCTAAATAAAACTACAACTATGATTAAGATTCAAGACATTACGAAGGTGTTCCGCACCGAAGAAGTAGAGACCACAGCCCTTGCAGGTGTCAGTCTGGAAGTGAAGGACGGCGAGTTCCTGGCCATCATGGGCCCCAGCGGCTGCGGCAAGTCGACACTGCTCAACATCCTGGGCCTGCTGGACAACCCCACCGACGGCCAGTACTGGCTCGACGGCGACGAGGTGGCCAAGTTGAGGGAGAGCCAGCGCACCCGCGTCCGCAAGGGCAAGATAGGATTCGTCTTCCAATCGTTCAACCTCATCGAGGAACTGAACGTGGAGCAGAACGTGGAGTTGCCCCTGCGCTACCTGGGCGTTCCGGCCCGCGAACGGCGACAGCGCGTGGAGGAAATCATGCAGCGCATGGCCATCAGCCACCGCGCCAAGCACTTCCCCAACCAACTCTCCGGCGGACAGCAGCAGCGCGTGGCCATTGCCCGCGCCGTGGTGAGCGGACCCAAGCTCATCCTGGCCGACGAACCCACAGGTAACCTCGACTCGAAGAACGGACTGGAGGTGATGCAACTGCTGACGCAACTGAATCAGGAAGGCACCACCGTGGTGATGGTGACCCACTCGCAGCGCGACGCCAACTATGCCCACCGCATCGTGGACATGCTGGACGGGCGCTTCGTCTGACCTTGACCACGAAAAGGTTTGACCACGAATTGCACGAAAAGGTTTTGACCACGAATTGCACGAATTACACGAAAATGTTTTGACCACGAATTGCGCGTAATCGGCTTGCCGCTCGCTGTGCGAGAATTTAACGAATTATTATTGGAAATATTCATGTTACTGAATTTAATAGCACGTGCACTCCCCCTGCCACCCGCGATGGGCCGCAGGGGGATTTTTTTTTATATCTTCAGCCGCAGCTGTACGCTGATGTCCTGCTTCCACGGGCTCCTTATCTCCTCCATGCCGCTCGACTGCGTCTGGCGGTCGAAGTAGCGCGTCAGTCCATAGAGCATCTCCAGCCTCAGACGCCCTTGCCACAGGGCGAAGAGCCCGGTCGCTACGAAGCGCACACCGTGGCCGTAGAGCGAGGGATAGCGGAACATGTTGGTCAGCAGGGGCTCGTACTGGAACAGGCGGGTCTGATAGTCAGGCGTGTGGAAGTACGACACGAGGGCCGAGAGCCGCCCCGGGCCCTTGCGGAAGCGTATGCGCTGGCTGGCCGACCAACCCCGGCCGCTGCGGTCGAGGGCATGGAGCTGCAGCGTGGACTGCAACTGCCACCATGGTCCCTGCCTTCGGGTATAGTCCAGGCGCAGTCGGTTGTGCAGTTCCATCTGGTCGTTGCGTTCCTTACGTTTCAGTTGGTAGCGCACGGCCAGGCGGTCGTTGCCGGTGGGCTGGTATTCGGCTGTGACGGTAGCCTCCTGTCCCCGGCTGCTGTGGGTGAGGGTGTAGCGAGGCCAGGGATTGTAGAAGAAGTCGGCATAGGCCGTCAGCGTCAGTCGGTCGGCAGGCTTGGCATCCAGTCGCAGCGTGGCACCGCTCTCGTTCTGCACTCGGCTGTTCTCGCTCAGGGCCGAGCCGTAGAACGAGTAGTAGCGATAGCTGTAG
>Ga0310691_10006441_pt1 | contig 12514 bp, 12 predicted proteins | sample 176DNAGHGlowgp2_FD_203887 | JGI IMG/M metagenome (GOLD analysis project Ga0310691, IMG submission 203887) | Sheep rumen microbial communities from Palmerston North, Manawatu-Wanganui, New Zealand - 1766 DNA GHGlow gp2 (v2) (version 2) | ecosystem: Host-associated > Mammals > Digestive system >... | reverse complement strand
AGAGGCTGTCGGTGCGCAAGCCCTCCACCAGCGCCCGCTCCAGCGCGTAGAGGAACACGTAGGCCAGGAAGATGTCGCCCTGCCGGTTGAGGCGGCGCTTCCTCTCCGCGATCAGCAGCAGCGCCACGATGATGAGGCACCAGGCGGATTCATAGAAGAACGTGGCGTAGTGCCACTGGCCGTCAGCCTGGATGAATACGCCGATGGGGAAGTGCCGCTGCCAGCTGTGGGCGACGACGGCGCCGTAGGCCTCCTGGTTGACGAAGTTGCCCCAGCGGCCGATGCCCTGGCCCAGCGCGATGGATGGCGCGGCCAGGTCCGCCAGCCGCAGGAAGGGGAGCTTTTTTTTGCGCGCGTAGAACCAGCCCGCCAGCACGCCGCCGATGATGCCGCCGTAAATGGCCATGCCGCCCTCCCAGATGTACAGGGCCCTGATCGGCTCGTTCGCATAGGCCTGCCAGGAGAAGAGCACATAATACAGCCGGGCGCACACGATGGCCGCCGGGATGCCCAGCAGCGCCAGATCCAGCGCCGTCTCCCGGGGCAGGCCCAGCCGCTTCTCCCGAGCCGAGGCCAGCCAGACCGCCAGCGCCATCCCGCAGGCGATGATCACGCCGTACCAGTGCACTTCAAGGCCGAATATCGAAATGGAGTTGTAAGTGGTTTGCAACGATGCGTTACCTCCTGTATCAATTCACGATCATATTATAATGGTAAAAGCACGAAAAAGTCAATTCATGCGCATTGAATCCTAACTTAATAGGGCGTATAATATAGAATACGATGGTTGTACCCTGTCCATGCCAGCGCCGCTGGCGGAGAGGGTCGGATGATTACATTGGATCGGAGCGTGGGCTATGCGCAGAAAGAAAGTGACCGGCAGGTTTTACCTGTTCCTGGCGGCCATACTGGTGATTGCGTTCCTGCTGCTTCGGCCGCTGCTGACGACGCATTCGAAGGAGACCGTCATTATGATGGCCAACGCGGCCCAGCGCCAGACGGTGGACTGCGTGCTCATCCGGGACGAGGCCGTGTTTTCCTCGGATTCCACCGCCCGGGTGGAGTACATCGCCCCGGAGGATTCCCTGGTGTCCGCGGGCGATAACGTGGCCAACCTCTACACCACCGGCTATTCCGAAGGGCTGCTGAACAACCTGGAGGAAACCCGTAAAAAGATACAGGACTATCACAAGCAGCTGCTGGCCAACATCGTGGACAACGAGCTGAACAAGCTGGACAGCGTCGTGAACTACATGGCGCTGGAGCTGAAGGATCTGATTACCCGCCAGACCACCGGCAACCTGAAGACCGTGACCAGCCAGCTGGAGACGGCCATGGTGAACCGGCAGGACTATCTTCGCCAGAACAAGCGCGGCGACAACAAGCTGACCAAGCTCTATGACGAGGAGAGCGCCCGGCTCTCCGGCATCCAGTCCTGGCGCAAGGCCGCCACGGCGGAGCAGGACGGCGTGGTCTCCTTCTATATTGACGGCTATGAGAACGACCTGACCCCCGCCGGCCTCAAAACGCTGAACATCGCGGATGTGCGCACGGTCCTGTCCGGCGGCAACCTGGGCAGCACCCGGCAAACCCGCGCCAGCGGCATCTATCGCATCGTGGACCAGGATCATTGGTACGTGGCCGTGCTGGCCAATGGCGACACCTGGACGCCCGTGGTGGGCCAGGACAACTACTTCATGCAGATGGACGGCTTTGACGATCTGATCTACACGGCGTCGGTCTACAGCGTGCAGAAGGAGGGGGACACCACCCTGGCGGTGTTCGAGATCCACGATCCCATCGGTCCGCTGATCTATCGCCGCAGCGGCAAAGCCCAGTTCAACATCGAGCTGACCGGCCTGTCCGTGCGGGTGGAGGCGCTCTACAACCAGAACGGGCAGATGGGCGTGTGGGTGTACGACGTGCCCGGCGGCACCTTCGTGCCCGTGGAGGTGCTCTCCACCGATGGCAATATCGCCATGATCCAGCCGCTGGTGGACGGAGCGCTGCAGCTGGGACAGACGGTGCTGATAAAATGAGGAATTAGAGTCTGTTTCTAAAATCCCCGAAGCGCATTTTCAGCGGATTTGGCTGCATTTCTGTGTTGCTTTTCCTTGACTTGCAACCAGTAAGCCTGCGGAAAAACGCCTTGAAATGCAGCCAACTGCGCTTGAAACTGCATCTCCCGGGATTTAGAAACACACTCTAGCTCATTCCTGATTCCTAATTCAGAAAAACGGAGTTTTGAAGTGGACCGCGAAGTTTTGTTGCAGAACATACATATTTGGCGCGAGCGCATCGGCGAGGCCTCGGCGAAGTGGGGCGGGGCGGAGATCTGCGCCGTCAGCAAGACCGTGGACCCGGACACCATCAACCTGGCCTGGGAGGGCGGCATCCGCACCCTGGGCGAGAACCGGGTGCAGGAGCTGTTGGGTAAGATCGACGCGCTGAACCCGGAATACAGGATTCACCTGATTGGCCAGCTTCAGACCAACAAGGTCAAGCCCGTCATCGGTCGGGTCGCCATGATCCAGTCCGTGGACCGGGAGGCGCTGGCCCGGGAGATTTCCCGCCGCGCCGCGAGTGCCGGCGTGGAAATGCCGGTGCTGGTTCAGGTGAACATCGCCCGGGAGCCTCAAAAGGCGGGCGTGGACGAGGAGGCGCTGCTGCCGCTGCTTGAGCTGTGCGGCCAGCTGCCCGGCGTGAAGGTGGACGGCCTGATGGCCATCATGCCCATCGCCGACGACCCCGAGGACGTTCGGCCTTACTTCAGGCGCATGCGCGGCTGGTTTGACCGGCTCAGGGACATGGACCTGCCGGGCGTGTCGATGAACACCCTGTCCATGGGCATGTCCGACGACGCGATTGTCGCCGCCCAGGAGGGCGCGACGATGGTGCGGCTGGGCCGGGCGCTGTTCGGCGCGAGACAATGAAGATGGCTTACATACGATATATTTGGGAGTGAAGATCCATGGCGCGCAACAAATCCGGTGGCTTGAACAAGCTGTTGAACTTCATAGGACTCGTGGACGACGAGGACAATCGGGACACCTACGGCGAGGAGTATTCCGGCGACGGCTACGGCCGCCAATCCGGATATTCCCCCGCGCGGCAGTCCCGCGCGGCAGCGGGCCGCGCTTCGTCCTTTTCCCGCCAAACGGGCTCCAGCCGCGCGAACAATCGCCTGGCCGATTCCGGCGCGCGCAGCCGCTATGAGAGCCGCTACGACAGCCCCAGCCGCTACGACAGCCGAAGCGCGGCGCCCGCCGGTCGGGCCAGGGGCGGCTATGACGACTATCGCGCGGACGAGCGACGCACGGAGTCCCGCTTTGACGATTCCGACTACGGCGCCCCGCGCGGCCAGCGCCCGTCCGCCCGCTACAGCCAGCCGGACGCCCGCTACAGCGGCGCAAGCGCCAACGTGCCCGCCCGCACCGCGCCCCAGCGCATGCGGGTCAGCCCGCGCAGCCGCACGGTGATGTATTCGCTGCATACGCTGGAGGATTGCTGCGAGGTGATCGACCAGCTGATCGCCAACAATACCGTGGTGCTGACCATGGATGAATTGGACGGACGCCTGCTCCAGCGGGCGGTGGACACCCTGTCCGGCGCGGTGTTCGCGCTGCACGCCAGCATCCGCAAGGCTTCGGACAAGACCTACCTGGTCGCGCCGATGTCGGTGGAGATCAACGAGGCGTACGATCTGGACCGGAGGTTTTAGGACACAAGGCAATCGGAATAGCCTGAGGGATCAGGGATTGCCGCCGCCCTTGCCTCGCCCCGTGAGGGGGAGAGGTGCCCCGAAGGGGCGGAGAGGGGCCCAACCACAAGCGAGGTGACACCATGCTGGGATTATACGAGGTCTTCTACGCGGTGTACATCTTCCTGCGGCTGATTTCGGCGGCCATCCTGGTCTACTGCGTGCTCAGCTGGTTTCGGCCCAACTTCCGGGCGTTCGACATCCTGGGCAGGTTCATACAGCCCTTCGTGTCCCCCTTCCGGAAGCTGTCGATGAAGCTGGCGCGCTACTTCAACGCGCCCGTGGACTTCACCTGCCTGTTCGCGGTGCTGGGCTATCAGCTGCTGGGCCGGCTGCTGATGCGGCTGTATTTCATGCTGGCCCGGGCGCTATGAACGGGGACGCGCTGGAAAAGCGCCTGAACGAACTGGCCCTGCGGGCGGCCCACACCGGCGCGGTGTGCGCCTCCCGGTTCCTGGAGCCCACCCAGACGGACATGGCCCGCGCCGCGGCGAACCGCGCCGGGGCGAGGGTCGCCTTCTGGGGCGGTTTCGAGGGCGCGGAGCGGGTGGTGGCGGCGTTCTACGACGCGGACGAGCCCGAGCCGTGGGACTGGCCCATCGCCGCGCTGCGCATCGAGTGGAACGCGAAGTTCGCCAATCCCGGCCACCGGGACCTGCTGGGGGCCGTGATGGGCCTGGGCATTGAGCGGGAGACCACCGGCGACATCGCCATGGGCGAGTATCGCGGCGCAAAGTGCGCCTATCTGTTCGCCCTGGCCGACATGGCGGATTACATCGCCGCCAGCCTGGAGGGCGCGGGCCGGGCCTCCGTGAAGGCGCGCCCGGCGGAAGAGGCGCCGGTGCTGACGCCCCCGGAGGGCGTCGAAATGCGCCTGACGGTGCAGCAGGAGCGCCTGGACGCGGTGCTGGCTGCGGCCTGCCGACTGTCCCGGAGCGAGGCGCAGAAGCTGATCGCGGCGGGGCTGGTGAAGCTGAACCACGCGGTGAACACCCATTCCGACGCGAAGCTGGGCGAGGGCGATTTGATCTCCGCCCGCGGGTACGGGCGCATTCGCGTGGACGCTTTTGGCGGCGAGACCCGGCGGGGGCGGCAGGTGGTGACCGTGTTCAAATATGGCGGCAGTGGAAAATAATTCATAACGTCGCGTTATTTTGCAGGAAACGAGCCCTTGAGCGTCGAAATTGTATTGGATAGAATTGATATACTTCAGCAATGAAAGGACGGTTTTGAATATGGCGATCAGCGTGAAGGACATTCAGGAGAAGGAATTTGGCACCCAGGCCAGCGGCGGTTACAACATCGAGCAGGTGGACGATTTCCTGGACGAGATCTCCGAGCAGATGGCGACCCTCGTGCGCGAAAACCTGGAGCTGAACAAGCAGATCAAGGCGCTGGAGGCGGACGTGAAGGCCGCGCGCCAGGCCGCCGAGGCCGCCGAGGCCAAGACCCCGGATTACAACGAGAAGGGCTACTTTGCCAACCTGCAGAACGCCATGCGCGAGAGCCTGATCGGCGCCCAGCGCATCGCGGACGAGACGCTGGAGGAGGCCAACCGCAAGGCCCAGAAGACCGTGGGCGACGCCCAGGTGCAGGCCGACCAGATCACCGTGTCCGCCAGGGAGAAGGCCGACGCGCTGGTGAGCGAGGCTCAGCAGCAGGCCGACCAGCTGACCGCCGACGCCCAGGGTCGCCTGGATCTGTTGGAGCAGAAATACGAGGCGCTGAAGACCGCCGCCGCGAATTACAAGGCGGAGTTCAGCCGCATCCTCGATCAGCAGGCCACCGCGCTGCGCGACAGCAACGGGGTGTTCTGAGGAAAGAATATCCGATAATACAATCGCTGCCCTTGTGGGCAGAAAGACCAGATTGCCACGTCGACCCTTCGGGTCTCCTCGCAATGACGTCCGTTGGAATCCGGCGGCGTGCTTCTGCTGCAAAAGAAGCGCGTCCCGGCGCCAGGCCGCGTCATTGCGAGGAGCGAAGCGACGTGGCAATCTGGTTCCCGGGCTTTCTGGCCCCATGGCGCATACGAAGGCGCCCCGTTGGAAAATATAACCACCCAAGGGGGTGGGGACCATCAACGGACGGGATCGGGAGCGCTTGCAGCGGCTGCTGGACACGCTGGAGCGCATGCGGCTGGACGAATATGTGGAATATGTGAGCAACCGGCGGCGGATGATTTGGCAGAATATCCTCTATGGCGTCTGCCGGGGGCTGGGGTTCACGCTGGGCTTTTCCGTGCTGGGCGCGCTGCTGGCGGTGCTGCTGCGCGGGCTGGTGGTGGACAACATACCGCTGATCGGCGGCTTTTTGGCGGAGGTCATTCATGCGATTGAGGCGAGGATGTAGGCTGTGGTGGGTCGCGCTGCTGGCGGTGCTGGCGGACCGGCTGACCAAGGCGGCGGTCGCGTCGGCAAAGCCCGGCGCACTGGTGCCGGGCATATTGAACCTGCGGCCCGTGGAAAACCGGGGCGTGGCTTTTTCCATGCTCTGGGGCATGCCGCTGGTGACTGTGATCCTCACCGCGCTGCTGATCGCGGGCATCGTGGGCTTTCTCATCGCCCGGCCCGACTTCCCGGGGCTCTCCCGCGCGGGACTGTGGCTGATCGTCGGCGGCGGGCTGGGCAACCTCTACGACCGGGTGGTCTCCGGCGGCGTGGCCGACTTCCTGGAGCTGGCCTTCGTGCGCTTCGCCGTGTTCAACGTGGCGGACATCTGCATCTGCGTCGGGGCGGCGCTGGTGGTTGTGGGGGCGTGGCGCTCGGAGCTGGGATCGAGGCGCGATTCCCACGGATGATGCCTGACCCAAAAGAAAGAGGTTCTCATGTCAGGAATGAACATCTGCGAGTTCTCCGTGTCCCCCGACCAGGCGAACGAGCGCCTGGACGTGGCCGTGGCGGAGGCGGCGGGGGTGACTCGCTCCCGGGCGGGGGCGCTGATTCGGGACGGGCGCGTGACCGTGGACGGCGCGGCCCAGACCAAGCCCGGCTTCAAGCTGAAGGCGGGCATGTCGCTGCGCGTGGAAATCCCCGAGGCGATCCCGGCGGCGGCCCAGCCGGAGGACATCGACCTGGATATCGTCTATCAGGACGAGGACCTGGCCGTGGTGTTCAAGCCCTCGGGCATGGTGGTGCACCCGGCGGCGGGGAACGAGACCGGCACGCTGGTGAACGCGCTGCTGGCGAAGCTGGACAACCTGTCCGGCATCGGCGGGGAGATCCGCCCCGGCATCGTGCACCGCATCGACAAGGACACCTCGGGTCTGCTGCTGGTGGCGAAAAACGACATGGCGCACCTCAGCCTTTCCGAGCAGATCAAGGCCCACAGCGTGAACCGCGCCTACAAGGCCATCGTCATCGGCGGCTTTAAGGAGGACGAGGGCACCGTGGAGGGGCCCATCGGACGGCATCCCACCGACCGCAAGAAGATGGCCATCGTGCCCGGCGGGCGAGAGGCCGTCACCCATTGGACGGTGCTGGAGCGGCTGCGCGGCGCGACGCTGATCGAAGCGCGGCTCACCACCGGGCGCACCCATCAGATCCGCGTGCACATGGCCTCCATCGGCCATCCCGTGCTGGGCGACCCGGTGTACGGGCCGAAGAAGTCCCCTTATCCGGTGACCGGCGGCCAGCTGCTGCACGCCTATCGCATCGGCTTCGATCATCCAAGGACGGGGGAGCGGATGCTGTTCGAGGCTGCACCGGAGGAGCGATTCTCCTATTGGTTGCAGAAGCTGCGCCTGTAAAATTGTCAACCACCGGTTGCGATTTTGAAATGTCAAGCGAAATTGGTGGCATTGAAGGGGAAGTGAAGCTATAATGGCGCAAAAAGCAAAGGAGAATCCCATGATTTCAGAAAAGATCGCCGACCTCCGCCGACAGGCGGGATGGTCGCAGGAGGAACTGGCGGAGCGGCTGGACGTTTCGCGTCAGTCGGTTTCCAAGTGGGAGAGTGGCGCCAGCCTGCCGGAAGTGGACAAGATCGTGGCCATGAGCCGCCTGTTCGGCGTCAGCACGGACTTCCTCTTGAAGGAAGAGGCGGGGCCGGAGACGGCGGAGATCGAGGCCGTGGAGCCCGAACCCGAGGTGGATGAGCACGGGCTGCAGATCCTCGGCGCGGCGGATGTGAACCGGTATTTGGAGAACCGTCGCCAGTGCGCGCCGCAAATGGCCTTCGCCACGGCGCTGTGCGTGGCCTGCGCGGCCCCGCTGGTGGCGCTGCAGGGCTTCACCGGCACGCTGTTCGGCCTGGTTTCGGAGAACCTTGTGAACGCCCTGGGCGTCACGCTGCTGCTGGTGATGGTGGCCGCCGCGGTGGGCATTTACATCTCCACGGGCATGCGCATGGGCAAGTATGACTACGTGGACAAGATCGACTTCGCCTTGTCCGCCGCCACGCGCCAGGCCATCCAGGAACAGAAGCGGGACTTCACCCCGGAGTATAAGCAGAGCATCGTCCATGGCGTGATGCTGTGCGTGCTGTCGGTGGTGCCGGTGACGGCCACGGGCATCCTGGGGTCCGAGCGGATGGTGGTGGTGGGCGCGGGGGCGCTGCTGGTGATCGTGGCCGCGGGCGTGTTCCTGTTCGTGCGGGACGGCATGATCATGGGCAGCTTCGACCACATCCTCAAGCGGGCCGACCACTGCCTGCGGCGGGCGCTTCGCAAAGGCAAGTGACCGTAAAAATTGCAAAAATATGATATAATATTTCCAGAATATTACAATTTCACTTGAAATCATCCCCCTTTTGTGCTAAAATGGGCATACCATTGAAGTAAACGGGGGGATTTTCATGCGCGTGAAACGCATCCTCTGCCTGTTGACGCTGATCTGCCTGGCTGTGACGGCGGTGCCGTTCCTGGGCACGGCGGCGCTGGCAAGCGCGAAGTATTACATAACGGTGGATCTCACCAACCAGATCGTCACTGTGTACAAAAACGGCAACACATCCGAGGCCGGCATCGTGCGGCAGATGATCTGCTCCACGGGCAAGTCCGGCACGCCCACGCCCACGGGAACCTATACGCTGCCCTCCAAGACCTACGCCAAGGAGCGCACGGAGTGGTACTATTTCCCGGAGTTCAACTGTTACGCCAAGTGGGGCACCCGCATCTACAAGGGCATCCTGTTCCACTCCGTGCTCTATTCAGCGTCGAAGAAGGGCCCGACCTCGTCGTCGGTGAACGCCCTGGGCTCCCAGGCCTCCCACGGCTGCGTGCGCCTGCGGGTGGACGACGCCAAGTGGATCGCCCAGAACTGCCCCGCCGGCACCAAGTGCAAGGTCTATCGCAGCGGCAAGGCCAACGCGGACCTGCGCAAGCGGCTGTTGAAGAAGAGCTTTTCCATCAGCAGCCAGACCTATGACAGCTTCATGGGCCGCGCCGAGGGCACCACAGCCGCCAATTCGCTGAAGATCAACCTGTACAAGGGCAAGAAGGGCGCCCAGGTGAAGCAGCTGCAGAGCCGCTTGAAGGCGCTGGGCTTCTATGGCGGCAAGCTGGACAGCAAGTTTGGCAGCGGCACCAAGACCGCCGTCAGCGCCTTCCAGGGCGCGTCCGGCCTGAAAAAGACCGGCAAGGTGAACACCGACCTTTGGAAGCGCATTTTCGCCGACGGCGCCCCCACCGGCACCAGGTGCACCCTGGCCCAGGGCTGGCAGGGCCCGGTGGTGAAGGTGCTGCAGCAGGGGCTGGCGGATTTGAAGATGTATTCCGGCGCGGTGGACGGCGTCTATGGCGAGGAGACCACCGCCGCCGTCAAGCGCTTCCAGCAGTGCTACAACCAGAGCATGACCGGCAAGGCCACCGGCGCCATGCAGAATGACGTCGTCCAGAAGGCCAGGAGCGTGAAGGCCCAATTTGGCGAGGCGGACTATGAGCTGGTGACGAACGAAGTGCCCGTGGCCATGGCCAAGGTAAACGTAAAGCGCTACATCCGGCTGAAGTCCAAGGCCAGCACCAAGGGCAGCAACAAGGCCAAGCTGGTGAAGGGCGCGCTGGTGCGGGTGCTGGATGACAGCGGCGCCGCCTGGACCAAGGTGCTGTACAAGGGCAAGACCGGCTTCGTGCAGCGGAAGTATCTGCTGTTCTACACCGGCTCGGAGATCGAAGTGAGCTTTGAACCCGCCGCCGAACCCACGCCCACGCCCACGCCCCTGCCGACGCCCTCGCTGCCCGGTGTGGAGACCGAGGGCCAGGAGGACGGGGAACCCGCCGCCGAACCCACGCCCACGCCCACGCCCGCGGCGCTGCCCGCCTACGCGGTGGTGCTGGAGGGCGGCACGACGGCGTATGCCGAGGCCGGCGGTGTCGACGCGCTGGCGCTGCTTGTGTCGGGCGAGACGCTGGAGGTCGTCGCCGTGGAGGATGGCTGGGTCGCCGTGAAGTATGGCGAACAGACGGCCTGGGTCCTGGCGGATACCGTGGCGCTGGTGGACGAGCTGCCCGAGATCCCCGGTCAGGACCAGCCCGCCCTGGAGCTGGGAACGGATGTGGCGGAGATGCCCGCAGCCGAGGAACCCTCCGAAAACGGCCTGATCGTCGAACTGGAGGCCGTCGAAGAGACTGTGGAAGAGACTGTGGAAGAGAATGCGGGCGAGTAAGCGCCTGCCCCGGAGGAGACTGACATGAGCCGATTGGGCGACACCATCCGCGCGGCGCGGATCAAGGCCAAGCTGACGGAAAAGGCGCTGGGCAAGAAGTGCGGCCTGGCGGAGAGCTACATCAAGGATGTGGAGTCGGGGCGGAAGATCGTCTCGGACGACCAGGCCCAGCGGATACTGAAGGTGCTGGGCGTGGCCAACCCGGTGTCCACGGAGCTGGAGGTGGCGGCGGAGCCGGAGGTGAAGCTGCGCCCGAAGCCCCGGGCCTATGTGCTGGACGCCAAAGAGCAGGCCGAGAACGCCCGAAAGGCGGCTGAGGAGTCCTCGGACGCATGGCTGGACGCCCTGGGCGGCGTGGTGAAGCGGGTGCCGGTGATGTCGCCGGACGGATTGGTGATCGACCATATGCTGACGCCCATCGTCTCCGGCAGGATTGAGGGCGGCGCGCCGGACAAGGTGCTGTACTATCGCGTGCCCGACGACATGCTGCGGGGCTTCCGCGTCCACGCGGGAGATTTGCTGCTGGTGGTGCCCACTGCCAAGTGTGAGGACGGCGCGCTGATGCTGGTGGAGTATCAGGGCGAGCGCCTGGTGCGCAAGCTGCTCAAGCTGGACGGCGGGCGCATCCAGATGCAGGCCTTCGACCACGAGTTTTCCGCCACCGTGGGCACCATTATGGACGTGAAGGTGCTGGGCCGGTGCGTGAAGCTGGTCAGGAGCCTGTGATTTAATCCTATTGGAAGGGCCGTCTCAAAGCGGATTGCTTTGAGGCGGCCTGTTTTTATGCTTGCCCCCGCGCTGTTTCTGTGTTAAAATATGCATACCACATTGAATATATACAGGGGGAGAGAAACATGACTGCAACCAAGAAGCTTTCCACGGGTAAGGTGTGGTGCTTTGCCGTGGGACAGTTCGGCTGGTCGGTGCTGGCGGCGCTGATCTCCAGCTGGCTGGTGAATTACTATCAGCCCGACCTGGCCACCCAGCAGGCGGGCCAGCCCATCTTCATTCCGCAGGGTCTGGCGATCCTGGGCGTGATGACCATCCTGGGCGCGATCACCGCCTTTGGCCGCATCTTCGACGCCGTGACCGACCCGCTGATCGCCTCGCTGTCCGACCGCTGCAAGAGCAAGGACGGCCGGCGCATCCCCTTCATGCGGGTGGCGGCGATCCCCTTCGCCCTGTCCTGCATCCTTACGTTCTGGTCGCCCGTGAACGGCGAGAGCTGGCTGAACGCGGGCTTCCTGTTTCTGATGCTGATGCTGTTCTACCTGTTTATGACCATGTACTGCACGCCCTACAACGCGCTGATCCCGGAGCTGGGCGCCGACCAGAAGACCCGCATGGCCATCTCCACCTCCATCAGCTTCACCTACATCGCCGGCATGGCCATGGCTTACCTGGCCCCGGTGATCTGGGGTATGCTGCAGGGCATGGGCCTGGAGCGCGTACTGGCCATCCGGCTGACCTTCACCGGCATGGCGCTGATCGGCATGGTGTGCATGTTCGTGCCGGTGTTCACCATCAGGGAGAAGGAGTACGTCACCGCCGCGCCCAGCGAATCCACGGCGATGAAGTCCCTGGCGGCCACCTTCAGGAACAAGGACTTCCGGGTGTTCGTGGCCAGCGACATCGCCTACTTCCTGGGCATCACCATGTTCCAGACGGCGCTGCCCTTCTTCGTCACCAGCCTGCTCAAGCTGGACGAGAGTATGAGCACGATGTATTTTGTGCTGATGACGGCGCTGAGCGTGCTGTTCTATGTGCCCATCAACAAGCTGACGCCCAAGTTCGGCAAGAAGAAGCTGATCCTGTTCGCCTTCTGCGTGTTCACCGTCAGCTTCGTCTACACCGCCTTCTTCGGAAGCTCCCTGCCCATTCCGCCCGCCGTACAGGGCTACATCCTGTGCGTGGTGGCGGCCCCGGCCATGGCCATCTTCGGCATCCTGCCCCAGGCCGTGGTGGCGGACATCTCCGAGTGCGACGCCCTGGAGAGCGGCGAGAACCGCAGCGGCATGTTCTTCGCCGCCCGCACCTTCGCCTTCAAGCTGGGCCAGTCCATCGCCATGCTGCTGGTGACGGCCTTCGCCACCATCGGCCAGGAGACCGGCCTGGGCTATCGCATCACCGCCATCGCTGCGGCCGCGGTGT
>Ga0310691_10006440_pt1 | contig 12515 bp, 3 predicted proteins | sample 176DNAGHGlowgp2_FD_203887 | JGI IMG/M metagenome (GOLD analysis project Ga0310691, IMG submission 203887) | Sheep rumen microbial communities from Palmerston North, Manawatu-Wanganui, New Zealand - 1766 DNA GHGlow gp2 (v2) (version 2) | ecosystem: Host-associated > Mammals > Digestive system >... | reverse complement strand
ATGCCATCTTGCACGCAGCGCCATCACAGAGTCGCACTCAGCACCCGTGCTATAGTGAACTTCCCACTCCAGTACTTCGGGGCGATAGTAAACCGTCTGGAACTCCCACGTTATCGTATCGTTCTTACACAGGTCTCTACCTTCGGTATGTCGAGCAGCCGGTTGTACCTGTAAGTAGAGCACAAAGACAGAGTCCACATTACCACGAGTTGTCTTAAGCGAGTCATAGTATGTGCCGGTTCCGCGGTAGTTCATATTCGTGAACTTATACGCATTCGGAGACTCCGGACGCCATGACCACGGGATATTGGAGCAAATAATCGTATCGAACTCGTAAGTGTAGGTCTTGAAGATATAGATAGAGTCCCAAATAATCGAGTCGCAACCGCTTAGACGCAAGGTATCAATAAGGAACGTATCGCGCGATATGCCATCCGGACCAACCGGAATATCGTGTATCAAGTCAGCAACGGTGACGCGGTCCTTGAGATTACCTAACGAGTCGCGGTATTGGAACGTACCTCCCTTTCCGCCAAAGTACCACTGCTTATTGTTATCACCTAACACTTCACGTACTCGCGTCGTGTCATACTTAGAGATACTGATTTGCAAGTAGTTAATACTATCACAACCATACGTCTTCGTGCCCAATGGATAAGGCACTGAGTCGTAGAAACTATATACCGAATCGCGCGGGATATAAACAATCGAGTCGTACGGAGTAGAAGCCGAAGCAGGCTTAATCGGATGCGCCGCCAAATCATAGTCATAGCCTACAAATAGGCGACTATTCCACAGCAAGGTCTCGTTGGAGCAGAGGTCATTGACAAAGAGTATTCTGTCGTAGTTATAGTGACTATTGTACGTCGGATGAACGTCCAACTCAAGTTCCCATATAGAGTCACAATGAATAGGAGTAACCAACTTTGTCCTCGGGTCAACAAAAGTTGTATCCGTCAATAGGCTGTCACGCACGGTATAATGGCCGTATAGTTGTGAGATAGTGCGGTTAAATGTAGCCGTGTCTATCTTCTGAGTCGTGCCGCTTGCCGGATCAACTAAATAAATATACGCGTTGTGCCCCAGGTTATTGGTATGCCCATCCCAAGCGAATGGCTCGCCTTGACAGATAGCAGCCGCTTCGGAGTTATACTTAGTCGGGAAACCGGCAAGACACAAGTTATAGATAGAGTCAAAGCCAAGTGACGTCTTGAGCGAATCATAGTACCATCGTGTTTCACCTGCGGCAGGGACATCGGTTATAATAATAGTTTTACCACAGATACAATTTTGTTTAGGATCTTGTATGAACCACTCGTATTCACAATTCTCGCAGACAGCGGCATAGACGGTATCACGGAACACTTGACCAACAATAATACGATACGTAAATAGCGAGTCGCACTCATAAGTACCTACACTCTTTCCATTTACTGTCTGCGTTGTATGATAATGGTGTGTATATTCAGCCGTTCCCGGGACGCGTACTAAGTATTTATAAGTTACTCCTGAAGGGGGTTCTGCCGTTGGACTTCCCATAAAGAGCGTATCGTCCCACAGGAAATAGCTCTCACTGGAGAGGAACATATTAACCGGTTCCAAGTCGTATGTTGGAATAATAACGAGCTTGATGGAAACAACGGAGTCACAACCGTTCTTACCGTGACACTCGTCGCAAGTAACCGTGCGGAGGGAGTCTGTAAGGTAGAACGTGCCGGCTACATCCAACGGAATAGCATTAGACATAACCGCTTTCTTTCCTCCGCGTAAAATATCCGTTATCCAAATCTGTCTTGGCGCATCACCCGGTTTCGGATGGTTCACCCATTCGTAGAACGCCCCTTCCGCCTGGCAGGTTGTATCAGGTGCTTCCGCTAAATTATAAACCGGACGAACATGCACATATTCCGTCACTCCGCTATCGCAGCCGCATGTCATCGACGGAACCAGCGAATCCAACTCATGAATATTATTCGCTCCTGGAGTATGGTTGTATGACCATGTGTATGTTTTATCAAAGAAGTGATATTCCGTTCCCTCGCAAATATACGCATGCTTGGAGTGCACATACGTACTATCCAAATGAATACGTACCGTACGAGTCGAGTCACAGCCGTAACGTGTCTTACCGCTAAAGGTCTCGTAGAAGTACTTATCCCCGGAACAGGACGTATTCAAATACGGCTCATCCGGTATCAGTTTGGCATTCGGATCAGTCTTCTTGGGGCCATTATACAGCGCACCGTAGTAATAATGCGTCACGTCCTTCCACGTGTATTCAACAACTTGATTGCGGCACAGCACATAAGGAAGAGTATCGTGATCTTCATTACCAACTATCAACGTGAGTCGCCAGATAGAGTCACAGCCTTGTGCCGTACAATCAGCGCATGTTTTCGTTGTCAAAGAATCAACAAACTCAAACGTTCCGGCTCTGTCAGTAGGGATATTGTTATACTGCACACGCTGACGGCGCGTCACATCCCATACGTAATGTATCTCCCCCGGTACTTCGCCTTCGTGACCTTCCCATACGTAATGGTCCACATTCGGGTCCTTCGCAATACAGGTAGTATCTTTGAACGTCTTTTCGGAATTGAACTTACCGGGTTTATTCGCATAGGTTGAGTGGATAAACAGTCGCAATGTCTCGGTGTAGTAACAACGAACTACACCCTCGGCATCTTTCACTTCTACTTGGTGCGACTCCTCGTAGTAGTTGTCCTCGCTATAGCCACGATCCCAGAGCGTCCAACCTTGCAGTGTTTGCTGGTCTTTAGGCATAAAGGTCTTGTGTACGTACGTCTCATCGCGGCAGATATGTACACTATCTACGTGTGGCTTATTATCGACCTTAAGCAATACTAATGTGTTTATCTCCATCGGGCAACCGCCTTGAGGACACTCAGGGCATGGTTCATACCAAATCGTATCGCGGAAGTAGCCTAAATTCGGGTGAGTCGGGTCATTAAAAAACGCCGGGTCGTCTTGGGATATCTCTCTCACGATTGTTCCATTCGCCCGAGTCCAGTCTGTGTATTTTACTGTTGGATCACCTCCCGTGCACCATGGTACAATATCAGGTTTTTGCACCGGGAAGTATAGTCTCGGCATTATCGTCAGGTCAAGAACCGCAGAGTCACGGCAGCCCTTAAAGTTCGGGTTATTAATCAGATACATATTGATTGTATCGCGTTCTGCCTGTGACATCGTTGGAGTCGGGTCAAGACAAGTCTTCATGTTTTGCCATATCGCTCCATGATAAGAATATGGCTGCAGCGGACCAAGTTGCGCCTCTTCTATTAGCGCAGCCTGACTCTTAACAGGAATAGGTCCGAATGTTCGGTTATGGTTATTCCTATCGCGGATTGAGAAGTAGTATCTTCCTTGAGCCGGCACTAACTGCGACTCGCAGATGGTGGTATCCACATAAGTATAAGCCGTATCGCAGCCGAATATACACAACGTCACGATAGAGTCACAACCATTAGGCGTTTGGTAACGACGTGTCCAGATATTATGTCCATAGTGGAAGCCAAACGTATCATTCTCAGGGTCATCCGGCACGTTGAAACTGAAGATAGACTCCTTCTTCGGTCCTACTCCGCCGTGATTCTGGTTATCGTTAAAGAAGTGCACGGTATCAATCTCGCAGACGATGCGCCATACGGTATCGTTATAAGCACGTAGCACATGCACCATCGTCCGAAGCGTATCGCAATCAGGCGGAAGGTCCGTACAGATAAGGTGCTTCTTATAGCGCTCCATATCTACCGCATACAACTGGAACGGGTCACGTTTTTCAGGAGGCAGGTCTTCCTGCGCATCAACGGTGAATTGATATTCGTAAAAGTGCTTCTCGCCGTTTGGAGTATGTATATCGCCGTTGACTTGCCCTATCCTATCACCGTTAGGTTTGCATTTGTATATTTTCCAGACGACGGAGTCGCTGCTATTCTGCGGCGCCATCTGCCCCATAAATTTCAGCCACGTGCCATTACATATATACGCTGTATCCAACCGCTCTTGTCCTATGGGCCACTCGTCAAGTTGACGCTGATAATAGGCTTTTCCTTTAACGCTGTCTATATTATACGAATAGGGTGACATTATATTCGCATTCGGGTTATCGCGGTCTCTGGCAAACAGCGAGTCGGGATAGACCGGTGGGTCGAAACCTAATGTATATTCGTACGCGCGCGCCTCGGACGTGATACCATAGACATATCCTACAAATCCGCTACCCGACGATGCTAAGCGATGCTTCACAATCAGCTGAGTAGGCAAAGGATTAGGAATTGGTATGCTACCGTACGCCTTGCTTCCGTCACTACTGAAATTCGTAAATGTCGAAGCCGGCACGGACGTTCCGTCTAAGGTAATCTTATTCTTATCGGCGGAGTTGATAATAACCTGAACGAAGTACTTCTGCTGAGCAGACGCCTCGTTGAAGTTGGTTATCTTAGCCGTATAGAAGCTCATCTCTTTCGCACGGTGTGTCCACGGCATAACGAGTGCATTGGTCGGGTTACCCCAATCCCACAGGTCGGCTCCCGATTCCTCTTGGTTAGCGGCACCGCAAGTCAGGTAGTGATAACATACCACCGGCTCTGTCGCTGTAATCTTTGCCGTGGCAGAACTCTGCATCAACAATAACGGCTCTGTGAGCGACTGACCGCGGTTAAGCGTCTCCGTGCGTGTACCGGAACCGGGTATCTCTATCGTCACCTGTGTCCCATTCACCGAGGCGGTTATTTGCACCATATTACGCTTCGTTCCCGCTGCGAGTGAAACAAAGAACTCCTTGCCCCACAACGTCTGCGGTATCAACTGCTCAAAGGCATGGTTGGCGGAATAGGCACCGCGGTTAGGTATCTTTGTCAGCACGTTACCATTGAACACTGCCACCGGTTTATCCGCACAAATGGTACTACCGCTCAAGTCCACCGAAGCCGTTGTCTGCACGCGCTCTTTGCTCTTAACCAACAGCGTCTGACCTTTATTCAGACTAATCGTAAACGGCTGATCGGCAGTATGATCACCTGCAGTAATAACCGTCGGCGTAACCGTCACACTCGTCGCATCCTCCGTCGCTACAACAACAAACTCCGTCGCTACACCATCCTCCGGATACGTCTGCACAAAATACTCTTTGCCCAACACCTCCGTCGGTAAAAGCAATGTCGCATCACGAGTGGAGTTAGCGGTATTCTCATTCGCCTCCGACACGGCATAACACGTGAAACGCTTCTTCTTATCGGTCGCGTATATTCTTATACCGCGGTCGTACGCGTTTTTATCATCTTCATTGGAACGCGGGTACACGGACGCAGGCGTAAGCGCGGGCGTGAAACCGACGCCGCCACCGGCTGGGATATTGATAGTGGCTAACTGCGCACCGGTCGTACCAAGTGCTACAATAATATCCACTTTCTCTTCCGCTACCGCATAGATATATAACTTCGGATTGTCTTCGATTGGCACATTGGCATTCACTAAATAGCTGAGCCAGAACTCGTTGCCGTACGTACCGGGCAACTGATTACCCTGCGCACGCACCTTAGAACTCGTCACTCCTACCAATAGGAAAGTAACGATTAATGCCACTATATAAACGAGTCGTTTATACATATCACCCAATTTCGCCGCAAAATTACAACAAAAATTGCATATACGCAAATTTTTGGATGTTTTTTCGCCAAATAAAATAAAAATAGCATATTTTTCGGCAGAAATTGAGAGAACATACGATGACAGCCGAAAAGAATACATGGCATTGGCAAGTGTCCAGTGATGCTTGGAAGAGCATATCCTTCATCTATTAATCCCGAATCTGATTCGGGGCTAACGAACGGTGATAACAAGTAAACGCATCATATTATCTCCCCAAAAAACAGCTCCTCAACCGAGGTATTTTTTTATATAATTTGAACTATCATTTTTCTCCATTTCACGCTCCAATTTCCATTCCTCTAACTGCCCAATTATTGCGAGATTATTGCGAGACTTTGAACCGACCATAACATAACGCATTTTTCTCATTTTTACTATGACCAAATCTTGACTCTCAACTAGACGACTTCTTTCCATACCTTCAGATCGTGCCCTTGGGCATAGAACTTTCAACTTTCAACTAAAAAGTGGAGTTTTTCCCACAAACTGCACTTTTTATTTGCATATATGCAAAAAAAGCAGTACCTTTGCGCGCTGAAAAAAATATAGAGATAAAATTGGACAAAAAACATCGTAAATCTACGAATAATATGAAAAAAGGAATTACACTGCTGGTAAGCTTGCTGACAGTCGTTTCAACATGTGCAAGCACCTTCTTCCCATCACGTACGGACTTTCGTGATGAGCAGATTTACTTTGTTATCACAACCCGTTTCTACGACGGAGACCCATCGAACAACACGCAGTGCTGGGACAACCAGTCTAAAAACGCGGGAGACCCTGCGTGGAGAGGGGACTTCAAAGGACTGATTGAGAAACTTGATTACATCAAAGCGCTCGGTTTTACCGCTATATGGATTACTCCTGTCGTCGAGAACGCGTCCGGCTACGACTACCACGGCTACCACGCTTCTGACTTCTCCAAAGTAGATCATCGCTACGAGTCCGAGGACGTGAGCTTTCAGACACTCATCAACGAAGCACACAAGCGCGGAATGAAAATCATTCTCGACATCGTGCTCAACCACACCGGTAACTTCGGCGAAGGAAACCTATGCAAACTCTTTAACCGTGATTGGACGAAAGACCAGAGTCAAATAGACGAGTGCATGGTGCCCTACACGAAGTCACAAGGCGGCAAACTGCCCGATAACTACAACTCACTCAATGGCTCAGCACAGTATAGTGCTCGCCTGTTACAGATGAAAAACACCACCGGCACGAACTACGATACCCATAACTATTGGCACCACTACGGTAACTTCAACTGGGACGAGCCGAACCGTTGGTTTGCACAGATAGCCGGCGACTGCGTAGACCTGAACACCGAGAACCCTGCTGTCTATAACTACCTCATCCAATGCTACACGACGTTTATCAACATGGGCGTAGACGGTTTCCGTATCGACACCGGTGGACATATCGCACGACTCACCTTTAATAAAGCCTTTATCCCTGCTTTCAAGGCAGCAGGAGAAGCCGCAGCAAGTAAACGTGGTGGCACACCATTCTACATGTTTGCCGAGGTTTGTGCGCGCTATAGCTCTATCCTCTACCGCGACCAAGCTTGCCTTAGCCCTTTCTACTACACCTGGGCGGAGAGTAAGTCGTACCAGTGGGATAACAACGCCGACTCGTGGAACAGCCTCGTGGAGATGGAAGGCTCCGGCTGCACATCCCATACGAACTGGCAGTCCTGCTGGCAACAAGCTTCCGACGACAAAGGCGGACTATCTACCCAACCTACGTCCAACAACGCCCTCTTAAGCGGAAACACCTACCACACTCCCGATTACTCTAAAGCCTCCGGACTACACGTCATCGACTTCACGGAGCACTGGAACTTTGGTAGTGCGGCAGGAGCATGGAACGTAGCTCAACCGTCCAACGACAAATACTACAACGACGCGACATGGAACGTGGTTTATGTGGACTCGCACGACTACGCGCCGGACGAAGTACAAAAATATCGTTTTAACAAAGGTGAAGATGTATGGGCAGAAAACCTGAGCCTTATGTTTACACACCGCGGTATACCTTGCCTCTATTATGGATCGGAGGTACAGTTCCAAAAAGGTAAGATAATAGACGAAGGTACCAATATCTCTCTCTTCGAATCTGGACGTGCGTACTTCGGAGGCTATATCAAAGGAACTATCAACACGACGGACTTTGCTGAATACAACTCCGCCACGGGCAATATTGCGGCTACGTTAAAGCATCCGCTGGCGCAACATATTCAACGCCTCAGCAAAATTCGTATGGCTGTTCCTGCGTTGCGCAAAGGACAATACTCCGTGGACGGCTGCAGCGGCTCGTTCGCTTTCAAACGCCGTTATACCGACAGTTCAACCGACAGCTATGCACTCGTCTGCATCTCCGGCGGAGCAACCTTCTCCAATATCCCTAACGGCACATACACCGACTGCGTAACCGGCGACAAAAAGACCGTGACTAACGGCTCACTATCTGTCAGCTGCAGCGGAAAAGGTAACTTACGCGTGTATGTCCTCACAACAAGCAAAACTCCTGCGCCCGGAAAAATCGGAGAAGACGGCAAATATATCTACACCTCCTCTGCAGCCAATATCCCGCAACCACAATGGGACGGCACAGAGATGGAGAAAACCGACGAACCCGGCGGTGGTGGCGGTGGTGGCTCTACCGACCCGATAGACCCGTGTCTGACCGACGCCAATGAGCATGCGGTGTTCTTCGCTAAATCCTCCGACTTCGGCAGCAGCATTTACTGCTATATCTGGTACACAAAGGGCGGCAACACCACGCAAATATGCGGCAGCTGGCCTGGCAAAAAAGCTACCGCCTTGGGCAATGATAACTATAAGTTCATCATCCCAGACGGAGCCGGAACAATCGATAACACTTGGCAAATCATCTGGAACGACGGCAGCGGGAACCAAACAAACGACTTGAAATACCAAGACCAATATCTTTACAGCGGCGCGAACAAAGGTTCTATCCAACCGACCAAGCAGATAACCGCTATCTGCGAACCGGTAACTACCCTACTCCAATCCACTAAAGAAATAAAAACACTCAATAAGAAAGTACTCATTAACGGCGTGCTATACATCCAACTGCCGAACGGAAGTATGTACAACATGCACGGGGTGAAAGTAGAATAAGAGACTAAAGAACTAAAGAATGAATATATCTTACAATTGGCTAAAACGCTACATCGCGCTACAAGACGACGCTGAAACAGTAGCGAAAATCCTGACTTCTATCGGATTAGAAGTAGGTACAGTAGAAAAAGTACAATCCATCAAAGGCGGACTCGAAGGCCTGGTGGTTGGCGAAGTAGTGACTTGCGTTGCACACCCTAACTCCGACCATTTACACATCACCACCACCCGTATCGCACCAAACGAAGAGCCTATCCAAATCGTTTGCGGCGCACCCAACGTAGCCGCTGGGCAGAAAGTCATCGTTGCCACTATAGGAACAGTCCTGTATTCAGGCGAGTCGGGAACGCCCGACAGCGGTAAAATCACTATCAAACGCGGAAAGATCCGCGGCGAAGAATCGCTGGGTATGATCTGCGCAGAGGACGAGATAGGTGTTGGCTCTTCCCACGACGGAATCATGGTACTGCCTGCTGACACGCCGGTCGGACTACCTGCAAAAGAGTATTTCCACTTAGAGGATGACTATGTCATCGAAGTAGATATAACGCCTAACCGCAACGACGGAGCCTCGCACTATGGTGTTGCGCGCGACCTATACGCTTACTACCAAGCGCATGGACAGAATATTGCGCTCACCAAGCCTTCTGTAGAAGCATTCAGCGTACAGACCAATACTCTTCCCATCCGCGTTACTGTTGAGAATTCAGACGCGTGTCCGCGCTATTCAGGCGTTAGTATACAGGGTGTAACCGTCAAAGAGTCACCCGACTGGCTCAAGAAAGCACTCACAACGATTGGGCTGCGTCCAATCAATAATGTGGTGGACGCTACTAACTTCGTGCTCCACGAGATGGGACAAGCCCTCCACGCGTTCGATGCAGACAAGATAAAAGGCCAACAGATTATCGTTAAAAACGTAGCCGAAGGTACTAAATTCGTCACCTTGGACGGCGCAGAACATACTTTATCGGCTGCCGACCTGATGATATGCAATGCCGAAGAACCGATGTGTATTGCCGGCGTATTCGGCGGACTCGACTCCGGCGTAACCAATGAGACTAAGAACGTGTTCCTTGAGAGCGCGTACTTCGACCCTGTATCTATCCGCAAGACCGCTCGTCGTCACCAACTCAGCACAGACGCTTCCTTCCGATACGAGCGTGGCTGCGACCCGAATGCCGTTATCTATAACCTCAAACGCTGCGCAATGCTGATCCAAGAAATAGCAGGTGGAGAGATTGCTATGGACATCGTCGATGTGAAAAACGGAGACTTTGCTCCTTGGCAAGTAGAGTTTAATATCGACAGAGCATACAAACTCATCGGTAAAGAAATCGGCAAAGATGTAATAAACACCATTCTCAAAGCGCTGGAAATAGAAGTTGTCGAAAAGAACGGCGACAACTTATTATTGGCCGTTCCTCGTTACCGCGTAGATGTACAGCGCGAGTGCGACGTGGTGGAAGATATCCTCCGTATCTACGGATACGATAACGTCGAGTTCCCCGAGAAACTGAACACCAGTCTGTCCTATAATCCGAAACCCAACCCGGAAGCACTACAGAAACGTATCTCGGAACAACTGACCGCGCAAGGCTTCAACGAGATCATGAACAATAGTCTGACCAAGACGTCCTACTATCAAAACGGTACATGGCTGGAGACCTGCGTGAAGATAATGAATCCGCTCTCGCAAGACTTAGGCGTAATGAGACAAACACTCCTCTTCGGCGGACTGGAGTCCATCCAACGCAATGCCAACCGCAAGAATGCCGACCTTAAGTTCTACGAGTTCGGTAACTGCTACCACCGGAGAGTCTCTGGAGACGGTTCGCCATGCGGCATAGAGGCATATACGGAAGAACCGCATCTCGGCCTGTGGATTACCGGTAACAAGACTCTCCAAAGCTGGGTGATGAAAGACGAGAAGACCACCTTCTACCAACTGCACGCTTACGTGAACAATGTCCTGCGTCGATTAGGTGTGAACATGGATAAACTGACACTCGAACCGGCAATTGACCCGACTAAAGATTGCTGCTGCGGAATAGCACAATGCTTCAGCGACGGACTCGTTATCAAAGCAGCCAATGGCAAAGTGTTAGGATACATGGCAGTAGTAGCCAAAGACCTGATCAAGCAGTTCGATATCGATAACCCTGTTTACTACGCAGACCTCTATTGGAAAGAACTGCTCAAACAGAATAAACAGTACAAACCGGTTATTAGCGACCTGCCTAAGTATCCGGAAGTAAAACGTGACTTCGCTTTACTCGTGGACAAAGGCGTGCAATTCGCTGACCTCGCTCGCGCTGCATTTGAGACCGGAGGTAAACTGCTCAAGAACGTCTATCTGTTTGACGTCTATGAGGGCAAGAACCTCGAAGAAGGAAAGAAATCATACGCCCTCTCTTTCATTCTACAAGACGCAGAGAACACGCTCAAAGATAAACAAATCGAAAACATAATGGGTCGCCTGCAAAAGACCTTCGAGGAGAAATTCAATGCCAAGCTTCGCTAACGAGATATTACGCCGCCGCACGTTTGCGATAATATCGCACCCGGACGCAGGTAAGACCACACTGACAGAGAAACTCCTACTCTACGGAGGCGCTATCCACGTGGCAGGAGCTGTCAAGTCGAACAAAATACGTAAGACCGCTACATCCGACTGGATGGAGATAGAGAAACAACGTGGTATATCCGTTGCTACTTCCGTCATGGGCTTCGACTACCGGAGCGGCTCCGGACCCGTAAATTCCCAGCAGGACGTAACGTACCACATTAACATCCTGGACACACCTGGTCACCAAGACTTCGCAGAGGACACCTTCCGTACACTTACAGCTGTTGATAGCGTAATCATCGTTATCGATAGCGCAAAAGGTGTGGAGACGCAAACACGCCGCCTAATGGAAGTGTGCCGTATGCGGAAGACACCGGTGATGGTCTTTATGAATAAGATGGACCGCGAAGGTAAAGACCCGTTCGATTTGATGGATGACGTAGAATCCGAACTCGGCATCACCGTCACTCCTGTCACTTGGGCTAACGGTCAAGGACTGAAATTCGAAAGCGTCTTCAGCCTTGCTGACCGCCCTGTCAAACTGAGCGAGAAACTCGAAGCCGATATGGAACTCATAGATGGCGTCTATCCGCTCTTCGACCGCGAGAAATACTTGGCGGGCGACTTGGCTCCGGTCTTCTTCGGCTCTGCCTACAAGACCATCGGCGTGCAGGAACTGCTGGACTTCTTCGTAAAGAACGCTCCGTCACCACGTCCTGTCGAAGCCGTGGAACGTAAAGTGGACCCAATGGAAGACAACTTCACGGGTTTCTGCTTTAAGATACACGCGAACATGGACCCCAACCACCGCAGCTGTATTGCCTTCTTTAAGATATGCTCTGGACGCTTTGAACGCAACGTATATTATAAGCACGTGCGCGAGAACAGACAGATGCGTTTCTCTGCCCCGACCTGTTTCATGGCGCAGAAGAAAGAGACCGTGGACGAAGCCTTTGCCGGCGATATCGTCGGACTGCCGGATACCGGTAACTTCAAGATTGGAGACACCCTTACCGCAGGAGAAGAACTGCACTTCAAAGGACTGCCTTCCTTCTCACCGGAGATGTTCAAGTACATCGAGAACGCTGACCCGATGAAGCAAAAACAGTTGGATAAAGGCGTGCACC
>Ga0310691_10006439_pt1 | contig 12515 bp, 10 predicted proteins | sample 176DNAGHGlowgp2_FD_203887 | JGI IMG/M metagenome (GOLD analysis project Ga0310691, IMG submission 203887) | Sheep rumen microbial communities from Palmerston North, Manawatu-Wanganui, New Zealand - 1766 DNA GHGlow gp2 (v2) (version 2) | ecosystem: Host-associated > Mammals > Digestive system >... | reverse complement strand
TTGGCGAGAGGGCTTACGCAGGCAAGAGGATGAATGTTTGCCATAATCTCAAATCAATTTCTGGACGGCCTTGGCCGCATTCGTGTTAATCGTATGGCCAGGTTTGTACGCGCTGATATGGGCCCGGAGGTATCCGCCTGCGAGCCTGATGTCACCGATGAGGTCCAGCAGCTTGTGACGCCCGCATTCGTCGGGGAAGTTCAGGACAAGGTTGCTGAGATATCCTTCCGGGGTGACTGAAAGTTTCGGTTGGTTGAAGAGTTCCGCCATATGTGCGACGGTGGCATCGTCCACGGGATGCTCCACCACCACTATGGCGTTGTCGACGTCTCCTCCCTTCACAAGCCCCTGGCTTGCAAGGAACTGCACCTCATGGAAGAAGACGAAGGTGCGGCAGACAGCTATCTGCGAAGCATAGTCTTCGGTCTCGTCCCAATGTGCGGTCTGCACTCCCAGCACGCGGGAATTGAAGTCGACGGTAATATCGTAGGAGAGATGACCGGCAGGCTCGATGCGAACCCATGAGCCGCTCTTTTCGTCCTTGATTTCCACTGTTTCGGGAATGTCGAAATACTTTCTCTCCGCATCCTGCTCCACTACCCCGGCCTCTGCAAAGGCTTTGGCATAGAAACGGGCGCTTCCGTCCAGGATGGGAACTTCGCCGTTGTCGATTTCGACGATGGCGTTGTCGATGCCCAGACCGGTGAAGGCCGACATCAGGTGCTCGATGGTGGAGACGCTTGCATCTCCCTTGGAGATAAGTGTGCAGCGGGCTGTGCTGGAGACATTTTCTGCAAGTGCGGGAATGGTTTCACCAAGATCGGTGCGGACGAATACGATGCCGGTCCCGGATTCTGCCGGACTGACTGTCATATGCGAATACACACCTGTATGGAGGCCTTTTCCTTCGAATTTGCAGCTCTTGCTGAGAGTTCGTTCTTTCATAATAGCCCGCAAAGATAGCAAATATTTTGATTATCCCCGCATTACTCGGCCCCTGCCTGCTTGAACTTGGCATAGCTGCGCATATACAGCATGTGCGGAATTGCGGGCGAGCCTATGAGGACCTGGCCGCTCTTGCGCACCGCTCCGGCAATACCAGCCTGTGCCCCGACGGTAGTGTTGTCGGCAATCTTGATGTGGCCCATGATGCCCACCTGGCCGGCGAAAATGCAGTTCTTGCCGATGATGGCGGAGCCTGCCACCCCGCACTGGGCGGCCATTACGGTATTCTCTCCTATCACCACATTGTGCGCTATCTGGCAGAGATTGTCGATACGTACACCGTTGCTTATGATGGTGGATTCCATCTCGGCACGGTCGACAGTGGTGCCGGAACCGATCTCGACATTGTCGCCTATCACCACGTTGCCGAGATGCTCTATCTTCTTCCAGCTGCCGTCCGGCTGCGGCGCATTTCCGAAACCGTCGGACCCTATTACACAATTCGCATGGAGGATGACATTGTCGCCGATCTTCATGCCGGGATAGATCACCACTCCGGGATAGATAATGCAGTGATGGCCTATGACGGTGCCTGCCCCTATGGTGACATTCTCGTGGATTATGCCATAATCCCCTATCCTGCAATTCCTGCCTATCACGGTGCCGGTGCCGACCGACACTTTCCGGCCCAGTTTCGCGCTGCATGCTATCCGGCATCCCCAGGCACGGCGGCGGCGGTACATCTTGCGCTGGTCCGAGACGTATTTTAGGAGTTCGGCTACCGCATTGTAGGCATTCTCCACACGCACCATCGTAGCCTTCACTTCCTGTTTGGGCTCGAAATCGGCGTTTACCAGAAGAACGCTGGATCTGCTCGTGTACACGTATTGTTCATACTTCGGATTCGCGTAAAAACTGAGTGCGCCGGGCTTCCCGTGCTCAATTTTTGCAAAGGTCGTAATCCGAACTTCGGGGTCGCCGTCGACGGTGCCCCGAAGAATCTCTGCAAGTTGCTTTGCTGTTAATTCCATCTTTACTTAAAACCTCCATCCTAAAGTGAGAACCGCGTCGAATTGCGACAGCTTGGATTTCACTGACGGCGAAACTATATCGTATGTCGTATCTCCCACTGTGTGGCTCAGATAGGTGCTGTATGCCTTGTAGTATGCATCAGGAAGCGATGTGCGCCTGAAAGCTATGTCGGCGTAGAAAGAGCCGGGAGAAGAGTAGCCGGCACCGAGGGAAACCGAGAAGAGCCTGTCGGAAGAATACCTTTCCTGATCTTCGAGGACGAACTTGCCGCTCTCATAGTCGTCGAACCATCTGTCGTAGTCCGCGGCATAGACAAGGTAGCCTTCATTGTCCCTGTAGTGGAGCTCCGGGCTGGTGGCGAGGTTGAAGCCTGCGCGCAGGGAGAAACAGGGAAGCACGCGGAATTCAGCTCCCGCCCTGAGCGTATGCTGCACTCCGCAGAAAAGCTTGTTCAGGCGGTTGACACGGTAGTAGGGATCTTCGTAGGTGTAGAAACCGTCGGTGTACTGCTGGCTGAACTTCATTACGCTGAAGTCGGTGATTTCGTAGTCGACGCTCAGCAATGCGGCACGTCCGAGAGTGTAAGCCACGCCGAAGCTGGCGCTGTATGGCGACCTGTAATCGTAGGTGGTCTCGGCGGTAGGAGAGCTGGAGCTCGCATTCTGGGCAGCATCCTGGAATTCCGCCGCGACGTCTATGTACCACTGCTCGTGGATGCTGTAGGCCGTGGGAGTCTGGATGGCGGCGCCCAGGCGGAGGCCGTCCGTGGGCAGCCAGATGACACCGACCTTGGCGTTGACGCCGCTGATATCGCCCACATAATTGTATTTGTAGGTGCTTCCGAGATAGTGGGTCGCATCTCCCTGCTCATACTTCCCGGAGCTGGGCACGAAGAATTCGGGCGTTACGGGGAAGTCCGCAGGATCCTGTGCGGCTTCCGCATAGTACTCGGAATATTTGTAATTGATTATGGGGCAGTTGACGCTGACGCCGAAGAACAGGCGGTCGTTCACGTTGAAGCCGTAGTTCATCACGATGTCGTTCCTCGAACCCAGGGTGGTGGTGCCGATGTTCTGCTTCAGCCATCCCAGCATCTCGTAGCTGTACTGTCCGCCGACGAGATTCTTGGTTTCGGCGGAACCGTAGTACGTGCCTGCGTCGGCATTGTAGTTGATGAGTCCTCCGTCATACGCGCAGATGGAGTTCCAGGAATAGTCGGTGTCGAACTTGCTGTTGTTGCCGAGGATGTTGCCGGGCATGCCGTCGGCGAAGGTCGCCAGCGCACCCGTCATCGAGGTATGCCCCTCGAGGCCTGATGCGGAAATCATCTGGGTATAGCTCTGGGCGCGGTTCATCATGAAACCGAAATTCCAGCCCCGGATGCCGCTCCGGTTTCCTGTTTCGAAATAGAGATTCATCCCGAAGTTGGGGATGGTCATGCGCGTCTTCCTGTTCTCGAAACCTCCGGTATATGCCGCGCCCGAATTGGCTGCATCGTAGGATGCGGCATAGGAGGATGTGCTGAGGGCACTGTTCCATCCGGTAGAGAATGTAAACTGGGAGTAGGCGGAAACCGCGCCGCCCGCAGGGTTGATGGAGATGGAGCCGAGGTCTCCCCCGACGGCCGTTACCGCATTGCCCATGCCCAAGGTCCTGGCAGTGCCATAATAGTTGCTCTGGCCGAAGGTGAGAGCATCCGACATCGTCTGTGCAGACATGGCCGAAGCCATCAGCACCAGGGACGAAATTGAAACCAATATCTTTTTCATTGCCATTCTGTTTTTAAGATGAAACTACCTGCCGCTGCGTCCGCCGCCGCCACCGGAACTGTGACCGCCGCCACTGCTGCTTCCACCGCCGTGACCGCCGCCTGAACTGCCGCCGCTATATCCGCCGCCACGGCTTCCGCCGCTGCTGTAACTGGAAGATGAACTGCTGCTCCTGGAGGAAGATGAAGAGCTGCGGGAGTAGGAACTGCCGCTGCTGCTTCTTGACGAAGATGAAGAGCTGCGGGAGTAGGAACTGCCGCTGCTGCTTCTCGACGAAGATGAAGAGCTGCGGGAATAGGATGAGCCGCTGCCGGAACCGGAGGAGGAGCCTGCCGTGGAACTGCCGCGGGAATAACCGCCGCTGCGGGAGTAGGCGCTGTTCCTGCCGGAACTTGAAGGCGCCCCGGAGATGCTGTTGCGGGAGAAGCCGGAAGAGCTTCCGGATCCGACACCGCTGCGGCTGCCGCCGTAGGTGTTTATGCCGGAACGCCCGGCGCTTCCCATTCCGCGGGATCCGGAATAGTTGCCACCCTTGACCTCGGAACGGCTTGCGCCGCGATAGTGATAGTAATTATCGTTGTAACCGTAGTAGTGATGATGGCCGTAGTAGCCATAATATCCGCCGTAATAAGGGCCGTACCAGGGGTCGTACCATCCGCCGTAATACCAAGGGTCGTACCAGGGGTCGTAGTACCAGGAATAGTATGAGCCATAGGGGCCATACCACGGACTGTACCAGGGATCGTACCATCCGCCCCATCCGTAACGCCAGCCGCCATACCAGCCATGGTGCCAGCCACCGTACCAGCCGTACCAGGGACGGCCCCAGTTCCAGCCCCAGTTGTAGCTGTCGTCGTATACCAGGACGAGGGTATCCCTGCGGCCCTGCTGTTCCTTGCGTATATTCTCGGCGGCAAGCCGCTGGAAATCCTCCTGGCTGAGGGGCTCGGCGACTGTCATGTCTTCGTCGAATCCCTTATAGTAGATGCCGTCCTGGAAGCGCTGCGCCGTGCCGTACTCGCCTGAAACCCCGCAGGATACTGCGAAAAGCGTCAGGGCCAACAACGATATCAGTCTGCGTGTCATAATCCAATCTCCTTTTATTTTTGTATATTTGCACCGTCTGATGAAAGACGGGCAAATATCGTTCCGTTTTGTATTTAGATGCAAATATCGTAAAAAAGCGCAGATTTTTCTTAAGTTTTTTATGGCAAAAGAGATTACACCGAGATCGGAAAATTACTCCCAGTGGTATAACGACATCGTCGTCAAGGCAGACCTTGCCGAACAGTCGGCCGTGCGCGGCTGCATGGTCATCAAGCCCTACGGCTATGCAATCTGGGAAAAGATGCAGAGCATTCTCGACAAGGCATTCAAGGAAACCGGCGTGCAGAACGCCTATTTCCCGCTTTTCATACCAAAGTCCTTCTTCAGCCGTGAGGCAGAGCATGTCGCCGGGTTCGCGAAAGAATGCGCAGTGGTCACCCATCACCGCCTGATGAACAACCCCGACGGCAAGGGTGTCGTAGTCGACCCCGAGGCGAAGCTGGAAGAGGAACTCATAGTCCGTCCTACCTCCGAGACAATCATCTGGAGCGTATACAAGAACTGGATCAAGAGCTGGAGGGACCTCCCCATCCTCTGCAACCAGTGGTGCAACGTCGTGCGCTGGGAGATGCGTACGCGCCCCTTCCTCCGCACCGCGGAATTCCTCTGGCAGGAAGGCCACACCGCACACGCCTCCGCCGAAGAAGCGCAGGCAAAGGCGGAGCAGATGGTGGGAGTCTACGCAAAGTTCGCCCGCGAGACCATGGCCCTGCCCGTCATCGTAGGCCACAAGAGCCCCAACGAGCGCTTCGCAGGCGCCCTCGACACCCTCACCATCGAGGCGATGATGCAGGACGGAAAGGCCCTGCAGGCAGGCACATCCCACTTCCTGGGCCAGAACTTCGCGAAGAGCTTCGAGGTGCAGTATGCCGACAAGGACGGCAGCCTGCAGTATGTATGGGCTACTTCATGGGGCGTCAGCACCCGTCTGATGGGAGCTCTCATCATGGCGCACAGCGACGACAACGGTCTCGTGCTGCCTCCCTTGCTCGCCCCCATCCAGGTCGTGATGGTCCCCATCTACAAGACCGACGAGGAGCGCGCCGCCGTACTCGGCAAGTTCGAGACAATCAAGGCCGCCCTCGCAGCCAAGGGCGTGAGTGTGAAGATTGACGACCGCGACACTCTCCGCCCTGGATTCAAGTTCGCAGAGTGGGAAGTCAAGGGCGTTCCGGTACGCATCGCCCTCGGCGCCCGCGATCTCGCCGCAGGCACGGTGGAAGTCGCCCGCCGCGACACTCTCGAGAAGGCCACCGTCAGCCTCGAGGGGGTGGACGCCTACATCGAGGATCTGCTTGGAAAGATCCAGCAGAACATCTACGACAAGGCCCTCGCTTTCCGCGATTCCCACATCCGAAAGTGCGACGACTGGGAAGAATTCAAGACCGAAATCCAGAAGGGTGGGTTCCTGCTCTGCCACTGGGACGGAACCGCCGAGACCGAGCAGGCCATCAAGGACACCACGAAGGCCACCATACGCTGCATCCCTGTAGACAGCTGCGTATGCGAGGAAGAAGGGAAAGACATCTTCTCCGGGAAGCCTTCCAAAGGCCGCGTTGTATTTGCAATAGCTTATTAATCAAATATTTATGAAGAAGATATTAGTTTTGGCACTCGCCACCCTCGCGGGGCTTGCCGCATATGCTCAGGACGATGCACAGAAAGCCGCAGCGGACGCTGCCGCAGCAATCGCCGAGGCTCCTCAGGAAGAGGTACCCGCACCCAAGCCGGTCTACTGGACCAGGTCCCTCATGACCAACCTCAATTTCGCCCAGACCCTGCTTCGCGACTGGGCAGCCGGCGGTAGCAACAACTACACCATGACCGGATATGTCGATGCCAACGCGAACTACGCAAAGGACAAGATGATTTGGAACAACCGTCTCCAGATCGACTATGGTTTCCTCTATTCGGCCGACAAGCCAATCCTGCAGAAAGTCAAGGACCGCATCTATTTCGAATCCAAGTGGGGATATGAGACTCCCATCCAGCATTTGAGTTATTCCGCGAACTTCGACTTCAAGACCCAGATCGACAACAACTACAACTATGGCACTCCTACGGGCGCGGATCCCACCGTCGCCGACTGGAAAGCGGCCCGCACCCTCAAGAGCGGTCTCTTCTCCCCTGCCTATGCATCTCTCGGTCTCGGTCTCCTGTGGACTCCCAAGCCCTGGTTCTCGCTCAACGTCGCTCCCCTCACCGGAGGTTTCGTGATTGTCGACAATCCCGAACTCCGCAAGGCATACGGCATGGAACTGGAAGACGACGGGGTCAATTACAAGAGCTCCCGTTTCGAGCTTGGTGCCCAGGTCAAGGCGGATGCTAACTTCACCATCAACGACAATCTGAAGTACACCACCCAGCTCGTTCTCTTCAGCAACTACCTCAAGAATCCCCAGAACATCCGCGTGAACTGGGACAACAAGGTGTTCTGGAAGATGGCCAAGTTCTTCACCCTGACCTTCTCGACGAACATGATCTACGACGACACCGTGCTGATCACCAACGACGATCACCCGAACGGATTCAGGACCTGGCAGCTGAAGGAATTCTTCGAAATCGGATTCTCCTACACCATCTCTTCCAAGAAGTAATGAAGGTGCTGCTTGCAGTGAGCGGCGGCATCGACTCGATGTATATGGCCGAAAGGGCTCCCGAACTTTTTCCGGGGGCCTCTTTCGCTGTCTGCCACTGCAACTTCGGCCTGCGCGGCGATGAATCCGACGGCGACGAGGCCTTCGTGAGGGACTGGTGCGCCCGCAAGGGGATGCCGCTTTTCGTGAAGAGTTTCCCCACGGCGGACTTCGCCAGGCAGAATGACCTCAGCATCGAGATGGCCGCCCGCGAGCTGCGCTACTCCTGGTTCGGAGAGCTCTGCGCCTCGGAGGGTTTCGACTGCGTGGCGGTGGCGCACAATGCCGACGACAACGCCGAGACCTTCTTCCTCAACCTTCTGCGAGGTACCGGCACCCGGGGCCTGCGCGGGATGGGCGACAGGGATTTCATCGTCCGCCCCCTGCTCGGAATCTCCCGTACGGAAATACGTTCGTGGATGGAAGAGCGCGGACTCGCCTGGCGCGAAGACAGCACAAACGCATCTCCGGCCTACAAACGCAACCGCCTCCGCGGGGAAGTCATCCCCGTGCTGAAGGAGATGAATCCTTCCCTTCTAAGTTCGCTCGGGCGCACGATGGAGCACATCCGCCAGGTGGACGACATCGCGGAGGATTACTTCCTGAGCGTCAGGGATGACGTCCTCCGTTCGGGGATGATCCGCATCCGCGCACTGCTCGCCCTCAGGCATCCCCGCTACGTACTCTTCCGGCTGGCGGAACCGGCCGGGCTGACGGAAACGGCCCTGGACAATCTCTGGGAGCTGATCAATTCCGGCAGGCAGGTCGGCGGACGCGTGTTCGCAGGCAAAAGGGGGAAAATATGCGGCCGGAGCGGATGGCGGCTGGAGATAATATTGGACAAAACTTTATAAATTTGCGTTCTATGGCAAATAAACCTTCCATACCAAAAGGCATGAGAGATTTCTCGCAGCAGGAAATGGCTGAGAGGAACTACATCTTCGATACGATCAAGAGCGTTTTCCGCACCTTCGGATATGCGCAGATAGATACTCCCGCAATGGAGAACCTGTCCACCCTGCTCGGCAAGTACGGCGACGAGGGAGACAAGCTCCTGTTCCGGGTGATGAACAGCGGCGAGAAGGCCGCCCAGGCTCCGGAAAAGGGCCTGCGTTACGATCTCACCGTGCCATTCGCCCGCTACGTGGTGCAGCACCAGAACGAGATTTCCTTCCCGTTCAAGCGCTTCCAGATCCAACCCGTGTGGCGCGCAGACCGCCCGCAGAAGGGCCGCTACCGCGAGTTCTACCAGTGCGACGTCGACGTGATAGGATCCCGCTCCCAGCTGAACGAACTGGAACTGGTGCAGATCGTGGACGCAGTCTTCGGCAAGCTCGGCATCCGCGTCGCCCTGAAGATCAACAACCGCAAGGTGCTCACAGGGCTCGCAGAGATCTGCGGAGCTCCCGACAAGGTGGTTGACATCACCGTGGCCATCGACAAACTCGACAAGATCGGGCTCGAAGCCGTGCTCGGCGAGATTCGCGAGAAGGGCCTCTCCGACTCGGCCATCTCCGTGGTGGAGCAGATTCTCGCTCTGAACGGATCAGCGACGGAGAAACTCGCCGCAATGCGTGCGCTCTTCGGCGGGCAGTCGGCTTCCGGCATAGTTTCCGAAACGGGCCTGCGCGGTCTGGACGAACTGGAAGAACTGTTCGGCTTGATTTCGGCAGCGGGTGTATGTGTGCCGGTCGAGATGGATCTCTCGCTCGCACGAGGGCTGAATTACTACACGGGAGCCATCTTCGAAGTGAAAGCTCTCGACTGGGAAATCGGAAGCATTTCCGGAGGCGGCCGCTATGACAACCTCACCGGCATCTTCGGCCTGCCGGATATGTCCGGAGTTGGCATCTCGTTCGGTGCGGACCGCATCTACGACGTTTTGAAAGGTCTGGACAAGTTCCCCGCCGACCTCCGTTCGGCCACTGTGCTGCTCTTCGCGAACATGGGTGCGGAGGAAGTCAGGTATGTTCTGCCTGTCGCCGCTGCATTGCGCTCCAGGAGCATTTCCGTGGAAATCTATCCGGATTCCGCCAAACTCAAGAAGCAGTTCGACTATGCCGACCGCAAGGCCATTCCCTTCCTTTCCATAACAGGCGCGGACGAAGCCGCGGCCGGGACGGTGCAGATAAAGAATCTGGCCTCCGGCGAGCAGCGGGTGTTCGCGAAAGACGACCTGGACGGCATCGTATGTTTCCTCGGAAAATAGCCCTCTGCCTGATTGCCGCTGCGGCCATCTGCTGCAAAAAAGTCCCCGCTCCTGAACCGGCCGGAGAGGCCTCTGAGGTTCCGGAACGGATGGAATGGTTCCGGGATGCCAAGTTCGGAATGTTCATCCACTGGGGCATCTACACCGAACTCGCCGGCATCTACGGTGACAAGACCGACGGCGGAGAATGGATGATGCACAGCAAGCAGATCCCTATCAAGGAGTATTCTGCCCTGGCAAAACGTTTCAATCCCGTACGCTTCGATGCCGCCGACTGGGTTTCGCTTGCAGCGGAAGCGGGGCAGAAATATATGGTAGTCACCGCCAAGCATCACGACGGTTTTGCCATGTACGACTCCGATGCAAGCGTCTACAACATAGTGGACGCATCTCCATACGGGAAAGATATCATAGCAGTCCTCGCCTCGGAATGCAAGGCACAGGGGCTGCATTTCGGTTTCTACTACTCCCACATGTTGGACTGGTATCATCCCGGCGCGAACGGCTGCGCCTGGGATCCTGCCCACAAAGGGAGCAGGGAGGCCTACCTCAAGAATATTGCGCTCCCGCAGGTGGACGAACTCCTGACACGCATCCCCAACGTGGATATAGTTTGGTTCGACCAGGGCGGGGACATAACTCCGGACGAGGCCAGGCTCTTCTACGACAAGGTCCGCGCATATCCCAATATAATCCTGAACAACCGCATGGGCGGCGGGATGAAGGGGGACGTGGTGACCCCGGAGCAGTTCATCCCCGCGACCGGATACCCCGGAAGGATCTGGGAGACCTGCATGACCATGAACCGCCACTGGGCATATTGCGCCTACGACGACAACTGGAAAAGTTCCGGAGAACTCATCCGCAAGCTCTCGGAAATCGTGAGCAAGGGGGGAAATCTTCTCTTGAACATAGGCCCGGACAAATACGGCAGCATCCCTCAGATATGCAGAGATAATTTGATGGCAATTGGGTCCTGGATGAAAGTGAACGGCGAGGCGATTTACGGCACCGAGGCCTCTCCATTCCCGTTTTTGCCTTTCGGGTACGCCACCAGGAAGGGAAATACCCTCTATCTGCATATTCACAAATGGTCGAGGGAAATCAGCGTGCCGTACAGGCTGAAGGTGCGAAAAGCCTGGCTGCTGGCAGATCCCTCTGTGAGGGTGCGCTGCCGCAGCCGGAAGGGCGCCACCACCTTCGAGCTTCCTCCTTTCTCTCCCGATGCCGCGGTCAGCGTGCTGGCGGTGGAGCTGAAAGAGCAGGTGCCGGTGCAGGCCGTGCCCACGGAAGGGCTGCCGCTTCTGGTGGAAGGGACAGCGGTTCCGCAGCTGAGCGATGCCGATTTCAAATCTGTCTGGACAGCGGAAGCGCCCACGGCTACCGTAGAAATCACGCTCCCTACCCGGCAGAGCATTCAGTGTTTTGCCGCGGTCGAACCTTGGCAGTTATGGGAAAATCCTATGCAGACTTATCGGGTGGAAGCACTGGTGGACGGGGCCTGGACCTGCATCGCCGAAGGGACAGGAGACGGCACAGGCATCACGCTTCCCTTCAGTTCTGTAGCAGCTTCCAACTTCAGGGTTGTCATCAGCAATCCTTCCGGAAAGGCCAGTTGCAGCCAGATAATGCTTTTCAATTAGATTTTTGCTTTCTTAAGCCAAAGGTCCGCCATGCGTTTGTGCCCGGCTGGGGTCGGGTGTATGCCGTCCCATATCCAATAGGAAGGTGCGGGTTCGGTGCGTGTGGCTGCGTTCGGACGAGGTTCTTTTGTAGTTGTAGATGCAGCCCCAATTGCCGTCGGTGATGCTGTCGCCGATGAAGACGATGCGCTTTCCACTTTTGGGCGTTTGGGTGCATGAAATGGCCGCCAGACAGGCCAGGACGATGATTAGGATTCTGTACAGAAGTTTCATATCTGTTAAAGATACGGATTAAAATTTGGATTTTGGAAAATAATTCCTACCTTTGCAGTCCAATATCGCGGGGTAGAGCAGTCGGTAGCTCGTCGGGCTCATAACCCGGAGGTCGCAGGTTCGAGTCCTGCCTCCGCTACGAAGCAATTGAAAGTCAGCCAATTACGGCTGACTTTTTTTGCTTCTCCGCTCCGGCAGCGCTGCTTCGCAGCTGCCTTGTCTTATCAGGGGCTCTGCCCCTAATGTACCCCGCCGCCTTATGTCCCTTGCGTCTTCGCTCCGCTCAGACCGGGGCCGGCGGTTCGCCTGACGGCTCATGGATGCATTGCTTGCTTCTTTTTGAAAAAGGTCTTTGGAGGTTTCGGGTAAGGTCCAATTTCAGGGGCGACACCTTACCCACTGGAAGGGCCTGGGAGGCGGAAAACCGGGCAAGGTCCCCAGCATAGAATTGGACCTTACCCGCCGCTGACCGTCCTCCGCCGTTCGCGCTGAGGCGCTCAGTCGCCCGTTTCCTTGTCTCATTTGCCAACTGCTTGGTTGTTAGGATTTTACATGGGCGTGTCGGGCTGAATATCAACAACTTAATAAACACGCATTGCGTAAGCGTCAACCATCGGTCGTTATTCGGCTGACCTGGCGCTCAATAACACTGTCGACTTGACGCGAATGAAAGTTTGTTCCGAGAAAAGGCCGAAAACGGGAACAAATGCTCAATAATTCCAGGTTTGTTCCGAAAAAAGGCCGAAAACGGGAACAAATGCTCCAAATTTATAGATTTGTTCCGAAAATACGGCATTTTTCGGAACAACGCAGCAGTTAAACGTCTTATCGCAGGCAAGCAGATGCGACTGATTATTCTGCAATCAGCACGATTGAAGAAGAGTAGCTCTTGTTGAGTTTG
>Ga0310691_10006437_pt1 | contig 12517 bp, 11 predicted proteins | sample 176DNAGHGlowgp2_FD_203887 | JGI IMG/M metagenome (GOLD analysis project Ga0310691, IMG submission 203887) | Sheep rumen microbial communities from Palmerston North, Manawatu-Wanganui, New Zealand - 1766 DNA GHGlow gp2 (v2) (version 2) | ecosystem: Host-associated > Mammals > Digestive system >... | reverse complement strand
GAAGGCGTTCCCGCCAAGATCAAGGAAGGCGTCTCCAAGGAAGAGGCCGAGGCTGTCAAGGCTCAGCTCGAGGCTGCCGGCGCCACTGTCGAGCTCAAGTAATTTATACAGGCTCGAAAGAAAGCACACAAAAACTCCGTCTCAAAACGAGGCGGAGTTTTTCTTATACCCGCTCATACGTCACAAAGCGGTAGCGGGTGCCGTTTTCTTCCTGCCAGCCGCCCGCTTCACGCAAGCGGAAGGCGGGGGAGGCGTCGAGATTTTCAAAGTAGCTGTCGGACGCGGGGGCTGCGTCGATCTGCGTCACGTGCACGAGCTCGACCCAGGGCAGAAGCTGCCGGTACACGGATGCCCCGCCGATGACAAGCGCGCGGGGATATTTTGCCGCGAGGGCGGCGGCCTCCTCCGGCGAGTGGGCGATTTCCGCCCCCTCGATGCGCACATCCTGCCGGGTGAGGACGATGTTCTGCCGCCCCTTGAGGGGCCTCCCGCCCGGAAAGTCCGCCAGCGTGCGGCGGCCCACAATGACGGCGGCGCCCATTGTGAGCTCCTTGAAGTGCGCCCGGTCGGCCTTCAATACGAGCTGCTGCGTCCCCTCGCTGCCGATGCCCCAGTCGGAGAAGACGGCGACAATGGCCTCCATGCCCGCGCCCTCTTACAGTGCCACCGGGATCTTCCCGGTGAAGTCGGAGTATTCGTAGCCCTCCATGGTGAAGCTGTCGCGGGTGAATCTGTAGAAGTCCGTGACCGCGGGGTCGAGCCTAAAGACCGGGGCAGGCTTCGGCTCGTTCCGGAGGATTTCCTTCACCATGTCCACGTGCCGGTCGTAGATGTGCGCGTCGGCGATGACGTGCACAAATTCCCCGGGCTTCAGGCCCGAGACCTGGGCCATCATCAGCGTCAGCACTGCGTACTGCACCACGTTCCAGTTGTTGGCGGTCAGCATGTCCTGGCTGCGCTGGTTCAGGATCGCGTTGAGCCGGTCGCCCGTGACGTTGAAGGTCATGGAGTAGGCGCAGGGGTAGAGCGCCATTTCGGACAGATCCGCGAAGTTATAGAGATTGGTCATGATGCGCCGCGAGGCGGGGTTGTGCTTCAAGTCCCACAGCACCCTGTCCACCTGGTCCATGTCCCCCTCGGGGTAGTGGTGCTTCACGCCCAGCTGATAGCCGTAGGCCTTGCCGATGCTGCCGTTTTCATCGGCCCAGGCATCCCAGACGCGGGTGCGCAGATCATGCACGTTGTTGCTCTTAGCCTGCCAGATCCACAGAAGCTCGTCAATGGCGGACTTCCAGAAGATGCGGCGGATGGTGAGGATGGGAAACTCCTCGGCCAGATCGTAGCGGTTCACCACGCAGAATTTCTTGATCGTGTGGGCGGGAGTCCCGTCCTCCCAGCGGGTGCGCACGGCCCGGTCGGTGTCCCAGGTGCCGTGCTCCAGAATGTCTTTGCAGTTTCGGATAAAGAGTTCGTCAGCTCTGCTCATTGTGATACCTCGTTTTGTGTGATGGCAGTATTGTAACATGTCATTCAGCGCAGGGCAAGGAAAACCGCTTTTCCCGGTCGTGACGTTGAAAAACCTTGTAAAACGGCCTTACAGTTGATATAATATAAAGACAACTGTTTTGAATCATTGCGACAGGCTTTATATATAGAAAGGATCGAGCTTCATGATCTGCTTTAACGTACCGCCCTGCACGGGCAACGAGATGAAATACATCGCCGAGGCCGTGGCCTCCCACAAAATCTGCGGCGACGGACAGTTCACCAGAAAATGCAGCGACTGGCTGGAAAAGCGCTTTGACGCGCACAAGGTGCTGCTGACCACCTCGGGCACCACGGCCCTGGATATGGCGAGTCTCCTGTGTGAGCTTCAGCCCGGGGACGAGGTGATCCTGCCGAGCTTCACCTTCTCCTCCTCCGCCACCGCCTTTGTCAACTACGGGGCAAAGCTCGTCTTCGTGGATGTGCGCCCCGACACCATGAACATCGACGAGACAAAGATCGAGGCCGCCATCACCGACAAAACGAAGGTCATCCTCGCCATGCACTACGCGGGCGTGGCCTGTGAGATGGACACCATCCTGGACATCGCCCGCCGCCACGGCCTGCTCGTGGTCGAGGACGCGGCCCAGGGCGTCATGTCCAGCTACAAGGGCAGGGCCCTCGGCACCATCGGGGACTTCGGCTGCTACTCCTTCCACGAGACGAAAAACTACTCCATGGGTGAGGGCGGCGCGGTGCTCATCAATAACCCCGCCTATGTGGAGCGGGCTGAGATCCTGCGCGAGAAGGGCACCAACCGCGCCCGCTTTTTCCGCGGCCAGGTGGACAAGTACACCTGGGTCGACATCGGCGACAGCTTTTTGCCGAGTGAGCTCAACGCCGCCTATCTCTGGGCCCAGCTCGAGATGGCGGATGAAATCAACAACGACCGCCTCCATAGCTGGAACACCTACCGCGAAGCCCTCGGCGACCTGGAGGAAAAGGGCCTGGTACAGCTCCCCGTGATCCCGGAGGGCTGCGTGCACAACGCGCACATGTTCTATTTCAAGTGCCGCGATCTCGACGAGCGTACGGCCCTCATCCGCTTCCTGCGGGAGCGTGACATCCTCGCCGTGTTCCACTATGTGCCGCTGCACTCGGCCCCGGCGGGCCTGCGCTTCGGCCGCTTCGCGGGCGAGGACCGCTATACCACAACAGAGTCCGACAGGCTCCTGCGCCTGCCACTCTACTACGGCCTCACACGAGAGGATCAGGAGAAGGTCATCGCCGCCGTGCGGGACTTTTACGGAGTATAACGATGCTGCATCTGCAAACAAGCGAGCTTCCGGTCATCAACGGGGAAAAGCTCAGCCTGCGCCCCATCACGGACGCGGACACGGCGGACATCGTCCGCTGGCGCAATGACCCGGAGGTCTGGAAATTTTTCCTCTTCCGGGAGCCCTTCACCCACGAAATGCACCGGGACTGGCTCAGAACCAAGGTGGAGACCGGCAAGGTCATCCAGTATATCATCGTCGAGCGCGAAAGCGGCCGGAGCGTCGGCAGCGTCTACTTCCGCGACGTGGACGAGAAAAACGAGTCCGCCGAGTACGGCATTTTTATCGGCGAGCCCTGGGCCAGAGGCTGCGGCTTCGGCACCGAGACGGCGCGGCTCTTCACGGCCTTCGGCCTCAACGTCCTGCGCCTGCACCGCATCTGCCTCAAGGTGCTGGGCGACAACGCCGTCGCGCGGCGCAGCTATGAGAAGGCGGGCTTTCGGATCGAGGGCGTCTTCCGCGACTATGTGAAGCTCGACGGGAAATTCACCGACGTGGTCTTCATGGCGAGACTGGCAGAGGAGGAGTAGAGCATGCGTCTTGTGTCCTTTGTGATCCCCTGCTACCGCTCGGCCCATACCATCGGCGGTGTGGTGGAGGAGCTGAGATCCGCCATGGCGGAGCTGCCGGAATTTGAGGCGGAGTTCGTGCTCGTCAACGACTGCTCCCCCGACGACACCTTTGCGGTGCTGCGGGAGCTCGCGGAGAAAAACGACAATATCACGGCGGTGGACCTCGCCAAAAACTTCGGCCAGCACGCGGCGATCATGGCGGGCCTGAGACACACGGCGGGGGAGATCGTGGTCTGCCTCGACGACGACGGACAGACCCCCGGCAGCGAGGCCGGCAAGCTCATCCGCAAGCTCGACGAGGGCTACGACGTGGTCTACGCCGAGTATGCCCACAAGCAGCACGCCGCCTGGCGCAATGTCGGCACCGTGCTCAATAACCGCATGACCGAGATTATGCTGGGAAAGCCGAAGGAGCTCACCATCACCAGCTATTTTGCCATGCGCCGCTTCGTGGTGGAGGAGATGCTGGTCTATAAAAACTGCTACCCCTATGTGGAGGGGCTGATCCTGCGCTCCACCCGGCGCATCGGCACCGTGCCGGTCACCCACCGGGCGCGGGAGGAGGGAAAAAGCGGCTATACCCTGGTCAAGCTCTTCTCCCTCTGGATGAACGGCTTTACCTCCTTCTCGGTCAAGCCCCTGCGCATGGCAACCTGGTGCGGGGCGATCGCCGCTCTGCTGGGCTTTCTCTACTTCATCGTCATCATTGTCAAGCATTTTGTGGACAGATCCATCCCCGAGGGCTGGGCCTCCACCATGGCGCTGATGCTGCTGCTCGGCGGGGTGATCCTGCTGGTGCTCGGCATGATCGGGGAATATATCGGGCGCATCTATATGTGCATCAACGCCTCGCCCCAGTATGTGGAGCGGCAGGTCATCCGAAAGCGGGGGTGAAACACGCCTGTGAAACCATCTGTCATCATCATCGGCGCCAATGACTTCCAGAACCGGCTGATCCTCGAGGCGAAGGCCATGGGCTATACCACCCATGTGTTCGCCTGGCAGTGCGGCGACGTGGGCGAAAAGACGGCCGATTACTTCTATCCCGTGAGCATCGTGGAGAAGGAGCGCATCCTGGACATTGCCCGCGCCATCCGGCCCGCGGGCGTGTGCTCCATTGCCTCGGACCTCGCCGCCATCACGGTCAACTTCGTGGCCGAGGGTCTGGGCCTCACCGGAAACGGCATGGTCAGCGCCATGACCGCGACCAACAAGCGCCTCATGCGCCGCGCCTTTGAGAAGGCGGGCCTCCCCTCCTGCAAGAGCATCCCCGTGGAGGAGGGCATGGATCTCTCCGCCCTGCCGCTGCGCTATCCCCTGATCGTCAAGCCCACCGACCGCTCCGGCAGCCGGGGCATCTATAAGGTCAGCGATCCCAAGGAGCTGCCCCGGGCCGTGGCCCTGGCCCGCGAACCCTCCTTTGAAAAAAAAGTCCTGGCCGAGGAATTTGCCGAGGGGCGGGAGTACAGCGTGGAATATCTCTCCTGGCAGGGGCAGCACCACTATCTCGCCGTGACCGAAAAGTTTACCACCGGCGCGCCTCTCTTCGTGGAGACGGGCCATCTCCAGCCGCCAAAGCACATGGACGCGAAAACCCTTGCCAGGATCCGCAATCTTGTGCCGAAGGTGCTGGACTGCCTGGGAGTACAATACGGCGCGTCCCACACCGAGCTGAAGGTCGACGAGCGGGGCGACATCCGCCTCATCGAGTGCGGGGCCCGCATGGGCGGGGACTGCATCGGCTCCGATCTTGTGAAGCTCTCCACGGGCGTGGATTTTGTGCGCGCCGTGATCGAGACGGCCTGCGGCATCGAGCCGAAGCTGGAGCCCGTGGGCGAAGGGTGCGTCGCGGCAATCCGCTTTCTCTTCAATGAAGCAGACCTCCGGGCGCTCGAGCGCATCCGGAAAGAGAATCCGGAAGCCCTTTACCGGGTGAGTGAGATCCTGCCCATCGACGGGCACGAGATCCGCGACAGCTCCACCCGCTACGGCTACTATATCCTGACGGCAAAGTCCCAGGACGAGATGCAGGCGCTGCTGCAAAAGGCGGGGCTGTAAGCCTGCCTGGAGGCCCCTCTCAGTCACGGCGCGGATGGACACGCGCCGCGACAGCTCCCCCCGAAGGGGGAGCCAAGTATCTCCGGAAGGAGTTGAATCAATGAAGCTTGTATCCTTTGTGATCCCCTGCTACCGCTCGGCGAAGACCATCGGTGCGGTCACGGCGGAGATCGGCGCGGCCATGGGGAAGCTCGGGCAGTACGGGTATGAGATCGTGCTGGTAAACGACTGCTCCCCGGACGATACCTTTGCCGTCATCCGCGCCCTTGCGGCGAAAGACCGGCACATCGCCGCCGTCGACCTCGCCAAGAACTTCGGCCAGCACGCGGCCCTCATGTGCGGCATGCGCAAGGCAAAGGGGGACTATATCGTCTGCCTGGACGACGACGGGCAGACCCCCGCCGACGAGGTGGGAAAGCTGCTGGATAAACTGGAGGAGGGCTACGACGTGGTCTATGCCTCCTACGCCGACAAGCAGGAGTCGGGCTTTCGCCGGTTCGGCAGCAATGTCAACCGCCGCATGACGGAGATCATGCTGGGAAAGCCGAAGGAGCTGGAGCTGACCAGCTACTTTGCCGCCCGGCGCTTTCTGGTGGAGGAGATGCTGCGCTATGAGCACTGCTATCCCTATGTGATGGGCCTGGTGCTGCGCTCCACAAAGCGCATCTGCAACGTGCCGGTCGCCCACCGCGCGCGGGAGGAGGGGCGCTCGGGCTATACGCTCTCGAAGCTCCTCGGCCTCTGGATGAACGGCTTTACCTCCTTCTCGGTCAAGCCCCTGCGCATCGCCACCTATTCCGGGGCCTTTCTCGCCCTCGTCGGCTTTCTCTACGCCCTGGTGGTGCTGGTGCGCCGCTTCACGGTGAATCTCGCTCCCATGGGCTGGACGACCACCACCATCCTCATCCTCATCATCGGGGGGCTGAACCTGCTGCTGCTCGGCCTTGTGGGCGAGTATGTGGGCCGGGTCTTCATGTGCGTCAACGCCACGCCCCAATATGTCGAGCGGGAGTACATCCCCGCCGGAGAACAAAAATGATCGGCCGAAAAGCCGATCATTTTTTTGCGCCCAGAAGGCGCTTTGCCAAGAAGCGGGACACAAAGCACAGCAGCGCCGTAAAGAGGGCCGTGAGCGGGAGAAACAGCAGCGGCGGCTTCTCCAGCGCCCAGAAGTGGGTGAGGTAGATTTCAAAGGTGATGCCGCCGAGCGCGGTCAGCGCCCGGTTCACCGCCTGCCCTGCCTTGATGCGCGAGAGCCGGTCAGACACGGCGGCGACCAACACGCAGAGGCCCGGCACGATCAGCAGCATGGGATACCAGGCGAGACCCCGGTCCCAGACAAGCTCCGGGGAAAAGCGGGCACACGCCCGCACCAGCACCGCGCCGACCGGCATGAGGGCCAGAAGCAGCAAAAGCTCCGCTTTTGTGAGCGCTTCCCGCCGCTCACTCTCGGCGGCAAAGAGCATGCCGACAAAGAAGACGGGCAGGCGCGTCACCATGATGATGAGCTGGCTGTCCCCCCAGAAGGCGACGGAGAAGAGCAGCAGGGCGAGCACCGCCGCGGCAGCCATCTTGCGGCTGTCGCATTTTTCCGCGAGCGGGGCCAGCCACGGCGTCAGCAGATAGCTCAGCCACATGCCAGAGACATACCAGTTGAAGGCGGGCGTGCCCGCGAGAAAGCCCTGCACGCCGAAGAGATTGGCCAGCGCCGCCGGGAGCGTAAGGCCCCCGCCCGCGGCCTCAATCACGAGCCAGACCAGGATGAAGGGCAGATACACCGGCAGGATGCGCTCTGCCCGCCGCCGCAGAAATGCGGCGGGGTCACGCTCGCGCAGGTAAGAGAAGAAGCAGCCGACGCCGGAGGCGAAGAAAAAGATGTCCACGCCAACATAGCAGAGCCCGGCGGCCTGCTTCAGAAGCCCCTCCGGCAAGGCGCCCTTGTTGTGATAGAGCAGGATCAGCAGAATGGCCAGGGCCATGCTGTTTTTCCGGTATTGAAAAAGGCTACGAAAACGCAAGCGCTCACATCCTTACCGGTTTTTTTTCGCGTACCAGAACATCCAGATCACGATGAGCACGAGGGCGAGGATCACCACAATGGCGATCACGGCGTTGATGGCGCTGTTCATCAGGGCGAAGGCCCCGCCAACCGCGCGGATCACCAGCACGATGCCCAGCACCGCCGCCGCGATGAGGATCCAAAAGAGGGGAGACTTGTTCATGGAAATACCTCCTTCAAACTGAACTCAGCTTTTGCAAAATCCCGGCAAAGTAGTCCGGCAGGGGCGCTTCAAACTGCATGCGCTCGCCCGTGCGGGGATGGGTGAGCTGCAAGCGCCGCGCGTGCAGGCACTGGCCCTCCAGCCCCCTGTCGGGGCATTTCGCGCCGTAAAGCCCGTCGCCCAAAAGAGGGTGGCCGGCGCTCGCCATGTGCACGCGGATCTGGTGAGTGCGCCCGGTCTCCAGGCGGCAGCAGAGCAGGGTATAGCCCCGGTAACGCTCCAGCACCTCCCAGTGGGTGACGGCGCGCTTGCCGTTTTTCACGTCCACCGCCATGCGCTTGCGGTCTGTCGGGTGCCGCCCGACGGGTCTGTCGATGGTCCCGGTCTCCTCCCGGAAGCTGCCGCAGGCGAGGGCCAGATATTCCCGGCAGAGGCTGTGGTCGCTCAGCTGCGCGGAGAGGCCCTGGTGGGCAAAGTCGTTCTTTGCCGCCGCCAGCAGGCCGGAGGTGTCCTTGTCGATGCGGTGCACGATGCCGGGCCGCCGCGCCCCGCCGATGCCGGAGAGACTGTCCCCGCAGTGAAAGAGCAGGGCGTTGACCAGCGTCCCGTCCGGGTGCCCGGGCGCGGGGTGCACCACCATGCCGCGCGCCTTGTTCACGATGATGAGATCGCTGTCCTCATACACCACGTCAAGCGGCAGCGCCTGCGCCTCGATGGGCAGCTCCTCCGTCTCGGGAAAGGAAAAGAGCACGATGTCCCCCGCCGCTGCGCGGGTGTTTTTTTTGACCGCTTTTCCGTTCACACTCACAGCCCCGGCCTCCATGCACTTCTGGATGAGGCTGCGGGACAGGGCCGGATAGGTGCGCGCGAGGAGAGCGTCGATCCGTTCTCCGCTCTCCTCGGCTGAAATCTGTATCCGTTCTTCGTCCATCACTTAAACTCGGCGAGGATTTCGTCCAGGCTGAACTCCTCCTTCGCGGGAGCCGTGGGCTTCGGCGCGGGAGCCGCGGGCTTCGGCGCCTCCTGCGGCGCAGGCGCGGCAGGAGGGGCCGCTTGCGGCCGCGGCGCGGGCTGCGCGGCGGCGGGTCTCGCGCTCACGGTTCTGGGCGCATCCATGAGGCGCCCGGCGTAGGACGCAGCTTCGCTCTCCTCGGCGCGGGCGTTGGCCTGCTCCCAGGCGGCAAAGGGGTCGGGACCGCCGGCCTTCTTCTGCGCGGCCTGGAGCTTGCCAAAGGCATCGGCCCCGGGCGCGCTCTCCTTCTTCTCAGCGGCCTTTTCCATGGCGGCGCGCTGCTGGGCCTTGTACTGCTCATACTCCTGCTCGTACTTCTCCTGACGGGACTTGCGGGCGGAGCGGACAGCGCTCTTCTTCACCGGCTCCTCCACCGCGGCGAGGGCGGGAGTCGGGGCGTCGCCGCCGTTCTTCGCGGCTCTGGCTGCGGCCTTTTCGGCTTCCTTCGCGGCTTTTTCGGCCTCCTTGGCGGCCTTGCGCTCCTTGCGGGTGAGCTTTTTCTTCTTCGACCCTTCCTCCTCGTCGTCCTCCTCGTAGAGCACATCGTTCAGATCGCTCTCGGGCTTCTCAAAGAACATGGACAGGGCGAAGAGAATCGCGCCGACCGTGATGAACACGTCGGCCACGTTGAAGATGGCGAAGTTGAAAAGCTCCACCTTGAACATATCCTGCACGTAGCCGTAGATGACGCGGTCGATCATGTTGCCGAGACCGCCCGCCGCCACCAGCACCAGGCACCAGCGGGAGAATTTGCCGCGGATGAAGTTGGTGGCCAGGGCGATGATCACGAGGACCACAAAAAGGCCGGTGGCAACGATAAAGTAGATGCGCGCGCCCTGCCCGCTGAGGAAGCTGAAGGCGGCGCCGTCGTTGTGGACGTTCACGAGGCTCAGGACCCCGGGAATGAAGCGCACCACGTCCGTGCCGAAGAGGGTATCGGAGACCCAGAATTTTACGGCCTGATCCAGAATGATGACCAGGAGGCCGACAATTGAATACAGCATGGTAACTCCTATCTGCCGGAAGATGCTTCCGGCGCGGTGGAATAGTGCTTACCTCCCTTTGGAAAAAGGGAGGTGCCCCGAAGGGGCGGAAGGATCGATCCCCCAGTCACTTCGTGACAGCCCCCTTTTTCCAAAGGGGGCTTCGTGCCGATTTACAGCTTCGCAACGACCGCCTTGCAGCGCGGGCAGAGGCCGGTCTCGGCGTCGGCGTCGACGGAATGCATCCAGCAGCGCGGGCACTTGATGCCGGGGGCCTCGGAGACGGAGATCATAAGCCCCGGATTCTTGCTGCCGCTGCCGGTGACATGCTCGGTGTCGGCGTCATCCTCGGCAAGCAGGCACTGCGACACGATGAAAAGCTCGGACAGGTTCATGGAGGAGACCTCCTCCAGCGCCTTCTTTGCCGCCTCGTCCTTTGCGCGCAGGTACACGGCGGCCTCCAGGGGCTTGCCGATGCGCTTGGCGGCGCGGGCGGCCTCCAGAACACCGTTCACATCGTCACGCAGGGAGATGAGGGTATCCCACTTCGCCATCTCGCTCTCCGGGAGGGCGTAGTCGGTGAAGACTTTGTTCATGCAGTTGAAGAGGATGTTGCGCCTGTCGTCCCCGGCGCGGTGGGGCATGGCCTGCCAGATCTCATCGCAGGTGAAGGCGAGGATCGGGGCGAACATCTTCGTCAGGGTGTCGAGGATCAGGAAAAGCGCGGTCTGGGCGCTGCGGCGCAGATCCCCGTCGCGCTCCTCGCAGTAGAGGCGGTCCTTGATGATGTCGAGGTAGAAGGAGCTGAGCTCCACCACGCAGAAGTCGTTGACCGCGTGGGACACGGTATGGAACTCGTAATCGTCGTAGGCCTTGCCGACCGTCTCGATCAGCTCGTTGAGCTTCGTGATGGCCCAGCGGTCGAGGGGCAGCATGTCCGCCGGGGCGACCAGGCGGTCCGCGTCGAAGCCCTCGAGATTGCCGAGGCAGTAGCGGGCGGTGTTGCGGAACTTGAGATAGTTCTGGCTGAGCTGCTTGAAGATCTCCTTGGAGCATCTGACATCCACATGGTAGTCGGCGGAGCCGGCCCAGAGGCGGACCATATCCGCGCCGAATTCCTTGACCATGTCGGCGGGGTCGATGCCGTTGCCGAGAGACTTGTGCATGGCCTTGCCCTCGCCGTCCACGGTCCAGCCGTGGGTCAGGCAAGTCTTATAGGGGGCGCCCTGGTTCAGCGCGCCGACCGCCGTGAGCAGGGAGGACTGGAACCAGCCCCTGTACTGGTCGCCGCCCTCAAGATACATGTCGGCGGGCCAGAAGCCCTGGTCGCGCTTCATGGCGGCAAAGTGGGTGGAGCCGGAGTCGAACCAGCCGTCGAGGGTGTTGGTCTCCTTGGTGAAGTGCGTGCCGCCGCAGTGGGGGCAGGCAAAGCCCTCCGGCAGCAGTTCGGAAGCCTCGCGCTCAAACCAGGCGTTGGAGCCGTCACGCTCGAAGATCTTCGCCACGGCCTCAATGCTCTCGTCGGTGCAGACGGGCTTCTTGCAGTCCTCGCAGTAGAACACGGGGATGGGCAGGCCCCAGCGGCGCTGACGGGAGATGCACCAGTCGGCGCGCTCGCGGATCATGGCGGCCATGCGCTCCTTGCCCCAGGCGGGCAGCCACCGCACATCGTCGCAGGCCTTCACGGCCTCCTCCTTGAAGGAGTCGACGGAGCAGAACCACTGGGGGGTGGCGCGGAAGATGATGGGCTTCTTGCAGCGCCAGCAGTGGGGATAGCTGTGGGTGATGTTCTCGCTGGCAAAGAGGGCGCCGCTTTCCTTCATGTCGGCGTAGATGACGGGGTTGGATTCCTCGGTGGTGAGACCGGCGTACTTGCCGGCGTAGGCGGTGTGGCGGCCCTGGTCGTCCACGGGCACGACCATCTCCAGGCCATAGCGCATGCAGGTGTTGTAGTCGTCCGCGCCGAAGCCGGGGGCGGTATGCACGCAGCCCGTGCCGGAGTCCATGGTGACGTAGTCGGCGGTCATGAGAAGGCTCGTCTTGTTGAGGAAGGGATGGTGGGCCAGCATCGTCTCAAAGAAGCTGCCCTCGTGGGTCTCCACGATCTCCCAGCTCTCCACCCTGCCGGCCTTCATGACGGTCTCGATGAGGGCCTCGGCCATGATGAGCATTTCGCCGCTCGGAAGCTTCACGATGGCGTAGCTGTCGCCCGGGGAGAGGGTGATGCCGAGGTTGCCGGGCAGAGTCCAGGTGGTGGTCGTCCAGATGAGGAAGAAGAGCTTCGACTTGTCGAGGTGGCTTAGCTTCCCCTTGTCGTCCGCCATGGGGAACTTGACGTACACGGTGGTGACCGGGTCGTCCTGGTACTCGATCTCGGCCTCGGCGAGGGCGGTCTCATCGTGGGCGCACCAGTAGACGGGCTTGAAGCCCTTGTAGATGTGGCCGTTGCGGTACATTTTGCCGAACACGCGCACCTCTTCCGCCTCAAAGCCCTTGTTCATGGTGAGGTAGGGGTGCTCCCAGTCGGCCACAACGCCGAGGCGTTTAAAGCCCTCGCGCTGGATGCCGACATATTTTTCGGCGTACTTGTGGCAGGCGGAGCGGAAATCCGCCACGCTCATGGCCTTGTGGTTGAGCTTCTGCTCCTTGATGATGGCGGACTCGATGGGCATGCCGTGGTTGTCCCAGCCGGGGATGTAGGGGGTATAGTAACCGCGCATGGCGTAGGAGCGGGTGATGAAGTCCTTGATGCACTTATTGAGGGCGTGGCCCATGTGGATGTTGCCGTTGGAGAAGGGAGGGCCGTCGTGGAGGTTGAAGCGGGGGTGCCCCTCGTTGACTTTAAGCA
>Ga0310691_10006435_pt1 | contig 12521 bp, 9 predicted proteins | sample 176DNAGHGlowgp2_FD_203887 | JGI IMG/M metagenome (GOLD analysis project Ga0310691, IMG submission 203887) | Sheep rumen microbial communities from Palmerston North, Manawatu-Wanganui, New Zealand - 1766 DNA GHGlow gp2 (v2) (version 2) | ecosystem: Host-associated > Mammals > Digestive system >... | reverse complement strand
GTTTATTCGTCCACAAAAGGGGTAAAACCATCGTTCGTGGACCAATCCAACCGCTTTCAAAGGGTTCACAATGACCCATGAAATACCCCACCCTTTCCAAAAAGGTGGCTCCTGTCAATGGCTATGTCACAAGATTCAACTAAATTTGCAGCGCAATCAATATACATTATTATATATAATATAGAGATGGAACAGAATGAGATGATGATGACAGGGATGCCTCGCCGCGAGCGTGCCGTGATGTACAAGCGCAATTACAATTGCTGCCAGGCCGTGCTGCTGGCTTACGCGCCCGAACTGGGGTTGCCCGAGGACCGGCTGCTGGCCATGGGAGCCTGCTTTGGCAGCGGCATGGGTAGCATGGACGAGACCTGTGGAGCCCTTTGCGGTGCCCAGATGGCGCAGGGGTTGCTGAAATATGACAACTGCCGCATGAATCCCCAGGCAAGCCAGTTGAGGGCCGAGTTTGAACAACGCTGCGGCGCCACTCGCTGCAAGGACCTGAAGGGTGTGGGCACTGGAGGCGGCGTGCTATGCTCGTGTGAAGACTGTGTGCGCCATGCCGTTGATGCCCTCGAGATGATGCTGTAGCCTATCGAGGCACATCATCACAGCGGTTAAGAATACCTACTAAAAAAACTATATAAAAACATAGCTCCCGTTTATCAAAATTTGAGTAATTTTGCAGTCCGATTAACGAGAGATATATACAAGAATTTCATAAACAACAATCAAACATACAGATAATAATCATGGGATGGTTTTCATTCACTCAAGAAATCGCTGTCGATTTAGGAACAGCCAACACCATTATCATCCATAATGACCGCATCGTCATCGACGAGCCGTCGGTAGTCGCCCTCGACTCCAAGACCAACAAGCCCATCGCCGTGGGTGAGCGCGCACGCGAGATGCACGGCAAGGTGCATGAGGGTATCCGCACCGTCAGGCCCTTGAGCGACGGTGTGATTGCCGACTTCAATGCCGCCGAGCACATGATACGCGGCATGATCAAGAAGGTGAGCGCCAAGAATCACTGGTTCTCCCCTTCCCTGCGCATGGTTGTCTGCGTCCCCTCGGGCTCGACCGAGGTTGAAATCCGCGCCGTGCGTGACTCTAGCGAACACGCTGGAGGCCGTGAGGTTTACATGATTTACGAGCCCATGGCTGCCGCTCTGGGTATCGGTCTTGACGTGCTGGCTCCCGAGGGCAACATGATTGTTGACATCGGTGGTGGTACGACCGAGATCGCCGTGATCTCGCTGGGTGGTATCGTGAGCAACAAGAGCATCCGCACCGCCGGTGATGACCTCACCGAGGACATCCAGGAGCACATGCGCCGCGCCCACAATGTGCGCGTGGGTGAGCGCACTGCCGAGGCCATCAAGATCAACGTGGGTTCGGCCCTGACCGACCTGGGTGCCGAAGCCCCCGATGACTTCATCATCCACGGTCCCAACCAGGTGAACTCGTTGCCTCTGGAGGTTCCCGTGACCTATCAGGAGGTGTGCCACTGTATCGAGAAGTCCATCTCCAAGATCGAGGCCGCTGTGCTCAGCGCCCTGGAGCAGACCCCTCCCGAGTTGTATCAAGACATCGTTCACAACGGCATCTTCCTGACTGGTGGTGGCGCGTTGCTGCGCGGTCTTGACCGCCGCTTGACCGACAAGATCGGTATCGAGTTCCACGTGGCTGAGGATCCCTTGCACGCCGTTGCCAAGGGCACCGGCATCGCATTGAAGAACATCAAGCACTTCAAGTTCCTCATGCGTTAACCTTTTTTTAGGCTTTAGGTGTTAGGCTTTAGGCAATCACCCTAAAACCTAAAGCCTAAAGCCTAAAACCCATAGGAAGGCACGATGAATAATCTGCTCAACTTTTTCATCAAACACAGTGCGTGGTTCATTTTCGCAATCTATGTGATATTGAGCCTCGTGCTGCTGTTTAAGGATAACCCTTACCAGCAGAGCGTCTATCTGACCTCGGCCAACTCCCTGAGTGCCGCGGTCTATAAGGCATTCAACGGCGTGACGTCCTATTTCCACTTGAAGGACATCAACGAAAGCCTTCAAGAACGCAACGCCGCCCTGGAGATGGAACTGATTGAGCTCAAGGGCAAACTGAGCGAGATGGAGTTGCAGTCGCCCGACTCGTTGCAACAACCCGCGTTGCGGCAATATGACTTTGTAATGGCTCAGGTCATCAGCAATAGCATCGCCCAGCCCAACAACTACATCACCATCGACCGCGGCTTTATCGACGGCATCAGGCCCGAGATGGGCGTCATTGACCAGAACGGCGTGGTGGGCATTGTCAATGTGGTGGGTCCGCATGCCGCTCGAGTGGTATCGCTCCTTAATCCCCACATGAGGCTATCGTGCAAGTTGCGCAGCAACGACTTCTTTGGCAGTCTGGTGTGGGACGGCAAGAGCCCCCGTTATGCTGTGCTCGAGGAGTTGCCCAAGCATGTCAAGTATCAAAAGGGTGACACCATCGTCACCAGCGGCTATTCGGCGGTATTTCCTCCCGACATCGTTGTGGGTATCGTCGAGGGACTGGCTCGTGGCACCACCGACAGCTTTGTGTCGTTGCGCATCAAGTTGACCACCAACTTCAGCCAGCTGAGCAATGTGCGCATCATCACCAACAGCATGAAGGATCAGATTGACGCGCTACGCCGTGCCGAACAGGGTATTGATACCGCAGCCAACATCCAGATGCGTCCCGAGCTTAAACCCGAGATTGTTGATGTCGTACCATCTCAAGAAAAGCCCAGCAAAACAGACCGCCCCGTTCAACAACCCGCTCAACCCGTGCAGGCCACGCAACCGTCACAGCCTGCCCTACCCCCTGAGCAGCCCGATAATCAAGGAGGAGACCAGCCATGACCAAGACCGTGATCCAATTCATATTGCTATTTCTTGCACTCACGGTGCTGCAACTGGTGTTCAACAAGATTGTGTTGTTCAACGTGGCCATGCCCATCGTGTTCATCTACTTGATCCTGCGCCTACCCGTCAACTTGCATGGCGGCTGGGTACTGACCATCGCCTTCTTCACAGGGCTGATCATGGACATCTTTAACAACACGCCAGGCATGAACGCGTTGTCGTGCACCATCCTGGCAGCAGTCAGGCGCCCCGTGTTCAACCTGTTTGTCTCGCGCGAGACCGACATGAACGTCCCCATCCCATCGGTCGATTCGATGGGCATCGGCGACTATTTCAAGTACATGGGCACGCTTGTGACCCTATACTGTGGTCTCATCTTCCTGATTCAGGCTTTCACGCTGCACAGTATTGTGCTCACGCTTGCGCGCATAGCCGCCAGCAGCGTCTTGTCGATCATCATCATCTTTGGGTTGGACAGTTTAGTGAGCACACGCCGTGAGAAAAGATTATAACCTCGAGAAGCGCAAGCTGGTCATCGGTGGCTTTATCGTGGTGATTGTCATCATCTACATCATCCGCCTGGTGCAGTTGCAACTGCTGGACAATACCTACAAAGCCCATGCCGACAGCAACGCCTTTATGGAAAAGGTGATTTATCCGTCGCGTGGCCTCATCTATGACCGCAATGGCAAACTCGTGGTGTATAACACGCCCGAGTATGACCTGGTGATGATCCCCAAGGATGTGATCCCGTTTGACACCATCGACTTCTGCAACACGCTGCAAATCAGCCGCAGCGAGTTTGACCACCGCTGGCAGGAGATGAAAAAAGGTCGCAACTACTCGGCCTTCACCCAGCAGGTGTTTATGAACCACCTCACTGCCGAGGACTATGGCCGCCTGCAGGAGAAATTGTACCGTTTTCCCGGATTCTATGTCGTGCAACGCATCCTGCGCCAGTACAACTACCACGTTGCCGCCAATGTGCTGGGTGACATCCGCGAGGTCAATGCGCGCGACATCGAGAACGACGAGTACTACCGTCCCGGTGACTACACGGGCGACCTGGGTATCGAGAAGAGTTACGAGACCTGGCTACGTGGTATCAAGGGTAAGGAAATCCTCATCCGCGATGCTACGGGCAAAATCAAGGGCCGCTATAATGACGGTGCCGACGATGTGTCACCCGTGGCAGGCAACAACCTCAAGCTGAGCATCGACATTGAGCTGCAAGCCTATGGCGAATTGCTCATGCAAGGCAAGGTAGGCGCTATCGTGTGCATCGAGCCTAAGACAGGTGAAATCCTGGCACTGGTGTCCAGTCCCACCTATGACCCCTCCCTGCTCATGGGCAAGGAACGCGGCAAGCACTACCAGGAACTGGTCAACAACCGGCTCAAGCCATTGTATGACCGATCCATCATGGCGGCCTACCCTCCTGGCTCGACTTTCAAACCGACCCAAGGCCTGATCTTCCTGGACGAGAACATCATCACAACGAGTACCATGTTTCCCTGCCGCCGCGGCTATGTCAATGCGGGGCTGCGCGTTGGATGCCACGGCCACGGGTCCCCCATCAACCTCAAGCCCGCCTTGCAGACGTCGTGCAATGCCTACTTTTGCTGGGGATTCAAGTACATGATGGACAAGCGCTCCAAATATGGCTCAACCGGCAAGGCCTTTGAGGTGTGGAAGAACCACATGGTATCGATGGGCTATGGTTACAAGCTGGACATTGACATGCCTGGCGAGAGCCGCGGCTTTATCCCAAACACCGCCTTCTATGACAAAATCTACGGAGCCGGCAAGTGGGTGGGACAGACCATCATCAGTGACGCCATCGGACAGGGCGAAATCCTGGCCACACCGCTCCAGATTGCCAACTTGAGCGCCACCATAGCCAACCGTGGCTACTATATCACACCCCATGTGGTGAAGAACATCGAGGGCGTGGGCGTGCTCAAGAAGAGCCTGAAACGTCACGACACCGACATCGACAAGCGTTACTACACCGACATTGTCGAAGGCATGCGCATGGCCGTGCTGGGCGGCACCTGCACGGGAGCTAACATCCCAGGCCTGGACGTGTGCGGCAAGACGGGAACAGCCCAGAACCCGCACGGTCGTGACCACTCGGTGTTTATGGGCTTTGCTCCCATGAATGATCCCAAGATTGCCGTGTGTGTCTATGTCGAGAATGCAGGCTTCGGTGCCACCTACGGTGTACCCATCGGCGCACTGATGATTCAACGCTACTTGCAGGGCAATTCCCCGGGATTGCAGGCTCGTGGGCATGCGATGGCAAGTCGCCACACCATCACCTATCCCAAGGTGAAGAAAACCAGTACTACCGGCACCAAGGCCGACAACAATAAGAAATCAACCCCTCAAACCGTGTCGAGCAACAATGGAAGTAAGGAATGAAGATGAGAATACCAACCTATTGAGGTCGGTGGACTGGTTCACGATTATCCTCTACCTCATCATGATTGTGGCAGGTGCCGTGAGCATCTATGCCGCAACCTATGACTATGACAAGGCGAGCATGTTTGACCTGAGCGAGTTCTCGGGTAAGCAATTCCTGTGGGCGGGGCTTTCATTCCTCATCGGCTTCTCACTGCTGCTGATTGACAAGCGCATCTATGAAGCCTATGCCTACCCTATCTATGGATTCATGATCCTGCTATTGATTGTCACCATCTTTGTCGCACCCGATATCAAGGGCTCACGGTCGTGGCTGGTGTTTGGTCCAGTGAGCCTGCAACCCGCCGAGTTTGCCAAGACAGCAACCGCCCTGGCCCTAGCCAAGCTGTTCAGCACCTATGGTTTCTCACTCAATGGCTGGCGCAACTATGCCATCGCCATCGGCATCATCGCGTTGCCCATCTTGTGCATTATTCTGGAACGGGAAACGGGTTCGGCACTGGTCTATACGTCGCTCATCTTTGTCCTATATCGTGAGGGCATGTCAGGATTTGTGCTGTTTGCCGCCCTGATGGCTGTGGTCTATTTTGTGGTAGTGCTCAAATTTGCCGCCTTCACCCTGATGGGCATCCCGCTGGGCATGGTCATCGCCTTTATCCTGGTGATGACGCTGGTGGTGGGCATGTTGATGGTTTATTGCCGCTCGTGGATCCTAGGGCGCAATGTGCTACTGGGCTATCTGGCTGCCGGCGCGCTTGCCATTGGCTTAACGCTGGCAGGGATCAAGGTCAACGGGTATGCCTTTTTCCTGCCTGTCATCATCCTGTCGCTGGTGTATCTGCTCTATGGCATGTTACACGACGACTTGAAGAAGGTGCTCATCACCATCTGCTTTGCCGCAGCATCGCTGGTGTTCATGTTCACGGTGAGCTTTGCGTTCAACAAGGTGCTGGAGCCGCATCAGCAAAAGCGCATCATGGTCACTCTGGGCATCGCCGACGACCCTCGCGGTGCCGGCTACAACGTCAACCAGAGCAAAATCGCCATCGGCAGCGGCGGCCTGGCAGGTAAGGGGTTCTTGAACGGTACCCAGACCAAACTCAAGTATGTGCCCGAGCAGCACACAGATTTCATCTACTGCACCATCGGCGAGGAGCAAGGCTTCATCGGCAGCGTGGCCGTTCTCGTGCTGTTCCTGGCCTTGATACTGCGCATCATCACCCTTGCCGAGCGCAACCACTCCACATTTGCTCGAGTCTATGCCTACAGTGTCGCGTCCTATCTCATCTTCCATCTGGCCATCAACATCGGCATGGTCATTGGCCTGTGCCCCGTCATCGGCATCCCGTTGCCGTTCTTCAGCTACGGTGGTTCCTCGCTGTGGGGTTTCACCTTCCTGCTGTTCATCCTGCTGCGCATCGATGCCGACCGCAAGGTGTATGGCTCCTGGTGAGCCCGTCCAGATTGAGCACATCTCGACAGCAACAGAAAAAAAGTCCGACTCTCACGAGTGGGACTTTTCGTCATTTTATGAATAGAATCTGTATAGAAAAGTGCAATATCGCCTTTATATGACTGCAAAGAACGGGAAAATTTCTAATTCGTCAAATTTTTTAACTAAAAAATTGCAATTGCTACAGTAAAAAAAGAATAATTTACCAATTTTGGGAACCCGATGTCCATCAAATGACTGTGCTTAGGCTCCACTAACGGCTTTCCGATAGTATCAGCACACGATGAGGCAAAGAGGCGTAACAATAAGATTTCCTGATATCAAGGAATGACTCTTTTCCTTCGAAAAAGCAGAAATGGAGGTGAGTATTGTACAAGTTGGTGGCTTGCAAATATGGTTTTAAATGAACTAGAGGCCTGCTATACTAACTCATTGTGCAACAACCGAGTTAGTATAGCAGGCCTCTGGCTTGTGTTTTATTAGTTGTCTTTCTTGGCGCGCAGGCAAGAGATGGCCAGGAAGAGGATCAGTGCAATGTACATCACGATGGCGAGCCAGTTGCTGGCGCTCTCGCTCAAGGGGCTGACGTACTTGAATCCAAAGAAAATCATGGCCGCGCTCACGACACCCATCAGGGCACCACCAGCGATAAATCCGCTAGCGAGCAAGGTTCCGCGCTCCTTGCGTGCGTTGTTGACCTTATCGTCCTTGCTGCGGCTGCCAACAAACCAGCTGATGATAGCGCCGACAAGCAGCGGAGCATTCAGCTGCAGGGGGATGAACATACCCAGTGAGAAGGGCAGTGCCGGTACCTTCAACCAGTTGAGCAGCAAAGCCAGGATAGCACCCACACCATAGAGTAACCAAGGAGTTTCGCCACCCATCATCAGGGGCTTGATAACGGCTGCCATAGCGTTGGCCTGAGGAGCAACAAGGGCATTCTCGCCAGTAAAGCCATAAGCCTGGTTGAGGATAATCATCACACCACCGACGGTAGCTGCCGACACGAGGGTGCCGACAAACTTCCACGTCTGCTGCTTGGCAGGGGTGGTGCCAATCCAGTAACCAATCTTCATGTCGGTGACCATACCACCAGCCATCGACAGGGCCGTGCACACCACGCCACCAATGACCATAGCTGCGACGATACCTTTGGAACCGTTGAGACCGATGGCCACAAAGATGACACTGGCCACGATGAGAGTCATCAGAGTCATTCCCGACACGGGGTTGCTACCCACGATGGCGATAGCGTTGGCGGCCACAGTGGTGAACAGGAAGGCGATGACCAGCACGACGATAAAGGCGACAACCGTCTGCATCAGGTTATGGATCACACCGATATAGAAGAACACAAAGGTCACCAGCAATGCTGCCAACAGGGCAAACACGAGAACCTTCATCGAGATGTCGCGCTGGTGGCGCTCTACCTGCACGTTCTGGTCTTGCCCCTTGAAGGCTTGACCGGCAAGGCCGGCAGCGTTCTTGATAACACCCCACGACTTGACGATGCCGATGATACCACTCATGGCGATACCACCGATACCGATATAACGTGCTCCGCCGGCAAAGATGTCCTCAGGAGCCATCTGAGCAAACTCGGGATTCATTCCCATCAGGGGCACGATGACCCACCAGATGAAGGCACTACCGGCAAAGATGATAAACGCGTAGGGCAGGCCAATGATGTAACCCAGACCCAACACTGCCGCACCGGTATTGATCTTGAAGACCATCTTCACGTTGTCGGTAAAGTTCTGCATGGCAGGGATGGCAGCTGTCGTGAGCACCTCTTTCCACCAGCCAAAGGTCGAGAGCAGGAAGTCATACAGACCACCCACCAGACCAGCGATGAGCAGTGGGCGCGCTTGGTCACCACCCTTCTGGCCACTGACGAGCACCTGGGTGGTCGCTGTCGCCTCGGGGAACGGGAACTTGCCGTGCATGTCGCTCACAAAGTACTTGCGGAAGGGGATAAAGAACAGGATGCCCAAGATACCACCCAGCAACGAGCTGAGGAACACTTCGAGGAAGCTAACGGTAATCTCGGGGTACTCGGCCTGCAGGATGTACAGGGCAGGAAGGGTGAAAATGGCACCCGCCACGATGATGCCCGATGCGGCACCAATGGACTGGATGATGACATTCTCGCCCAGTGAGTTCTTGCGCTTGGTCACCGCACCGATGCCGGCAGCGATGATGGCAATGGGAATAGCAGCCTCAAATACCTGGCCCACTTTCAGACCCAGATAAGCCGCGGCGGCACTGAAGATGACCGCCATGATCAGGCCCAGCGAGACGCTGTAGGGCGTGATCTCGGGATACGTCTTGTCGGGCTTCAAGATGGGAACGTACTTCTCCCCAGGCTTGAGCTCACGAGCGGCGTTCTCGGGAAGCGCAATCTCGTCTTGCTGTTGTTCAACAATAATTTCTTCTTTCATAAAATTAATAGTATTTATTAGTTGTTAGTTGTTGTGTTTCTGGTTAAAACTGGTTAACAAACTGCGAAGGTAATCAAAAATCATCATCTGTTAGCCATGATTACGGCTAATTGTTAGTTTTTTTTGTGAGATTGAAGTTTTTATTTACCTTTGTTGTCTAGAATTAAAGCAGAAATAATAATTATGAAGAAGAATGTGTTACTGGTGGCCATCATGGCTATCCTCATGATAGCAACTGCTAGTGCCCAGGGCGTGAACAGCATCTACTGCAACGAGAAGGTCTCTCTGGAGAGCCTGGCAACCTACATCGACACCATGCGTCCTGCCCCAGCCGCTGTTAAATTGTTCTATGCCAACCTGGTGAATAATCCCACCCACAGTTACCGCATCGAGCACCTTGATCTGGGTTTCAACGGTTGCACGGGCCGTGTGGACGAGAAGGTGGTCATGGCCGATGGCACCAGGCGCGACAATGTATTCATCTTCAATGAGCAAGGCCTGCTCACGCGCTCAATCATCCAGGGGAGTAAGGGAAAGACCGAGGTCAACTACACCTATTCCTTTGACGAAGTGCTGGGCTTTACCATCAAGCAGAGCAAGAGCAGGAACCGCACCATCAACTATGCCCCCATCTACGGCGAGCACGGCCGCCGCGAGAGCATCAAGGGCAGCAATGGCCAGCGCCAGGACTACACCTATAACGAGCAGGGACATCTCACCAAGCTAGTCATCACTTCCCCTAAGGGCGAGAAGCGCACCCTGCTCTATCAGGACGGCTATGTCGTGCGAGAAGAGACAGGCGGCAAGGCATACCGTTATTTCTACGACTTTGACACGGCCACCGGCAAGAAGTTCCTGATTGCCATCAAGGAGCTCAAGGGCACCGAGGTGGTGCATGAGCGCACGTTTGACTACGACATCGACACCCATGGCCGATACACCCGCGTCAATGTCGCTCTCGACGGCAAGCACCAGATGACAATAACGCGGAGTTATCTTTAGGCTTAAGGGTTTCGGGGGGCTTGAAACAATAAAACAGGGGATTTTGACGTTTTTATTGTTAAATCAACTGCAACACGATTTTCATGAAAAGGATACTCTATATAGTAGTGGGCTTGATGCTCGCATCGGTGGTTCTGTCACTGGCATCCTGCAAGGGTCCAAAACTCAAGGATGCCGACGAGGCCTATGACCGCGGCGAGTACTTTGACGCAGCAGCCATCTACCGCAAGCTCTATAACCATTACAACCGCAAGGAGGACGCCTGGCTGAGAGGAGAACTGGCCTTCCAGCTGGGCATGTGCCACCTGAAGCTCAACCAGGGTAGCCGTGCCACGGCTGCTTTTCAGAATGCCATCCGTTATGAGTATGAGGACACGACGGTGATGCTGCGCTTGGGACAGGCTCAACAGATGGAGGGTCAGTATGCGGCAGCCATCAAGAGCTACAACGAGTATCTGGAAATCGCGCCCGACAGTTGGGAAGCCCTGGTGGGCATCCGCGGCTGTGAACTTGCCCCCACATGGAAGGAGGAAGGCTCACGCTACACCGTCAAGCAGGACAAGATGTTCAACTCACGTCGAGCCGACTATTGCCCCATGTACCTTGACAAGAACCTGGAGTATATTTATTACACCTCGACCAACGAGAAATCCACTGGCGAATTGCATAGTGAAATCACAGGCACCAAGAAGGGCGACATCTATTTCTCCAAGAAGGACGAAAAAGGCAACTGGACACGGCCTGAGATTGTGGACGGCGGATTGAACACCGAGCATGACGAGGGTGCTGCGGCTTTTTCGCCCGACGGGTCGATGATGTATCTGGCCCGCGCCGTGCGACAGGACTGGCCCACGACGGTCGAGATCTACACCAGTACCCGCAGCGAGGCCAAGTGGAGCGCTCCACAGAAGTTTGAAATCACAGCCGACACCCTGAGCAACTACAGTGACCCGTCGGTCAGCCCCGACGGCCAGTGGCTCTACTTTGTCAGCGACATGCCTGGCGGCCAGGGTGGCACCGACATCTGGCGCATTAACCTCAAGGACAAGCACGGCACCCTCGAGAACCTGGGACCGCAAATCAATACCAAGGGTAATGAGCGCTACCCAAACATGCGCACCGATAGCCTGCTGTACTTTTCCAGCAACGGCCATCCCGGCATGGGCGGTCTAGACCTGTTTGTAGCCCGCTTGCAGCCGCAAGACGAAAATGACCACACGGCGATGGACCGCTGGGTGATTGAGAATATGGGGGTGCCCATGAACTCGTCGGCCGACGACTTTGGCATCACCTTTGGCACTGGCGAGAGTGGCTTCTTTTCCAGCGCCCGCGGCGATGCCCGTGGCTATGACCACATCTATAGCTTCATCAAGCCCGAGTTGCAGATATGGATCTCGGGTTACGTAGTAGATAAGGACGATGAGCCCGTGCCCAATGCCGTGATACGCATTGTGGGTGACGACGGCAGTAACCAGAAGACCGCCGCCAAGCCTGATGGCTCCTTCAGGTTCGACCTGCAGCGTGGTGTCAAGTATGCGATGATGGCAGGTGCCGATGGCTATCTCAATGCCCGTCAGGAGTTTGTGAGCGACAGTGCCGAGGAGGATGCCGAGTATAATGTGGATTTTGTTCTTGCCGCCATGTTCAAGGCACAGATTATCGAGAACATCTTCTATGACTTTGACAAGGCTGTGTTGCGCGACGAATCCAAACTGGCGCTCGACAGCATGGTGATGCTCCTCAAGGATCACCCCAACATTGTCATCGAGATGGCCTCCCACACCGACCGTGTGGGCAGTGCCAAGTACAACCAGGGACTCTCCCAGCGTCGTGCCCAGAGTGTTGTGGACTATCTCATTGCTAACGGTATTCCCAAGGAGCGCCTCAAGCCTGCCGGCTACGGTGAGTCACAGCCCAAGAAAGTCACCAAGCGCATTCACAGCCAGTACCCGCAATTTGAGGAAGGAGTGACCCTAACCGAGGAATTTATCAAGACCCTAAGCAAGGAAGATCAAGAAGCCGCCGACCAAATCAACCGACGCACCGAGTTTACCGTCATCGACACCAGCTATGAGTACTAGAGGAGGTTATCGGCCAATGCAGTAGTAGGTAAAGCCCATTTCCTCGAGTTCGTCGCCGTCATAGACGTTGCGTCCATCGATGATGAGAGGCGTATTCATCAGCTTCTTGACGGTTTGCCATGCGGGAATGCGGAACTGGCGCCACTCGGTGAGCAGCAAGACAGCATCGGCACCCTTGACAGCATCATACATGTCCACACCGCAATACACGTTGCCCCAGCGGCGCTTG
>Ga0310691_10006434_pt1 | contig 12521 bp, 10 predicted proteins | sample 176DNAGHGlowgp2_FD_203887 | JGI IMG/M metagenome (GOLD analysis project Ga0310691, IMG submission 203887) | Sheep rumen microbial communities from Palmerston North, Manawatu-Wanganui, New Zealand - 1766 DNA GHGlow gp2 (v2) (version 2) | ecosystem: Host-associated > Mammals > Digestive system >... | reverse complement strand
ATGAGCGAAGCAACAAGAAGGAAGCCCGATTTGGCTATATCGACTTTATCGACGATGCCGAGGTCGTTGACAGGCTCATCGACGCCGTGACCCGCTGGGGCAAGTCCAAGGGGATGGAGCACTTGACAGGCCCTCTCGGTTTCACCGACATGGATCCCGAGGGCATGCTCGTCGAGGGCTTTGACCGTGTGGGCACGAGCGGGGGCATCTATAATTACCCGTATTATCCCAAGCACATGGAGCGCTTGGGCTTTGTCAAGGATGCTGACTGGATTGAGTTGCTGATTACCATTCCGCCCGACATCCCCGAGAAGATGGTGCGCATCTCCAACATTGTCGCCGAGCGCAACAACTTGGAGAACGTCAAGTATACCGACCGCAAGAAGCTGGTCAACGACTATGGTGATGCCATCTTCAAGCTGATTAATGTGGCCTATGACGAGCTGTTCGGCTACTCACCGCTGTCCGACAAGCAGATCAAGCATTACATCAAGATGTACTTGCCCTTCCTGCCGTTGAACGACCTGTCGATGGTGGTGGACAAGACCTCACGCGAACTCATCGCTGTGGGCATCTCCATCCCCTCGCTGGCACGCGCGCTCATCAAGGGACGCGGCCGCCTGTTCCCTTGGGGCTGGAAGCACCTGTTGCACGCCTTCAAGCACAACGACGTGGTGGACCTGATGCTCATCGCTGTCAAGCCCGAGTTCCAGAACAAGGGAGTGAACTCGCTGTTGTTCACCGACCTGATTCCGTGCTTCAACAAGAACGGCTACAAGTTTGCCGAGAGCAACCGCGAGCTGGAAGCCAACTCCAAGGTGTTGAAGCAATGGGAATATTTCGAGCGTGAGCAGCACAAGCGTCGCCGCGCTTTCACCAAGGAGATTTAGGCATTTATCAGTATTTATCCACGCCGTGGCACGGCTGCGGCTTCAACCTGAAACCAAAACAAAAAACAAATATTCAAGATGAACGACAAGATTCAAGTTATCAGCAAACATGCGCTCAACAAGGGTGATGAAGCCCGTATCAAGGCGTTGACATCAAGAGCCCTCGCTGCCAAACATACGCTCGAGAGCGGCAGTGGGGTCGGTAATGATTTCCTGGGCTGGCTTCACCTGCCCACCAGCATTGACGAGAAGCACCTGCAGGATATCGAGAACAGTGCGGCTCAGCTGCGCAAGGACTGCGAGTATGTCATCACTGTCGGTATCGGAGGTAGCTACCTCGGAGCCAAATGTGTCATTGAGGCTCTGAGCGACCACTTCGCTGCCTACAAGTCCGGTGGCACCAAGGTGCTGTTTGCCGGTAGCAACATCGGTGAGGATTACCTCTATGACCTGATGGACCTGGTGCGTGGCCACAAGTTCGGCATCATCGTCATCAGCAAGTCGGGCACGACGACCGAGCCGGGCATCGCCTTCCGCCTGTTCAAGGATATGCTCGAGAAGCAGGAGGGCAAGGAGTTTGCCCAGCGTAACATCATTGCTATTACCGATGCCCGCCGCGGAGCCCTGCGAGGACTCGCTACCCAGGAAGGGTATGTTACCTATGTCATCCCCGACAACGTGGGTGGCCGTTTCTCGGTGTTGACACCTGTGGGCTTGCTGCCGATAGCCGTGGCAGGGTTTGACATCCGTGCCCTGGTGGCTGGTGCCGTCGAGATGGAAAAGGATGGCGACGAGCAGATTATCAACTATGCCATCGCACGCAATGTCCTGTACCAGAACGGCAAGAAGATTGAGATTCTCGCCAACTTCACTCCGCGACTGCACTACATTGCCGAGTGGTGGAAGCAACTCTACGGCGAGAGCGAGGGCAAGCAGCACAAGGGTATCTTCCCCGCCAGTGTGGACTTCACTACCGACCTGCACAGCATGGGTCAGTGGATTCAGGAAGGGGAGCGCACCATCTTTGAGACAGTGCTCAGCGTGGGAGACCAGCAGCACGAGGTGATCATCCCCAGCGACGAGAAGGACCTTGACGGCTTGAACTATATTGCCGGCAAGAATGTCGATTATGTCAACAAGATGGCCGAGTTGGGAACCCGTCTGGCTCACGTCGACGGTGGAGTGCCCAATCTGATTATCACGATGCCTGCCGTCACCGAGCGTTTCTTGGGACAGCTGATCTACTTCTTTGAGAAAGCCTGTGGCATCAGTGGCTACATGCTTGGAGTCAATCCGTTTGACCAGCCGGGCGTCGAGGCTTACAAGCGCAATATGTTCGCATTGCTGAATAAGCCCGGCTATGAGGAACAGAGCGCGGCCATCAAGGCAAGACTGAAAAACTAACAATTATCACATACAACCATCAAAACCAGCCACTACACACCAGTGGCTAGATAATAAAAACTAAAAACAATGATTTATCCGATTTTATCGGCTGAGGAAGCCGCCGAATTTGTACAAAATGGCTTCACCGTGGGCGTTTCGGGCTTTACTTCACCCGGTTGTCCTCAAGCTGTTCCCGTGGCAATTGCCGAGCGCGCCAAGCGCGAGCATGCTGCAGGACGTGAATTCAAGATTAACCTTTTCAGTGGTGCATCGACCAGCGACCATATCGATGGTGAGCTGACGCGTGCCGATGCGCTGAACTTCCGCACCCCTTACCAGTCGCACCCCGACATGCGCAAGGCTATCAACGGAGGCGCAATTCACTATAATGACCGTCACCTGAGCGAGCTGGCACAGGAGTTCCGCTACGGTTTCTATGGCAAGATGGACATCGCTATTGTTGAGGCTCAGAGCATCACCGATGACGGAGACCTCGTGTTGGGCACCTCGATGGGCAACACCGCTACCTGGCTCAAGATGGCCGACAAGGTGATTGTCGAGGTCAATGACCAGATTCCCGAGACCATCCTCGGCATGCACGACGTGTACACCCCCAATGATCCGCCTTACCGCCGCGAGATTCCCATCTATACGCCTCACGACCGCGTGGGAACCCCCACTGCCCATGTTGACCCCAAGAAGGTGCTCGGTGTTGTCAAGACCTCGCTGCCCATCAGCAAGGAGGGTGCTTTCACCCCGGTTGACGACGTGACTGCCGCCATCGGCCACAATGTGTGCGCCTTTCTTGTCAATGAGCTAAAGCAGGGCCGCATCCCCAAGGAATTCCTGCCCCTGCAGAGCGGTGTGGGCAATATCGCCAACGCAGTGCTCGACGCCCTGGACAAGAGCGACGAGATACCTCCCTTCGAGATGTACACCGAGGTGATCCAGGACAGCGTTCTCGAACTGCTCGAGAGCGGCAAGTGCAAGTTCGCCAGCACCTGCTCGATGACATTCTCGAGTCAGGCCATGACCGAATTCTTTGAGAAGGGCGAGGCTTTGCATGGCAAGGTGCTCATGCGTCCCAGCGAGATCAGCAACAACCCCGAGGTGGTTCGCCGTCTGGGTGTTATCACGATGAACACCGCCATCGAGGCCGACATCTATGGTCACATCAATTCGACCCACGTGAGCGGCACCCGCCTGATGAACGGCGTGGGCGGCTCGGGCGACTTCACCCGCAATGCCTACACGAGCATCTTCCTGTGCCCGTCGATCAAGAAGGACGACTGCATCAGCACCATCGTGCCCATGGTGTCCTATCCCGACCACAATCCCCACTCGGTGGACATCATCATCACCGACCAGGGTATCGCCGACCTGCGCGGCAAGGATCCCATCCAGAGTGCCCACGAGATTATCGAGAAGGCCGCTCATCCCGTTTATCGTCCCTTGCTGCGCGAGTACCTTAGCCTCGCCAAGAAGGGTCACGTGATGATGCATCCCGACATCGCCTTAGCCTTCCACAGCACGCTGATGCACGACGGCGACATGCGCAAGACCGACTTCTCGAAGTTCATGAAGTAATCCCAATCTTTTTCGGGACTTTCTCATAATGCTGCTGGCAGGGACGATTGACCTGCCAGCAGTAATTTTGTTGATGGGGATAAAAGTTGTAACTTTGCGGGCTGAAAACAAAATGGCTACTGAAACTCATAAGGATTTTAAGGCGCATGGGGCGATGCTGCTGGCGATGGTGCTGTTCGGGCTGATGGCGACGTTCTCTAAGGACGTGCTCACCCGGGGCGGCATCACGGGACCGCAGCTAGTGGCGTTCCGTGTCATCGGTGCTGCGTTGATGTTTTGGCTGGGGGCGCTCATTGTGCCGCAGCAGCACATCGAGCGCCGCGATTTCCTCAAGATAGCCGGGGCGGGCTTCTTCGGCTTTGCACTGGCCCAGGGTGGCTACATCGTGGGTCTGAGTTTCACCTCGCCCATCAACGCCACCATCGAGCTGACCACGATGCCCATCTTCACGCTCATCCTGTCGTCTATCCTATTGCACGAGCGCATCACGCCACGGCGGGCACTAGGCATCATCATGGGCTTCGTCGGCGCCATCCTGCTCATTACCCGCACCACAGCCGGTGATGGCAGACCTACAGACTTTCGCGGTGACATCCTCATCCTGATTTCACAGGTGGGTTATGCCTTCTACTTGACACACTACTCACGGGTTATCCGCAAGTATGACGCCTTCACGTTCAACAAGTGGACCTTTACCTTTGCCAGCCTGTTCATCCTGCCTTTCACCTTGTCCCACATCATGCAGATCGACTGGCTGGGCATGAGCCTGCGCACAGCCAGTGAGATCCTTTATATTGTGGCCGGGGCTACATTTTTCACTTTCCTGCTGGTGGTATTTGCCCAGCGGCGCCTGCTGCCAACCACGGTGAGTGTTTATAACTATGTGCAGCCATTTGTCGCCGTCGTCGCCAGTATGGCGATGGGCCTGGCAGTGCCGCAATGGATGCACGCCGTGGCAGCTGCCCTCATCTTCACTGGTGTGTGGCTTGTGGTCAGGAGTAAGCGAAGCTAGAAGCAAGGAGCTATTTTACATGAGGTTGTGTCATAATGGAAAACAACTGACTATTCTGATTAATCTGAATTATTTAGCAGGATAAGTCAAAATCAGAATTATGAAACAGCATTACTTGCGTCGAACTCACGTCAATTAGTAGATGGCCGATGAATGCGTCGGCCATCCACTGATTATTCTCTGTCAACTCATCTTTAGAATCCGTATAAGGAGCCTACCGTGCCTTCCTGAATCTGCTGCAACAGGTTTGGGTCGCTCAGGATGCGGAAGGTCTGGATGGCTACCCAGACGAGACCCACAACAAGGGTGATAATCGTCCATTTCTTGGCACTAGCCGAGTCATTGTTGGCTCCGGTTGTGTCGCCCTTGAGAAACTTGGATTTCACATTATAGGCCTTGTAAATGGCATAGATGCCCGTTGCCAGTCCCACATAGTTGAAGCAGCACAGCAGCGAGGCAACCGTCGCCAGGATGGACTCGGTGAGCCATGTCTTGGGCATCACTTGGTTAGCCGGCTGATTGTTGCTGGGACCGTATTGCGGCTGCGCATAGGGCTGGTTGGTCGTGCCCTGGCCGTAAGGTGTGCCATAGGGCGTGGGCTGGGTCTGCTGTCCGCCGCCGAACGGTGGCACCTGGGGCAACGGTGCTTGGCCGCCCATCGGTGGCATTTCGGGCAACTGCATGTTGATGTCACCCGGATTGAAAGTCTGTCCCGAGAGGAGTGCCATCAGTTCGGGCACTTGGCTGGCAGTTGTCCAGTTGGGCATTCCTTCACACCACACGAGCGAATTGACCGTCAGACCGTGCAGGAGCAATTCATTGGGCTCAAATGGTCCGGCCTGTTGACCGTTTTCTGCAATGTAGTACTTCATAGTCTTTTATAGTTTTAGTGGGTTGTTATGTTCAGGAGTGTCATCCCTATTAAAGCTTGAGGTCGTCCTCGCTTTTGGGTTGAGGGGGATAGTCGATGGTGTAGTGCAGTCCGCGGGACTCCTTGCGATCCTTGGCCTGGCGGGTGATAAGGTAAGCCACGTTGATGATGTTGCGCAGCTCACAGATGCGGCGTGACACCTTGCTGGTCTTGAACAGCTTCTCGGTCTCCTCATAGAGGATGTCCAGGCGGTTCCATGCGCGGTCCAGACGCAGGTTGCTGCGCACGATGCCCACATAGTTGGCCATGATTTCGCCCACCTCTTTCTCGCTCTGGCTGATGAGCACCATCTCCTCGGGGTGGATGGTACCCGCGTCGTCCCAGGCGGGGATGTCCTCGCGATAGGAATACTCTCCCAGGTGCTCGATGGCATGACGGGCGGCTGCATCGGCATACACGACTGCCTCAATCAGCGAGTTGCTCGCTAGGCGGTTGCCGCCATGCAAGCCCGTGCATGAACACTCACCCACAGCATAGAGGCGCTTGATGCTCGAGCAGGCGTTCAGGTCGACCTTGATGCCGCCGCACAGGTAGTGTGCCGCGGGCACCACTGGGATGTAGTCCTTGGTGATGTCGATACCCAGGTCCAGGCAATGCTTGTAGATGTTGGGGAAGTGATGCTTGGTCTCCTCGGCATCCTTGTGAGTCACATCGAGGAAGACGTGGTCTTCACCACGCTGCTTCATCTCGCTGTCGATGGCGCGGGCCACCACGTCGCGAGGGGCCAGCGACAGGCGCGGGTCATACTTCTGCATGAACTCCTCGCCGCCCAGATTGCGCAACACGCCACCGTAACCGCGCATGGCCTCGGTGATGAGGAAGGCGGGGCGGTCGCCGGGGTGATACAGTGCGGTAGGGTGGAACTGCACGAACTCCATGTCCTGCACGGTGCCCTTGGCACGGTAGACCATGGCGATGCCGTCGCCGGTAGCCACCAGCGGGTTAGTCGTGGTGCGATAGACTGAGCCGATGCCACCCGTTGCCATGAGGGTCACGCGTGACAAGAAGGTGTCCACCTCACCGGTCTCCTGATTGAGAACATAGGCGCCATAGCACTCGATGCCCGACGTGCGGCGCGTCACGATTTTTCCCAAGTGGTGCTGTGTGAGGATTTCCACTGCGAAGTGGTTCTCATAGATATCGATATTGGGATTGTTCTTGACGGTCTCGATGAGCGATACCTGTATTTCATGGCCTGTGTTGTCGGCATGGTGCAGGATGCGGAACTCACTGTGCCCGCCCTCGCGGTGCAGGTCAAACTCACCCTTCTCGTTCTTGTCAAAGTCCACGCCCCAACCGAGCAGTTCCTTGATCTGTGAGGGTGCCTCGGTAACGACTTTCTCCACGGCCTTGGGGTCGCTGAGCCAGTCACCGGCCACCATGGTGTCGTGAATGTGCTTGTCAAAATTATCCACCTCGAGGTTGGTTACGGTGGCGACGCCACCCTGGGCGAGGTCGGTGTTGGCCTCTTCCATCTTGGATTTGCACACGAGTGCGACAGTTCCAGTCTTTGCCACCTTGAGGGCAAAACTCATACCGGCCACACCCGAGCCGATGATGAGGTAATCATATTTGCGTACCATGTTATGTTTTATTGTTTTTTCTAGAAAATCTAGTGGCTCTGGATGTTCTAGTGGTTTTCATTCTTTCTCGCCGTAGAGCAGGTCGCCGCAGTCTCCCAGACCCGGCACGATGTAGCTGTGCTCGTTGAGCTCGTCGTCGATGTCACAGGTCCACAGTGTGGTCTTGTCCTCGGGCAGGTGCTGGCGCACGGTCTCGATGGCCTTGGGCGTGGCCACGACACTGGCCACGTGGATGTGGGCGGGATGGCCCTTGGTGACCAATGCCTGGTAGGCGAGTTCCATCGATGAGCCGGTGGCGAGCATCGGGTCAACGATGACCAGCGTCTTGTCGTCGAGGCGCGGACTGGCGATGTACTCAATGTGAACGACAAAGTCGTCGGTCTTGGGGAAGTATTTCCTGTAGGCCGAGACGAAGGCATTGTCGGCGCCATCAAAGTAGCTCAGGAAGCCCTCGTGGAAGGGCAGGCCGGCACGCAGGATGGTGGCGAGCACCACGCGGTCGCTCAGCACGTTGCACTGTTTCACACCGAGAGGTGTCTGGACGCCCACGTTGCTGTACTGCAGCTTCTTTGAAATCTCATAGGCCATGATCTGGCCCAGGCGTTGGATATTGGTGCGGAAGCGCAGGCGCTCTTGCTGCAGCTCCTTGTCACGGATTTCGCTCATGAATTGGCCCACGAGCGAGTTGTGTTCACACAGGTTGATAATCTCCATAACAGTTGTATGTCTTAAGTTGTCAGTTTTTAAGTGCGGTGACTGTCGCCTCGCACCTTAAAAGTTTGGATCTTTATTGTTGATTGGTTAAATAATCATGTAACAATCGCTGCGCATTGCTGCGGTCGAGCGTGAGTTGTTGCTTGAGTTCGTCAAGGCCGCACATCTTGAATTCCAGGCGCAGGAAGCTGATGAACTCCAGCGAGATTTCCTCACCGTAGATGTCGTCGTCAAAGTCAAACAGATTGACCTCGATGCTCAGCTGGTCGCCGTTGTCAAGCGTGGGACGCTTGCCGATGTTGGCCATGCCTTGCAACCGCTGTCCAGCAACGTGGGCCAGGACGGCATAGGCCCCATTGTGGGGCAGCAGCACGTTGGGGTCGGTCTCGCCCACGTTGGCGGTGGGGAATCCCAGGCCTCGGCCGTTGTGGAAGCCATGAATCACTTTGCCCTTGAGGGTGTAAGGCCTCCCCATGCAGTGCATGGCATCAACGACCCTGCCGGCGGCAATGAGTCCGCGCACGATGGTAGAGCTGACGGGGGCATATTGTCCCAGGTATTCGGGCGCTTTCAGCACGGTTACCCCCAGCTGCTCGCCATGACGCCGGTAGTCCTCGAATGTGCCGCCACGGTTGTGCCCGAAGTGGTGGTTATAGCCGGCCACGAGTACCGACACGCCGTAGCGATCATGCAGCAGCTTGAGGAAATGGGATGAATCGAGTTTGGATATCTCGGGCGTGAAGTCCATCGGGAGTAACAGGTCCGGTTTCAGTTCCTCGATGTGCGTCAGGCGGTCTTCAAGTGTCATGATCAGCCCGAAAGGCTCTTCGGGATGCAGCACCTGGCGCGGATGCCGCAGGAATGTAATCACCAGCGATTGCATTCCCCGCGCTGCAGCCTGCTGCTTGAGGCAGTCCACCAGCGTGACGTGACCCAGATGGACACCGTCAAACATACCAATCGTAGCGACTGTGCTACCTTGAGGCAGGCGGTCGTTTTCGCCCAAAATCTTCATTCGGTTGATATTAATGAAAAAGTGGATTCTTGCGAAATCCACCGATGGCTTATTGTTATTTATCAATATGTTCCTTCAAGATGCGCATGGTGTCGTTGCACACGCGAATGAACATCTCGCGGTTCTTGAGCATTGTCGATGTCTTGACCTGCTTGTCGGCTCCCGAGAACAGGTAGCCCGTATCCTTGCTCTCCAGGGCGCGCAGTGTGGGCTCGACGCCAGCCTCGGGGCTGGGAATGTTGCGGCTCAGGTAGTCGGGCACGCGGTCCATCCACCGCGACATGGCCAGGGCTCCACTCTTGAGCAGGCCCGGATTGACGCAGTTCACGGCCACGCGGCGTGTCTTCATCACGCTGGACATGTAGATCGAGAACAGCGTCAGTGCCAGCTTGCTCTGGGCATAGGCTCCCCATGGCGTGAAGTGGGACACGGCAGGAAACTCATAGGGCAGCGACACGAAGCGTCGCGACACGCTGGTGGACAGGATGATGTGGCCGCCTTCCTCGATAAGCGGATATACCTGCATCGACAGCAACACGGTGCTCAGGTAGTTGACCTGTACTGCATGTTCAAAGCCGTCGGGAGAAATCTCGCTGCGACGCGGCAACAGGCCTGCATTATTGATAAGGGCAGCGACGGGACGGTTGAGTGCACGCAGGCGCTTGACGAAGTCATTGACCAACTCAAATGAATTGAGGTCCAGCTGCAAGCAGCTGATGTCCTTGTTGCGGGTGACCTTGCGTAACTGGGTGGCATAGTTCTCGGCTTTCTGGATATCTCGGCTGGCGAGCAACACGGCCTTGCCTTGCTCTGCGAGTTTGCGGGTAATTACGCTACCCATGCTGTCGGTCGATCCGGTCACTATGTATAGTGGCTTCACATCAGGATCGTGCACTTTATCGTTATCGGTCATCATAATTATTGTATAGTCTTTTTGGTTCATTTGTTTCTAACCTGCAAAGTTATAAAACTTTGCCAAAACCCACCCTATATCACCGCAAAAAATGTGCGATGCCGCCCGAAAACATCGTTTCCAAGATAATTGTTTTATCTTTGCAAGGATAAAACGGGATTCATTATGGCAGAAAAGAGAAAGAAACGGAGAAAATGGCCGTGGATAGTGCTGGCGATTGTTGTCCTGCTGGTTGCCGTGGCGGCATGGTTCATGAGGCCGCCCGACAATTCTCACATCTTTGCCAGCAAGGGATCGCTGGAACGGTTCCCGCAGTCCCAGTCACAGTATGTTAAGCCGCGCGCCTCGACCAGCCGTTGCTGTTCCTGCTGGGTAGATAGGGCCCTTGTTTTGGTCGTGTGGCTAAGTTGATGTAACTTTGTTGCCAAGAAATGAAAAACTGAGGATATGAACGAATCTGTAACGGTTATCGGGGGCGTGAACATGGACATCTCGGCGGCCCTGACGGCTCCGTTTGTCCCGGCCGACTCGGTGCCGGGTCAGGTGACCCTAGGCTGCGGTGGCGTGGCGCGCAACATTGCCCACAACCTGCGGCTCATGGGCCACGAGGTGAAGTTTGTGAGCGTCTTTGGCGGGGAAACCTTCGGTGAGATGTGCTGGCGAGAGTGCGAGGCCATCGGCCTGGACTTGACCCTGAGTGAGCGCCTGGACGGGCAGCGCAACGGCTTGTACCTGTGTGTCAACGACCAGACGGGCGACATGATTGCCGCTGTGGCCGACACCGACATCATCTCGCACATCACCCCCGGTTTTCTCGAGGAGCGCATCGACGCCATCAACCGTGCCGCGCTCGTGATAGCCGATACCAATATCTCGGCCGATGCCCTCCGGTATCTCATAGACCATTGCGAGGCGCCCCTCGTGGTGGACACCGTGAGCACGGCCAAGGGGCCCCGTGTCATCAAAGCCCTGCAGCAGAGCGGGCGCCACAGGCTGCATGCGCTCAAGCTCAATCTCATCGAGGCCCAGGCGGTCACCGGCTGTGACACGCCCCGTGCCGCTGCCGAGCATCTCACGGCTATGGGTGTCCACGAGGTCTACATCACCATGGGCAGCGAGGGCGTGTACTGCAGCGACGGGTCCCGCCACGAGCATTACCGCGCTATCCCCACGAGGGTGATCAACACGACTGGCGCGGGCGATGCCTTTATCGCCGGCATCGCTCATGCCACCCTGTTGCAGGTGCCTTTCCCCGACAGGACCCGAACGGGAATGATGGCGGCCCATGCCACCCTGCTCTCGCCCCAGACGGTCAATCCCGATATCAACAATTATCTGAGCTGATAACAACCATCTAGATTCCCTAGTCTGTCCAGGTATTCTAGAACAACCAGAAACAAAGATATGAACCACTACCTTTCCATTTCGCCCGAAGTGCAGCAGGCACTTGACGAGGGCCGCCCCGTGGTTGCCCTCGAGTCTACCATCATCTCCCACGGCATGCCTTATCCCCAAAATGTGGAAACGGCGCTCAAGGTAGAGCAGACCATCCGTGAAAACGGTGCTGTTCCCGCCACCATCGCCATCATCGGCGGCAAACTCAAGGCGGGCTGTACCCCCGATGAGATTGAGTACCTGGGCCGCAAGGGCCAAGCGGTGACCAAGGCCTCGCGCCGTGACCTGCCCGTGCTCGTCGCCCGTGGCCAGGACGGTGCCACCACCGTGACCACGACGATGATTATTGCCGCGATGGCGGGCATCAAGGTGTTTGCCACCGGCGGCATCGGCGGCGTGCACCGCGGTGCCGAAACCACGATGGACATCAGCGCCGACCTCGAGGAACTCGCCATGACGCCTGTCATGGTCATCTGTGCCGGTGCCAAGTCGATTCTTGACCTTGGCCTCACGCTGGAATATCTCGAGACCAAGGGTGTACCCGTCATCGGCTATGGCACCGAGGAACTCCCCGCCTTCTACACCCGTCACAGCGGCTTCAAGGTGGATTACCGCATCGACACCCCCGAGGACCTCGCCGCCGCCTTCCGTGCCAAGCTCGACATGGGCCTGCGGGGTGGTATGCTCGTCACCAATCCCATCCCCGAGGAGTATTCCATGCCTGCCGATGTCATCAACAAGGCCATTGACGAAGCCATCGCCGAGGCCAACCGCCTGGGCATCCGGGGCAAGGAGACTACGCCCTTCCTCTTGGCCAAGGTCAAAGACCTCACCGGCGGCGACAGCCTCGCCAGCAACATCCAGCTGGTGCTCAACAACGCCCGCCTGGCTGCCCGCACCGCCGCCGCCCTCGCCTTCAGTAATCCCCACGTTCCGTAATTTACTCAGACGATGCATTTTATGGTTTGAAGACAAGAAAGACAAGAAACACAATTTTATTTTTAGGCATCCGCGCTCTGAAGTCAGGCGGCCCACGTGGTTAAATAAAAATCCGTGGAAATAGTCAAATTATCGCAGTTGGCTTCGCCGTGCTAA
>Ga0310691_10006433_pt1 | contig 12522 bp, 13 predicted proteins | sample 176DNAGHGlowgp2_FD_203887 | JGI IMG/M metagenome (GOLD analysis project Ga0310691, IMG submission 203887) | Sheep rumen microbial communities from Palmerston North, Manawatu-Wanganui, New Zealand - 1766 DNA GHGlow gp2 (v2) (version 2) | ecosystem: Host-associated > Mammals > Digestive system >... | reverse complement strand
TCTGCGACTATAAGGGAGCCGACATGACCGACTCCCGCGTGTTCTGCCGTGCCCTCAACATAGTCGAGTCGGACCCAAACTGGTTCTTCCATTGCGTCGTGTGGAAGTAGTCATTGTCAGGCAGACCGGGAGGGCCCCGGCCCTCCCCTTCCAGAAGGAGACATAAACATGAAACGAGTCATTAACGGCCGACGTTACGACACCGACAAGGCCACACTCATCGGCGAGCACGTCAGCGGGGAGCCGATGGAGGCCGGATACAGGCGCGAGACCCTCTATCGCAAGAGGGGCGGCGAGCACTTCCTGGTGGTGCAGGGCGCATACACCTACAACATAGTGCCGCTCAAGTACAAGGAGGCCGAGGCCTGGTACATCTACAACATGGGACAGGCCGCCTACACGGAGGAGTTCGAGTCGCAGGGCCTCACGACCGTCAACGTAACCATGACGCTCGACTGCAAGCGCAAGCTCGACCGGATCGCCAACGACAGCCACGTGCCACGGTACACGGTCATTGACAACCTAATCCTGGCTCACTATGGTAAGATGTATCCGGGGGAATGATAGGGCGAGTCTTTCCTTACAACGGCAAAGCGGGTCACCGAAAGGTGGCCCGCTTTGCTATGATTAACACAGGGTTAAGCCAAGGACAAAGGAGTAGACGATGCCCTACGTTTTCTATGACGAGCTGCCGGAGGGCCTCGAGGCGGCCGACGTCGTGAGCCACGAGCACTACGACACGCTGGCGGATGAGCTGGCGGCCACCGTAGAGCAGCGCGACCAGGCGCTGCAGACCCTCGAGGACTCCCGTCGCGAGACGCGCGAGGCCAAGGCCAAGTATGCCAAGCTCATCCTGGACGCCAACAAGCAGGACAAGCCGAGGGAGCCGGAGGACGCGCCCAAGCCCACGGGAAAGCGGGTCGCCGACCTCTTCGCGATCAAGGAATAGGAGGGTACCACAATGCCGCAGATGCCTAGCAGGGAAGTGCTGGAGGCGGGAAAGGCCAAGCTCAACCCCAAGGACGTGCTCGAGGCCGTCATCAACGACATGAACGACTCCGAGCTCGAGGACAAGCTAGTGGCGGCGGGAGTCGCCGTGAAGGTCGAGGAGTAGACCATGATCCAGATCCAAGACACCAACACCAACACCCTCCACACGATCGGCCAGATCGTCACGGAGTACAAGCCCACCCGCAACGCGTTCGTGGACACGCTAGTCAATCGCATTGCCATGGTGCTCGTGACCTCGAGGACGTGGGACAACCCCTGGAGCGTCTTCAAACGGGGCACGCTGGCCCTCGGGGAGAGCATCGAGGAAGTGTTCGTGAACCTTGCCAAGCCCTTTGATTTCGACCCTGACACGGCCGAGAAGAGGGTCTTCCGTCGCGAGTTCCCTGACATCCGCGTGACCTTCCATCGCCTGAACTACCAGAAGTTCTACAAGGTCACAATCTCACAGCAACAGTTGCGGACCGCGTTCCTCGCATGGAGCGGGATCACGGACCTGGTGACCCGAATCATCGACTCCCTCTATACGGGGATGAACTACGACGAGTACATCACCATGAAGTACATGCTGTGCCGCGCGATCCTCAACGGCGGCATCGGTGGATATAAGGTGACCGACTTCACGAGCAACTCCAACCTCGGCGACCTGATCGCCAGCGTGAGGGGCACCGTGAACAACATGGAGTTCCTTTCCAACAAGTACAACAGCGCCGGCGTCATGAACGCCTCCGGCCGTGGTGACGTGTACTGTTTCATCGACACCATGCTGGACGCCCGCGTGGACGTGAACGTCCTGGCGGCGGCCTTCAACATGGACAGGGCGCAGTTCGCGGGCCGTCGCATCCTCATCGACGGATGGGCGAACCACGACACGGCACGCCTGAACGAGCTCTTCGGCAACGACCCCGAGTATGCCGCGTTCACCTCGGACGAGCTGGCCGTGCTCGCGGGAATCGGTGCCGTCGTGGCCGACCGAGACGTCTGGATGGTCTTCGACAACCTCGAGGAAATGGAGTCGATCAACAACGGGGAGGGCCTGTACTACAACTACTGGCTCCACTGCTGGCGCACCTTCTCCATGAGCCCCTTCGCCAACGCAATCGCGTTCACGAAAGACACGTTCACCGTGACTGGTGTGACCATCACGGGCGCTGACGGCGGCACGCCCGCCACATCCGTCGGTCGCGGCCGCTCGGCGCAGTATGCGGCGACCGTCGCGGGCACCGGCACCTACAACAACGCGGTCACCTGGGAGCTTTCGGGACAGCAGGCCTCGGGTACCTACATCATGGGCGGCACGCTTCGTGTGGCGACCGACGAGACGGCATCCACGCTGACCATCAAGGCGGTTTCCGTCGCTGACCCCACCGAGTACGACACCGAGACCATCACGGTCGTCGGCAACGGCGTGGTCTTGGGTGTGACCATCTCGCCCACCACGGCCACGGTCGCGGCAGGTGCCACCAAGAACTTCACCGCGACGGTTGCGGGCTCCGGCGACTATGCCGAGACCGTCACCTGGACCGTCACGGGAGGCGGCGCGGGCACGGGCGTCTCGAGCTCCGGCGTCCTCACGGTCGCGGCCGGGGAGACGGCGGATACCCTGACCGTCACGGCCGCCAGCACGCAGGATCCCTCCAAGACCGCCAGCGCCACGGTCACCGTCGGATCCTAACATTGCCCTCCTTCTTCCTTCTGGGCGCGGGCCCGCATCGCATCCGGTGCGGGCCCTTTTCAGAGAGCGAGGTGAAGCACTTTGATAGCACCACAGGGTGAGGTCTACCTTTGCGTGGTCCCCTGGACCAACAACTACGCACACGTCTGGTACGAGGGCATGCGCAGCCCCACGAGCATCGTGACCCAGTTCCAGACGAGCGCCACGACGGGCTACACGTTCATGCGCGAGTCGAGCGAGATCCGCGTACCCTACAACGCCGACGACATATATGGCACAAACTACGTCGCCTACCGCAACTCTGGCAAGTGGTTCTTCGCGTTCGTGGACACCATCACCTACGTCAACAACAACACCAGCACCCTGCACCTCGAGGAGGACGTGTGGCACACGTGGGGGCAGTACCTCACGGTCAGGCCCTGCATGGTGCGCCGCGAGCACGTCACGTCAGATGCCCCCGGACAGTGGAGGGCACCGGAGCCGAACCTTTCCCTTGAGAGCGTGACCCTCACGGTGCAGGAGTTCGACCAGCTGACCTACGACGCGATAATCGTGGGCACCAACGCCGTCCCCCACCTCAAGGCCAACCAGAGCACGGACATGTTCTCGCCCCACACGGAGGATGACTTTCTGGGCTCGGACGCCGTGGAGGGCGGCCTTTACAACCAAATCTACAGCGGGGCCAAGTACTACGGGTTCCAGCGCTCCGAGCAGACGGCCTTGGACAACTTCCTGCGCAACCTAAACCTCTGCGGGGCGGCGGAGTCGATCTGCTGCATGTTCATGGTGCCCTCGCAGCTCATGGTCACGAATGCCAACCATGAGGTCACGACCTACGGCACCGAGACCGAGGGGGCGTTCAACGCGCCCTCCTACATAGCGAACGGGTACGTTCCCAGGAACAAGAAGTGCATGACCTACCCCTACGCCTACGCCACCCTGACCGACTTCGCAGGCAGCGAGATGGACATCAAATACGAGGACTGCGACGTGTACGGTGAGGTTCGCTACAGCTTCGGGCAGGGCTTGGACCCCACGGCCGCGCTGTTCGTGACGATGATGCACTATATGGGTCAGTATATCGACCAAAGCCACAGCATGCCGATCGCCCAGAACCCACAGTGTGCGTGGAGTTACTACGGATACCAGAACTGGCTTGCCCAGAATTCCTCGAGCCTGCAGAACAAGCAGGACTTGGGGGTCGGTGAGGCCCTCTTGGGCGCGGGCGCGATACTCGGGGGTGCCATACTGGCGTTCACCCCGATCGGGGCCGGCACGTCCGAGTTCGTCCCCGGTTCGCTCGTGTCCACGGGACTCGGGATGCTGGCGGGCGGCCTCAAGGAGCGGACCGACGTGGCGCTCCAGATCGAGGCGCAGTCCAAGGTGCCCGCCCACCGCATCGGGACACCCTCGGGAAACTCCCTGCAGGGCATCGGCCGCAACGAGGGAGGGTTTGTCGCCAAGGGCCTGTCCGTGGACTCGGCGCAGCGGCTGGACCAGTATTTCGACGTCCTGGGATACGAGGTGGACAGGGTCAAGGTCCCGAACCTCACGGGACGGCCCTCCTGGAACTACGTCCGCACCGAGGGCGCGGCATGCGCCGGGACCATACCCGCCGACAGGCTGGCGATAATGGACGCGTGCCTCGATCGCGGGATGACGTTCTGGCACACCTCGGACGTCGGCAACTACGCATTATCGAACGGAGTATAGATGGGCGCTTTGTCTTACATTTGGTCGATGCTCCCCTTCGTCCCCTGGAAGCGGGGGCTGGAGAAGAACGTCGAGAACGAGAACTTCAACCTCAACCAAGCCAGCTTCAACACCTGGTACTACAGGCTGCTCAACGCGGCCCTCTCCGTCTGGGAGTGGGAGGGTCTGCCCGAGGGCATCGACGTACGACAGATGGAGCTATGGCTCATGACCCATGGTTACACGATCTTCTTCTACGACGAGACGCTGGCATACGACGAGTCACAGAGGGCACCCGAGGGCTACGCCGTCCTGCAGGGGGCACTCCACGGACAGCTTGACCTCTACAACCTCCCGAACGACAGGAGGGTCTATGCCCCCAACGGGTTCAATAGGGAGCTCAACGAGACCAACAGCGTGGTCATCTTCAACAACCTGCTGAGGACCCCCGAGATCTTCACGTATGCCCTCTACGCCAAGCGGATCGCCGAGGTTGACCGTACCATCGACGTCAACCTCATGAACCAGAAGACCCCCAAGGTCATCCGCTGCGACGAGCGGCAGAGGTTGACGTGGAAGAACATCAGCATGCAGATGGAGGGCAACGTATACACCATCGCCGCCGACAAGAACGTGGACCTCAAGGACATCGAGGTCCTGGACCTCACCGTCCCCTTCACGGGCGTGGACATGGACCTCTTGAAGCAACGATACATCGCCGAGGCGTTCTCCTTCGCCGGCATCGAGTCGGTAACGCCCGAGAAGCGGGAGCGCCTGGTGTCCTCGGAGGTCACGGGGACCATGGGCGGCACCGAGGCGGCGAGGTGGTCGCGTCTCCAGGCGAGGGAACAGGCGGCCGAGATGATAAACAGGACGTTCGGCCTCAACGTGAGCGTCAGGTTCAGGACGGGTACCTACATTAACGCTCAACCTCAAGATGAGAGTGAGACAGGACAGGAGGCAGGCGAGTAATGGCTATCTACACCACACAGCTCCGCTCGATCGTGGAGCAGTGCCAGGCGGAGGCCCACGTCGGCCCCGATGACTTCACGTGCGCCTACGCCCGCCTGGGACTGAACGACTACCCGATCTTCGACGAGTCGTATAGGCAGAGCCTGAACGACAAGATAATCAGGCACTACTACTTCTGCGAGATCGGCGACGAGACCGTGGCGCGGTTCCGCTGGCACCTGCGGGCGACAATGTGGGAGCAGATGCCCTACTTCAACCAGCTCTACCAGAGCCTGAACCTCATCACCGACCCGCTCACCAACATCCATTACACCTACTCCGAGGCCATAGCCGAGAACGTCAGCGAGGAGGGGTCCGAGTCGAGGTCGGGCACCGTCAACCGGGACGTTGACGTGACGGAGACCCACAGCGGAGACGACGTGACCGAGGCCGCCAAGGGAACCACCACGACCGAGGAGCTCGAGCACGGACACACCGTGACGGACGCCCTGCAGCACGGCAAGACCGAGACCGAGACGCTGCAGCACGGCCACGTTGTCGATGACAGCCAGGTCACGAACTACGGCCGCACGCAGGCCACCGTAAACGGAGGTTCCGACCAGACGCTGGACGGCAAGACCAGCGAAAGGGAGATCAAGTCGGACACGCCCATGAACCAGATCACGGCCGGGGGCGTGGAGGGCCTGAACTACGCCACGGAGGTCACCTACACCGACCGCGAGGGCACCCGTGCCGGCTCGACCACCTACGGCGGCACCACCGACGTCACCTACGGCGGGGCCGACTCCACGACCGACCGAACCATAAATTCTGGAACCGACACCACGACCACGGGGACCACGGGAACCGACACCAGCACCACGACCAACGCGGGCACCGACACGACCACGACCACGACGGACGGGTCCGACACCACCACCCTCACGCACGGCGAGGTCGTGACCACCGTCACGAACGACGACACTACGAGCTCGAGCCAGGGAACCGACACCCGGGAGACCGACCGCGACCTGACGCGGGACCACGAGCGGATGGGATATGATGGAATCAGCCAGTCTAGGTTGCTCGAGGAGTTCCGCAAGACCTTCCTCAACGTTGACCTGAGGGTCATAGAGAGCGTCAGCCGGTGTTTCTTCGGGCTATGGATGTAAAGGAGGTGCCATGGCCGACTACATGGACGAGTACGTGCCACAGATAGTCAGGGCCCTATGCTGCTACAACGTGCAGAAGGTGCTCCCGGCGGTCTACGACGACTCCCTCTCTTATTACGAGGTCCTGGCCAAGATACAGGACAAGTGCAACGAGCTGGTCAGGGCAAACGACTACCTGCAGTTGTGGCAGGACGAGCAGGACCGGGTCATCGCCGACCTTGCGCGGCAGGTCGAGGACTTCATCAACGGCGGCTACCGGCAGGACTTCGACCAGTTCGCCCAGGCATGGTTGCAAGAGAACATCGAGCAGGCCATAGCCCTCGGGACGCACATGGTCTTTTTCGTGCTGGACGACTCGGGGTATTTCAAGGCGGTCATACCGCAAAAATGGGCTTTCACGTTCGGGACGATCGTGGACTACGACGACCCGAACTATGGGAGCCTCACGATCACCTACTAGGAGGTGCAAAGGTGGACATTCAGGAGATCACACAGGTCATCTCAAGCGTAGGGTTTCCCATCGTGGCATGCGGGGCCCTCTTCTGGATGATAAACACGACCATGAAGGACTTGCGCGACGCGCTCACGCAGCTCACCAAGTCCATCGACCAGACCAACAAGCTCACCGAGGAGGCCCAGAATGCCTAGCAGCTTCACGCCGCAACAGATAGAGGAGTTCCTACAGGAGTTCTTCGACGTCGTGGGTGCCCGCCAGTACATAGGCGCACGCTACGTCCCGATCTTCGGCCGCGCCGGCGAGGACACCGTGGAGTGGGACGACGGCGCACCCTACGAGCCCCTGACCGTCGTTATGCACCTGGGGGTGTCCTACGTCTCGAGGCGCTATGTTCCCACGGGCATCCAGATCGACAACACCGACTACTGGGTCGAGACGTACAGGTTCAACGCCCAGGTGGAACAGTACCGGCAGGAGGTGCTTGGGTTCCAGGACGGGATCGACGCCAAGATACCGTGGCCCGTTGACCCTGCTTCTCAGTACGGCGATGCAGGCCAAGTTTTGGGTACGCTTCAGAACGGTCTTACCGAATGGGTAGACCCCGTTGTCGTCACAAGCGAGATAGCGGGACCGCTTATCGAGGAATGGTTGGATGACCATCCCGAAGCGACTACCACGGTTTTGGATGGTTCCATTACCAATGCAAAACTTGCAGACAATATTTTCGTTGATTCCAAGCTCAACCAGCTTGATGGAATCCTGCCGTCTTTGGCTAAGTTGAACGCATACGAAATTCCATACACCAATCGTAGTATTACGACTAACGCGGGTTGCACATTTGATTCACGCGGCGAATATGTTATAGTTAGTGGTACGCCAAGCGCCAAAACTTTTTTTAACCTTATTCTAAATTACGAATTGTCTCCTATTGTTCCAGCAGGCTCTTACGTATGGTTTGGTGCCACTGGTTTGGTAGATGGTCTTTTCGTTGGGTTGCTTGCCTATACTGACGACTATCACTCGATTGAATACAAGTACGTCGATGGTGAAACATATGTTCAAATCCCTAGTAACGCAACACGGCTACTTCTACGCGTACAAGTTAATACTAGATTCAATGGAAATGCGACACGAATATATCCATACATCAGAACGGCACTTCCACAACTAAAGACAAAGAAAGAAGACACGCTGTTCTCCTCACAGCCGGTAAAGGTCGACGTGGACTTGAACGACGTCAAGGGCAACACGTCGTTCCTCATCTCGTCCGGCGGAACGGCCACGAATATGCCACCGACAAGAAACGCGGGATATCTGGTGGCTTTTACCCCTGATGGAAGCAACTGGACGTTGCAGCTGTTCAGCTCGATCAATGACAACACGCTGTATTCGAGGGTTTGTAACGGCAGCGGCGTATGGACTGCGTGGACCGAACAGGCAAGGCTTGCCAACGTGCAAACGCTGATCAGTGCCGCCATCTCCAACCTCGGGGATCTGTTCAAGGACCTCGGCGTAAAAGACAGCAACATAGACCTCAACGACCAGACAGAAGACGGCTACTTCCTGCTGTCCGGCTCCAACAACACGAACACGCCGAAACAAAACGGCATGGTTTTGTGCTACTCACCGGGCACGAATTTTAAATGGCAGATGTTCTTCCAGATCAACGACATGTCCGAGATATTCTTGAGACGTGGCAGGGTTGTCAGCGGTGTGCTTACATGGAACGAGTGGACCTCGATCAAGGGCGGCGACACCGTAAACATAAACAACGAGTTCAATTCGTATTCCAACACCTACAATGTCACCGCCACGCCGACCATAACGTCTGACGCTAATTACTATCTGCAGAGCACCGGGGACACCACGGACAGGACGAACGACATCATAACCATGTTGCAGACGAACGGGATCTGCAACCTTGGCAAGGGCGTTTTCTATGTGTCTGACCTCGTGATGCCCGAGGGCTCCACGATTCGGGGTTGTGGTTACGCCACAGAGGTCAGGCTTGGCGGTTCTGGCGCCGGTTTTGCCCTGCAGATGGACAGCGACTGCATCGTTAAGGATGTGATCGTTCGTGGCGACGACGGTGCCACCAACTATCGCAACGTCTCCACGATAGGGAATCGCAACGGCATCTGCTGGGTCGGTGACTACACGTCCTCACAGGACGAATCGCAACAGCCGTTCAACGGCACGATCAGCGACGTCTATATCGAGAACTTCAACGGTGCCGGGATCCGGATGTATGACACGGGATTCGGCACGGGTAATGGCATACAGCTCTCGAACGTGACGATAGACAATTGTGTCGTGGGTTTGAACATCGAGTACTGGAGCGAGTACTCGGCGTTCGAGAACCTCAAATGCTGGCATTGCCACTGGGGAATCATAAACAACGGCGGCAACAACATATTCTCGAATTGCCATTTGAGCTCTAACTACATGGGGCTTCTCATGGACAATTCCAACGGCGACAAGCCAAACAGCGCACACGGCTCGATGGTCAACTGCACCTTCAACCACATGTCCGACGGTGCCAGCGGAAACGCCGTCTCGCTCTTGGGACAAAAGAACGGTTTCATGTTCTCCAACTGCCAACTGTTCTATGGTGGTGTGTCAGTCGATGATTGTGACGGCATCGTCTTCACCAACTGCAACTTTGGTGGCACGGCAATAAACCTGGGCATTGACGGTGGCGGTCTGGTCATGTTCTCGAATTGTGCGTTTGGCCTACAGCCCACAGTGAACAAGGTTGGCACCACGCATGTCGTGGCAGACAACAATTACACCCGCGCCGGCGCAGTGGTGACGATCTAGTCGGCAGGTGCATGATGTGGGCAACTGACCTAGACTCCTGCAGGGACGCGGCGGACTACGCATATTGCACGTGCGCCGTGTACTCCTGCGGGTACTCGCAGAAAAAACGCACCAACATAGGGCTGAGACGCCTGCGTGAGGGGACGGCGGAGACCGATTGCAGCGCCGGCGTCTCCTGGTGGGCGTTCATGGGCGGCATGATAGACGTCTGCCCATGGTTCGCCACCTCATACGAGCGTGAGTGGCTCACGGAGCGCGGGTTCGAAATCTTCGACTTCGGTGACAGGGAGCTCGAGCGTAACGACATCCTCTGGATGCCGGGGCACACGGGGCTCTACATAGGCGAGGGAATGCAGGCCGAGGCCCTGCGGGACGAGCACCACGGGAAGGGCGACGGGGCCGCACCCGGCGACCAAGACCAGGGCGAGACCGTCGTGCGGCCGCTGACATACGGCTGGAAGCAGGTTTTGAGGAAGCCGGGGGCGGCAACCTCTGGGAGCATGGAGGGCGATGAAATGACGTTCCTATTCACGACAGACGGGGTCCACGCGGACCACGTGTATCTCTACGACGGACTGCAGGTTCGTTTGGTCGCCACCTACGACCAGCAGGAGGTCGTCAAGGAGGCATACAGGCGCTGCAGGGGCGAGGAGATCCCCATGTTCCACCTGGCGGGCGGCGACCACCTGATAGCGCTTGTCAACTCGGGACCGGTTACGTAACATAGGAATCAGGCCCTTGCACACCTTCCCCTCTGGCCAAACGGGAGATCATGGTTTGAACGTACCACCCGAGCCAGGGGACCCGATCCGTCCGTGGGGCGGGATGCAGGCAAGCCGACCACTACAGGACCGGCCACCCTTTGACGAGCGGGTGAGCCGGTCCGCCTTTTATGGGTGATCAAGATGCAAGAGACCAAGACGATATGGTGGGACATAGACCGCACGGCATCCTACAACTGCCTCTTCAACTTCATCATAGGAAACCGTGGCGCGGGCAAGACCTACGGTGCCCTGAAACGATGCGTCTCGAGGTGGTTGAAGACCAAGGCACAGTTTGTCTACATGCGCCGAATGAAGACGGAGTTGAAGCCCCTCACGACAGCGAACAACGGCCGTCTCTTCGACGCCGTCGCCAGGGAGTTCCCGGGCCACGAGCTCAAGGCCCACGGAAACGTGCTGTACTGCGACGGAAAGGCAATGGGCTACGGCATACCCCTCTCCACCTCTTCGATACTCAAGTCCGACTCATTCCCAGGCGTGCGTGAGATCGTCTTTGACGAGTTCATCATCGACAACACGCGTACCTACCACTACCTCCCCGACGAGGTGAGGAAGTTCCAGGACGCCTACGAGACCATAGCTCGACCCGGCAACGACCCCGACAGGCCCGACACCCGTGTCTGGTTCCTCTCGAACGCCGTCACGATATCTAACCCATATTTCGCGGAATACGGCCTCATGCCACCCCACAACGGCGACATTCAGAGGTTTGGCCCCACACGCGACATACTCGTACAGAGTGTGGCAAACGAGGCCCTCAAGGAGCGGAAGAAGGGAACCCGCTTCGGCAGGATGATAGCCGGAACCAACTACGAGGCCTATGCCTATGACAACGAGTGGCTCCTGGACGATGACTCCTTTGTGGAACGCAAGACCCAGAGGAGCCAGTATTTCATGAGCCTACGCTACATGGACAGGTGGTATGGCATCTGGTATGACTCCCTGCAGGGCCTCTACTACGTCTCCGAAAACGTCAACCTGCAGTACCCGGTCCAGGCATCCGCCACGACCGACGACCAACGGCCAAACACCATGTTGTTCAAGGGGCGTACAAACTCATTCTTCAACAGGCTCAGGACGGCCTATGAGAACGGCTGGATCCGATACGAGAGCATAAGGATCAAGAACAGTTTCAGGCAGATAATGGGGAGGTGCTATTGATATGGCTACGTTTCAGTGCCTGATCGAGGCGACAAAGGGTAACCAGAAAAGCTATTACCATGCCACCGTCGAGGAGGACGGCTTTGTCTACTTCAATGACAAGTCATTTTACCGGGTCGAGACGCCACAGAACCTGGTCCAGGACCTAGAGAACGACCAGACGGTCACGATAACGGGAGGGATCCAGTACTGGTACGTCGTGAGGGACATTTGGGTGTATGCCAACAGGTTCGACACCCTCGAGCTGTCAATGCCTCCGGAGTTTGACAAGGCGGCCGTGGAACTGGCCATAAACACCGTAAACTATCGTCTGAACCTCCTGGGCTCCGATTCTATACAGTCTAACGGCCAAGCGTTGTATCAGTTAAGGGAGGACGTATGGGATATGGCCCGAGACCTCAACTCACAAGGGATATCTGTCAGTTACCCATCCTATCCGACCATTTATCGTTCCTGGACTAACTGGCCTGACGTACAGATCCAGTAGTGTTTCACGTGAAACATTGTTCTTTGTGCGTCCGCACAATGGCACGGATGCCTGGGGATGTTCCACGTGAAACAATTTTTCAACATGTGTCGATAAGTCGGGCCGTCTGGGACGGCCCGATCGTGTCGTGTCGTTGCGATGCGTTGCGATGCGTTGTGATGCGATGGGTTTGCATGGCTGATTTTGACCGTTTTGAAATTGAACTTTCAGAGCGTGTAGAAATTGAACTTTATCAAAATTGAACTTTGAACTTTAGTAATGTAGAAATGTATGGTATATGGTATACAAGAATGGGGAAGTTGACAATGTGTAAATGA
>Ga0310691_10006432_pt1 | contig 12524 bp, 7 predicted proteins | sample 176DNAGHGlowgp2_FD_203887 | JGI IMG/M metagenome (GOLD analysis project Ga0310691, IMG submission 203887) | Sheep rumen microbial communities from Palmerston North, Manawatu-Wanganui, New Zealand - 1766 DNA GHGlow gp2 (v2) (version 2) | ecosystem: Host-associated > Mammals > Digestive system >... | reverse complement strand
TTATCTTTTTTAGTTGTTATAATTGCATTTTCAAAACTTGTTCAACATAATTCACAAACGCCTGATTCACCAGTCGGATGCCGCCAGGCGTGGGGTAATGGCCAGTGAAGTACCAGTCGCCTGGATGGTTGGGACAAGCGTGATGCAGCCCCTCGATACTCTGGAATACCAGTTCCACAGGCGACTGCATACCCTCAGGACGCAGCATCTCCACAATCTTTGCATTGATTTCCTCGACGGTGAACGGCTCATAAATATTACGTACGTGGTTCAGCGACGCTGGCGAATACTTGCAGGCCTTATACGTATCGGCAATTAGTTTCTGCATACCCCTGTCCTTAATCAGCGCGATGGCCGCACGGAAGGCACATAGTTCTTCCAGTCGCGACATATCGATGCCGTAATAGTCAGGATAGCGAATCTGCGGCGAACTCGATACCATCACGATCTTCTTGGGATGCAGACGGTCGAGAATCTTGAAGATACTCTCTTTCAGCGTCGTACCCCGCACAATCGAGTCGTCGATAATCACAAGGTTATCCTTTCCTGCCTCCAGCGAGCCATAACTGATATCATAGACGTGAGCAGCCAGATCGTTGCGCTCAGAGTTGTCTGCAATAAAGGTGCGCAGTTTGATATCTTTCCAAACCACCTTTTCTGTGCGCACCTCTCCGTGGAGTTTACGGAAACCATCCGTCATACCATAAAAAGCGACTTCAGCGGTATTGGGGATATACGAAAAGACCGTATGATCCACATCGCCGTCGATAGCTTTGAGGATAGCGGGCGTGAGTTGCTCGCCCAGTCGTTTGCGCTCCTGATAGATATCACGATCAGAACCACGACTGAAATAAATCCTCTCAAACGAGCAGGCGCTTAGGGGCTGCGCAGGCATGATTTGTTCCAGTTGGCTTTCGCCGTTCTTATGCACGATAAGCGCCTCACCAGGTTGGAGTTCACAGATGTCCTCTGCCTGCAAATCAAATGTCGTCTGCAGAACAGGTCGTTCGCTGGCCAGTGCAATCATCTCGTCATCGCGATAGTAGAACGCAGGACGGATGCCCCAAGGGTCGCGCACACTGAACATCTCGCCGCTTCCTGTGAGTCCACACATCACATAACCACCGTCATAATGACTCATCGTGGTTTTCAGCACATTCGCCATCTCCACATGGTTGTCGATATAATCTGTAATAGCGGTATCCTTCAATCCCTGTCCTTTCGCGAGGGCATAAAGTCGCTCCACCTCACGATCCAGACGGTGTCCCATCAGTTCGAGAGTGATATACGAGTCACCATAGATTCGCGGCGACTGGCCCTGTAGGGTGAGGAACTGAAAGACCTCGTCGATATTGGTCATATTGAAGTTGCCGCACAGACAGAGGTTCTTCGCCCGCCAGTTGTTACGGCGCAGGAAAGGATGCACATATTGCAGTCCACTCTTACCTGTCGTCGAATAGCGCAGATGTCCCATCAGCAGTTCGCCAGCCATCTCCTCCGTCACACGAGAGAAAATCTCCGTGATGGCGTCCTTGCCCTCGGCCTTCTCGCGGAACATATACTCCGTGCCTGGCTCCTTCGTCAGACTGACGGAAGCGATACCAGCACCCTCCTGTCCGCGATTGTGCTGCTTCTCCATCATCAGGTAGAGTTTGTTGAAACCGTAGCGCCACGAGCCGTATTTCTGCTCGTAATAACTCAGCGGCTTCAACAGGCGTATCATCGCCACACCACACTCATGCTTTAATTGCTCCATAAATGTTCAATGGTCAATGTTCAATGGTCAATGTTTTTACGAAGTCCATGAAGAGCGGATGCGGATGCAGCACCGTCGAGGAATATTCAGGATGGAACTGCGTGCCGATATACCATTTCTTCTCTGGAATCTCGACGATCTCCACGAGGTTGGAGGCTGGGTTGATACCCACACACTTCATACCGTTCGACTCATATTCGTCTTTATAGGCATTGTTGAACTCATAGCGATGTCTGTGCCTCTCGCTGATAAGCGACTTCTCACCGTAAGCTTCGTATGTGAGACTGCCTTCAACGAGTTCACAATCATAAGCGCCCAGACGCATCGTACCACCCATCTGTGTGATATTCTTCTGCTCCTCCATGATGTCGATGACATTGTGTGGTGTCTTATCGTCCATCTCAGCACTATTAGCATCCTTGTAGCCCAATACATTGCGGGCGAACTCGATCACCATCATCTGCATACCCAGACAGATGCCGAATGTGGGAATATCATTCGTGCGGCCATATTCTGCTGCGATAATCTTGCCTTCGATACCTCGACTGCCGAAGCCTGGACAAACCACGATGCCTGCCATACCTTCCAACTTCGAGGCGACATTCTCAGCCGTAATCTCTTCGCTATTCACAAAATGAATCTTTGCCTTCACGTCGTTGTAGATACCCGCCAAGTTGAGACTTTCGCGGATGCTTTTATAAGCATCTTGCAGATCATATTTCCCCACCAGACCGATATGCACCTCGCGCTTCGCATTGCGCTGTTTCTCCAAAAATTCATGCCAAGAAGCCATTGCTGGTGTCTCGCCCACAGGAATGCCTATCTTCCGCATAATGGCGGCGTCGAGTCCCTGTTTCTGCATGCTCACAGGCACTTCGTAGATGCTCGGCATGTCCTCGCTCTGTACCACGCACTCCAAATCGACATTACAGAAAGATGCCACCTTCAAGCGTATGGAGTCGCTGAGGTGGCGTTCGGTTCTGAGTACGAGGATGTCGGGCTGGATACCCATCCCTTGCAGTTCCTTTACGGAGTGCTGCGTGGGCTTCGTCTTCAGTTCATCGGCGGCTTTCAGATACGGCACATACGTCAGATGTACGCACACCGCATCGCGCCCTAATTGCCAACGTAACTGTCGGATGGCCTCCATAAATGGTGCACTCTCGATGTCACCAATCGTACCGCCCACCTCTGTAATCACGAAATCCAATCCCTCGTCGAGACCCTCACGCAGCATCCGCCGTTTGATCTCGTCCGTGATATGTGGCACCACCTGAATCGTCTTACCCAGATAGTCACCGTGTCGCTCGCGGTCGATGACGGTCTTATAGATGCGACCCGTCGTGATCGAGTTGTTGCGGGTGGTGTGAATACCCGTAAACCGCTCGTAATGTCCCAGGTCGAGGTCGGTCTCCATACCGTCCACCGTCACGTAACACTCACCGTGCTCGTAGGGGTTTAGCGTGCCAGGGTCGATGTTGATGTAAGGATCGAACTTCTGGATGGTGACCTTGTAACCACGTGCCTGCAACAGTTTACCGATACTAGCAGAGATGATTCCCTTGCCTAGCGAGGAAACCACACCGCCCGTAACGAAAATGTACTTTGTGTTCATTTTTTAGTTGTTTTGAAGTTTGCTTATTTTTACTTTTTCACTTTTTTACCTTTTCCCTAATGTGCTCTTCGTACTCAGCGAGTTCTCGTTCGCCGATGTGCGCCAGTCCGTAGTGCTCATCGTGCTGCGAGAAGTCGAGACCGACCTTTTCACTAAATGCCGACACACGCATGGGGATGAGGCTGTCGATGAGTTTGTAACCCAACCAACTCATAGCGAAGGTATAAACAAACACGATGACGATGGCCAGCAGATGGTAGAGGAAAATCACAAAACCATCCCACGTACCTGCGATGAGGCCCTCTTGGATGAAGATACCCGTCAGCACCGTACCAAAGATACCACCAGTGCCGTGTGTGGGGAACACGTCGAGGGCGTCGTCAATCTGTGAGTGCGAACGCCAATAGACGGCGATGTTGCAGATGAGCGTAATGACAAAGGCAATGAAGATGCTCTGCCCGACGGTGACATAACCTGCCGATGGTGTGATGGCCACGAGACCAACTACACAACCCACAGCGGCACCCATGGCCGACGGTTTACGGCCGCGCAGACAGTCGAAGAATATCCATGTCATCATCGCTGTTGCCGAGGCGGTGTTTGTATTCAGGAACGCCTTGATAGCCACGCCGTCAGCGTGCAGTGACGAACCCGCATTGAAACCGAACCAGCCTAGCCACAACATTGCAGCACCCAGAAGTACAAAGGGGATATTAGCTGGTTCGCTTTTGCGTGTCTCAGCCTTGCGTCGTCCCAGGAAGATAGCACCTGCCAACGCTGCGATACCACTCGATGCATGCACCACGATACCGCCTGCGAAGTCGATGACACCCCATTTCATGAACAATCCCTCAGGATGCCAGGTCATGTGGGCTAGCGGACAGTAAATCACGAAGAAGAAAAACATCATGAAGAACATGTAGGCCGAGAACCTGACGCGCTCAGCAAACGAGCCCGTAATCAGCGACGGGGTGATGATGGCGAACTTCATCTGGAACAGGGCGAATAATGCCAACGGAATCGTCGCACCACCCAGTACATTGCCTGCGGGTGTCGTATAGACGGCACCGCCTACGCCGTGGAACATCGGGAATGTCAGCGGATTACCAATCACACCGCTTATATCGTCGCCAAAGCACAGCGAGAAACCAATCACTACCCAGAGAACGGATATCAGTCCCATGGCGATAAACGACTGCAACATCGTCGAAATCACATTCTTCGCACCTACCATTCCGCCGTAGAAGAACGACAGACCGGGTGTCATCATCAAAACGAAAATCGTGGCTGTAATGAGCCACGCCACGTCGGCCGCTGAGATCACCGACCAGTCACAATCAAACGACGGTTCTCCTACCGCCAACCCTGCGACGGCTATCAGTGTCATTGCCGTCATCAGGATTATCCAACGTCTTTTTACCTTTAAAGTCTTCATAACTTTTCTTTATATATATTCTGTGTTGTTTCCGGATGCAAAAGTAATACATTCTGTATAAATAGCCATTATTCTGCTTACTTTTTGATTGTTAAAAATCTAAGAAACTTACATTTTGTAAAGTGTGGGCATAATAAAACTTTCTTTTTGATAACATTCTGCATTAAAAATATATCATTTCGTTACAAATCGTCAAAATCTACAAAAAAAGTTCCCCTCTTCCTTGCAGCAAGAAAGAGGGGACGCGTGCCTAGAAAGATTAGGGATGCAGCGTGATGCCTAAAACCAGGTAGGCCTTTTGTGAACAGGGGTTGCCGACCACCTGTCCGAAGATAGGTATCGAGAAAGAATCAGTCACCTTGATCTCCTTTGTCGCTTTTAATGCGACATTGGTGACGGCGAAGCCTGTCGTGCCGTAGAAGTCTGTGGCGAAAGGAACGGCACCGGCCGTAGCAGTCCAGTCGACTGCGGCAAGTTTGAATGGGATATTGGCCTCAACATAACTGCTGTAAGCCCGTTTGCCGTCTTTGTTCAGCCCGTCATTGCCAGCGATGTTCGTGTACCACTGCAACGAGGCCAGTCCGAAGTCGTAGCCGATGGTGGCCTCAAACACGTGGTTCGTGCCGTGGGTGTCGTACTTGAAATAGCGGTTCTCAGGGTCTTGACCGGCATTGAACCAATAGTCCGTGATGCCGATGTTGAAGCCGCCAATCGAATAGGCGAGTGTCAGGTCGAACTCCTTCGTGTCAGCCGGGTCGGTAATGCCGTAACTGCCCCAGGCAGACAATGAGAGTCCCTTATATCCCACGCCGAGTGTCGGCTGAATAGCAGCGCTTCCCAGATCCTGACCACGCCAGATATAACTACTTACGATATCTCCACTAATCGTCGTTTCAATCTCAGACGAACGGTACTCACCATCGTCTTGTGCAAAGGTGGTCATTCCCATGACCATTCCCATTGCTAATAAAACAATCTTTTTCATACTCTTTACCTTTTTACTTTTTTACCTTTTTACCTTTAATTATAGCATGCCTCGCCGTGTTCGTAGATGTCGAGACCTTCCTCTTCTATTCGCTTGTCAACGCGTAGACCATGCAGTTTCTTGATGCCATAGAACAGGGCAAATCCGCAGGCTGCAGCCCAAAGATCGATAACGAGGACGCCGAAACACTCAGCACCGAAGAATCCCCAGCCGTGACCGTAGAACGCACCGTTCGAAGTTGACAGCAGACCAGTCATCAGCGTACCCAGGATACCGCAGACACCGTGTACAGAGCTGGCACCCACAGGATCGTCGATGTGCAGCACATGGTCGATAAACTCGATGGCATAGACCAGTACGATACCACAGACGAGACCGATAATCACAGCACCTACTGGCGATACGAGGTCACAGCCAGCTGTGATACCCACGAGACCTGCCAGCACACCGTTGAGCGTCAGAGAGAGTGAGGGTTTGCCATATTTAATATAGGTGAGGAACATCGTGGCCACACCACCGGCAGCAGCAGCGAGGTTGGTGGTCAGGAATACATGCGAGATGGCAATGCGGTTCACTTCACCGCTGGCAGCCAACTGTGAACCTGGGTTGAAACCAAACCATCCCAGCCAGAGGATGAATACACCCAGAGCAGCCATCGTCAGGTTGTGACCAGGAATAGCGCGGCTCTTGCCGTTCTTGTCATACTTACCGATACGGGGACCCAGTGCCAGCGCACCAATCAGGGCCAGTACACCACCCACGCTATGCACGATGGCAGAGCCAGCAAAATCGTGGAACACATCACCGAAGGTCGACATCATAAAGCCGTCGGCAGCATCGTTGCAGAGCCAGCCGCCGCCCCAAGTCCAGTGACCCTCAACGGGGTATATGATCAGCGAGATGAAGGCACTATAAATCAGATACATCGAGAACTTTGTGCGTTCAGCCATAGCACCGCTGACGATAGTGGCAGAGGTTGCACAGAAGACTGTCTCGAAAATCAAGAATCCCTCTACGGGCAGATCGCTCTCGTAGAAACTCAGGTCGCCCCAGTTGGGTGCGCCGATGAAACCACCGAGCACATCGCCTCCGAACATAAAGCCGAAGCCGAGGAAGAAGAACAATAACGAGCCGAACATGAAGTCGACAAAGTTCTTCATCAGGATGTTTGCCGTGTTCTTACTACGCGTAAAACCAGCCTCACACAGCGCAAAGCCCGGCTGCATCCAGAAAACCAACATGGCTGCCAATAGCATCCATACGGTATCGAGTGATAATCCAATTTCGTTCATATCTTAAAAGTTTTTGTGTTTGTTATCCTAATTATTCACTAATCACTAATCACAGTTCACTTCTTATCCTTAAGTACGGTGTCACCGTGTTCGCCTGTGCGGATACTCCAGGTGTCGATCATGTCGCTCACGAAGATACGACCGTCGCCGACCTCACCCGTATGGGCCGTTTTTAGTATCACCTTCACTGTCGGTTCCACCAGCGGATCGCGACAAACGATGGTCAGTGCCACACGCTCAATCACGTCCGTAGAATACTGCACGCCACGATAGACCCTTTCCTGACGGCTCTGTCCGATGCCGTGTACGTTATGGTACTCAAACCAGTCGATGTCCGACGAGAGCAAAGCCTCCTTGACCTCTTCAAACTTGGTCTTCCTGATAATTGCTTCAATCTTTTTCATACCTTTTTACCTTATTAATTAATACTTACCCGTTTTATTCGGGCTAACACTTTGTTAGTTTTATGATGCAAAGTTACGACATTTTGGCATGAAATTAGTAATAATACTTCCATTTTGATTGTTAAATCTTCAAGAATCTGACATTTTGTAAACAACCAATGCTTCTTTCCTTCCATTTTGTTACACTTTGCATCGAAATGCCACCATTTCGTTACAAATTGTCATTTGTATTTCTGATGTGTGCGTACACACATACTTGACATATATCAAAACGAGGATTTGCTAGCACGTCATCTCTTGACTTTTGCCAAAAAACAATAATCCCTGAAATCCGTACGGAAATCAGGGATTATTTATAGCTTTATGTGTGATGATTCTGACTAATGTCCGAGATAAGCGGCTACCTTTGCGGCTGTCTGTTTGCCGCTGGCCATCGCGCGAACCACCAGTGATGCGCCATTGGCTGCATCGCCGCAGACGAATACGTTCTTGGGGTATTCTGGGTGTTCTGGCTTGAGGAATCCCATGGCCAGCAGTACCAGTTCGGCCTTGATGATTTCGGGCTTGCCCTTTTCTACCATGATGGGACGACCGCCCTCGGGGTTTGGCTTCCAATCTATCTCTTGAACCTTTACGCCTGTCAGCTTGCCGTTCTCGCCCAAGAACTCCAGGGTGTTGATGTTCCAACGGCGGGTACAGCCCTCCTCATGACTGGATGTAGTCTTCAGGGTGCGAGGCCACTCGGGCCAAGGGTTCTGAGGATCCTCTGGCCCCTCGACAGGCTTAGGCATAATCTCAATCTGTGTAACGCTCTTACATCCCTGACGATGGGCAGTTCCGATACAGTCAGAACCCGTGTCGCCACCACCGATGACGAGCACATCCTTACCCTTGGCGGTGACGCGCTCATCCTTGGAGAACTCCATACCGGCCAACACACGGTTCTGCTGCGACAGCATTTCGAGGGCGAAGTGTACGCCCTTGAGTTCACGACCAGGGGCCTTGAGGTCGCGAGCCACAGGGGTGCCGGTGGCGATGACGACAGCGGAGAATTGCTCTAGATTTTCTAGACTATCTAGATTGTCTAGATTAATGGCTGCGCCGTACTTGAACTCGATGCCCTCCTGCTCCAGCAGGGCGATACGACGGTCGATGACGGCCTTATTGAGTTTGAAGTTGGGGATACCATATCGCAGCAATCCACCTGCGGCTTCGTTTTTCTCAAACACGGTGACGGTGTAGCCCATATGGTTCAGGTCGTTAGCTGCAGCCAGACCGGCAGGACCAGCACCAATAACAGCCACCTTCTTACCATTGCGAACGATGTCTGTACGAGGAGTGATAAAGCCCTCCTGAAAAGCCATCTCGGTGATGGCAGCCTCGTCCTCGCGGTTGGTGGTGGGCTCGTGGTTGAAACGGTTGAGCACGCAGGCCTTCTCGCATAGTGCAGGACAAATACGACCAGTGAACTCAGGGAAGGGGTTGGTACTGTTGAGCAGGCGGTAGGCCAACTCAAAGTCGCCTTTGTAAAGTGCGTCGTTCCACTCTGGTGCTTTGTTGCCCAGCGGACAGGCCCAGTGGCAGAAGGGTACACCGCAGTCCATGCAGCGGCTTGCCTGCAGTTTGCGTTCACGAGTGCTGAGCGTCTGCTCTACCTCGCCAAAGTCGTGGATTCTATCGTGAATCGGACGGTAACCCGCCTCTTGGCGGTGTATCTCTAAAAATGCTTTTGGATTTCCCATGATAACAATTGATAATTGATAATTGACAATTGATAATTAATAGTCTCTCTGGATGTCGGCAATCTTCTCGTGCAGACGTGCCATCTTCTCTTCTTCGAGCACGCGTTTGTACTCGATAGGTACTACCTGAATGAAGTCCTCGATGTAGCGGTGCCAGTCGTCGAGCATGCGACCTGCAAGGGCTGAACCTGTGTGCAGGTAGTGCTGGCGAATCAGTTCCAGCAACTCCTTGCGCGATACTGAGTCCTCAACTAGTGAGAGCTCCACCATATCCATATTGCAGAAGTAGTCGAAGGTGTGATCGGGGTCGTAAACATAGGCCACACCACCACTCATACCAGCAGCAAAGTTACGGCCAGTCTTACCCAGCACTACCACACGTCCGCCTGTCATGTATTCGCAACAGTGGTCGCCAGCACCCTCGATGACAGCGATGGCACCCGAGTTACGCACTCCGAAGCGCTCGCCTACCCTACCATTTATATAGAGTTCGCCCGATGTAGCACCATACAATCCAGTGTTACCTGCGATAATATTTTCCTCGGCTTTGAATTCGTCGCTGCGACGGGCAGGAGGCAGAATAGAGATGCGTCCACCGCTAAGACCCTTACCGAAGTAGTCGTTGGTCTCGCCCTCGAGGCGGATGTCGAGTCCCTTCACCGCAAACGCTCCGAAACTCTGACCTGCGCTGCCTTTGAACTTAATCTTAATCGTTCCGTCGGGCAGTCCCTCCTCGCCGTATTTCTGGGCAATCACACCACTTAGCATGGTACCTACGGCGCGGTCGGTATTCTTGATAGCGTAGTCGAGCGTCACCTCCTCGCCGTCTTCTATTGCTTTTTGAGCAGCTTTGATAATCTCCTCGTCCTTTACACCGCTAACCTTTGTGAATGCACCGCGATCCCAATAGAGAGCTTTGTCTGTCTCAGGCTTGTGCAGCAGACGGGCGAAGTCGATGGTCTTCTGCTTATCTGTAGCGTTGGTAGTATCAACATCGATGAGTTCTGTGTGACCAATAATCTCTTTCAGGCTGTGAACACCAATCTCACTGAGGTATTCGCGAACCTGCTCGGCCAGGAAGGTGAAGAAGTTCACCACGTACTCAGCGCGACCCTCGAAGTGCTTGCGCAGCTCGGGGTTCTGGGTAGCCACACCCATCGGACAGGTATTGGTGTTACACTTACGCATCATCACACAACCCAACACAATCAGTGGCAGTGTACCAAACGAGAACTCGTCGGCACCAAGCATCGCCATGATTATCACGTCTTTGGCGGTCTTCAGCTGACCATCGGTCTGCAGGCGCACCTGGTTTCTCAGACCGTTCATTACCAGCGTCTGCTGGGTCTCGGCAAGACCAATTTCTGGCGAGATACCTGCGAATCGCATACTTGAAGCAGGAGAAGCACCGGTACCACCTTCGGCACCACTGATTACTATCAGGTCGGCCTTGGCCTTAGCTACACCAGCGGCAATGGTTCCCACGCCGCTCTCGGCTACCAGTTTTACGCTTACAGCAGCTGTGGGGTTGATATTTTTCAGGTCGAAGATGAGCTGTGCCAGATCCTCGATACTATAGATGTCGTGATGAGGTGGGGGAGAGATGAGTGAGATGCCAGGGATGGCGTTACGCGTCTTGGCGATAATCTCGTTGACCTTGAATCCAGGCAGCTGTCCGCCCTCACCAGGCTTAGCACCCTGTGCCACCTTAATCTGTATCTCCTCAGCATTTACTAAGTATTCTGCTGTTACACCAAAACGTCCAGATGCAATCTGTTTGGTCTTTGAGCTCAGGCTTACACCATCCACCTCTGAGTGATAGCGGGCGTTGTCCTCACCACCCTCACCAGTGTTACTACGGGCACCCAGTTTGTTCATGGCCAGTGCCAAAGCCTCGTGGGCCTCAATGCTCAAAGCGCCAAACGACATAGCACCTGTTACAAAATGCTTCACGATGCTCTCAACAGGCTCCACCTCGTCGATAGGCGTAGGTTTAGCGGCCTTCTTGAATCCGAAGAAGTCGCGGATAAAGATGGGGCTTTCCTTCTCGTCAACAATCCTTGCCCACTGCTTAAATTTATCATAGTTGCCCTGACGGGTAGCCAACTGCAACTTAGCGATAGTCTCTGGGTTCCAAGCGTGCTTAATACCATCCTTGCGCCAAGCAAACTGACCTTGATTCTGCAGCAGCGTCTGCTCTTTGGCAGCTTCGTGCAGACGGATAGCATCGCGAGCAATCTCCTTCAGACCTACACCACCAATGGTGCTCATCTCGGTACCGAAGTAGCGGCGTAGCAGGTCTTCGCTCAGTCCGATGTTCTCGAAAATCTTGGCACCGCGATACGAGCGGATGGTCGAGATACCCATCTTCGACATAATCTTCTTCAGACCCTTATCCACAGCCTTGATGTAGTTCTTCTCGGCTGTAGCATACTCTTCCTGAATCTTGCCTTTCTTCACCAGGTCATCCAGCACTGCGAACGTCATGTATGGACACAGGGCGCTGGCACCGTAGCCCAGCAACAGGGCAGCGTGCATCACCTCGCGAATTTCACCACTCTCTACAATCAGGGCTGTTTGTACACGCTTACCTACGCTGATTAGGTAGTGGTGAACGGCGCTAACGGCCAGCAGCGATGGAATGGCGGCGTGCGTCTCGTCTAGGTCGCGGTCGCTCAGGATAATGTAATTCACCCCCTCGTCTACACTGGCTTCGGCCTGATGACACAGGTCGTCGAGAGCTTGGCGCAATCCTTCCTCACCCTTAGCCATCTCAAAGAGGATAGGCAGTTTCTTGGTGTTGAATCCCTTGTAGCGGATGTTACATAATATATCAAGTTGTGTGTTGGTCAAAACAGGTTGTGGCAGGCGCACCATCTTACAGTTAGATGCATCGGGTGTCAGGATGTTGGTTCCTACGGCACCGATGTATTCCGTGAGGCTCATTACCAGCTCTTCTCGGATAGGGTCGATGGCAGGGTTGGTAACTTGTGCAAACTGTTGGCGGAAGTAGTTGAACAGTACCTGCGGACGGTCAGAGATGACTGCCAGTGGCGTGTCGTTACCCATCGCAGCTACAGGCTCCTGACCGGCTGTGGCCATTGGGATGATGGTCTTATCGATATCCTCCTGTCCGAATCCGAAGGTAACCAGCTTGGCGTTGAGATCGCTCACGCCGTTGTCCACATGACGTCCGCTCTTCAGTTTCTCCAACTGTACGCGATTTTCATTCAGCCACTCGCGGTAAGGATGTGCCTTAGCAAGTCTCTCCTTAATCTCGCCGTCGTAGTATATC
>Ga0310691_10006431_pt1 | contig 12525 bp, 8 predicted proteins | sample 176DNAGHGlowgp2_FD_203887 | JGI IMG/M metagenome (GOLD analysis project Ga0310691, IMG submission 203887) | Sheep rumen microbial communities from Palmerston North, Manawatu-Wanganui, New Zealand - 1766 DNA GHGlow gp2 (v2) (version 2) | ecosystem: Host-associated > Mammals > Digestive system >... | reverse complement strand
CTATTATTCCCGATGGCATAGAGAAGATTGCAGGAGATGCTTTTGCAGGACGTGTTGGATTGACAGCGATAAATATCCCGAGCAGTGTCACAGCAATAGCTGCAGGTTCACTTGATGGTACATTCTCTAATTGTACCAGTCTAGAAAGGGTTGACATAACTGATCTTGAAGCTTGGTGTAATATCGTATTTGCTAATGGAGACTCTAATCCTCTGAGGTCTGCAGGCAAGCTTTATCTCAATGGCACAAGGATTACGGCACTGACAATACCAACATCCGTTATAGAGATAAAGAACTATGCTTTCATCGGTGGCAAGTTCACGTCTCTTACAATTCCCAATACCGTCATAAGGATTGGCGAAGCAGCATTCTCTGGCTGTTCAACATTACGAACAGCAAAAGTAAGCAATATTGAGAATGGTTGCAACCTAACAGCCATCGAACATGATGCCTTCTGCGACTGCTCTGCCTTACAATCTGTAAACTTCACAGAATATGTCACGCAACTGGGTGAAGCTGCCTTTGCTCGTTGCGGCTCTTTAACTGAGGTTAAGTTAAACGACAACTTAACGACGTTTCTGCCTAACACTTTCCTCGAATGCGGAAACCTTACCACCGTCAATATCCCCAACAGCCTAATCTCCATCGGCAATAGTGCTTTTGATTGTTGTGGGAACTTGTCAATTGAGCTTATACTACCGGAAGGCTTGACAATTATTGGCAATCGTGCCTTTGCCAGTTGCGGCAAGCTTCCATCACTGAGCCTGCCCAATACATTAACAACAATTGGTAGCGAGGCATTTAGTGGCACAGGGAGTTTACGCTCTCTCTATATACCAAGCGGCGTGACATCAATTGGCAGTATGGCTTTTGTCCAAATGTCTAATGCCATCTCGATTATTGTAGATGAAAATAACACAAAGTATGACTCGCGAGGTTACTGCAATGCCCTCATCGAGACAAAAACAGGCAATTTGCTCGCTGGGTGCAGAAACACCATTATACCGGATGGAGTAACATCTCTTGAATATAAGGCTTTTGCAAATCAGCCCATTGAATTCGTTATTCTTCCCAATTCTGTTGAAACTGTAAAACAAGATGCGTTTTCATGGTGTTCTAACTTGAAAACAATTGTCTTTGGTAGTCGCGTAACTGATATAGACGTAGCCATTCATTATTCTTGTATACCTGATGACATATATTGTTATGCAACAGAAGTCCCCATGGCAGATGGGGATGCTTGGTATTGGGGATATTCTTCTGACCCGGGAGGTACATTGCATGTTCCAGCCGAATCAATCGATGATTATCGAAGTATATCTCCTTGGAACAAATTCACCACCATCGTGCCCATCACAGGCGATGAGCACTTTGGAGATATTGACGTGACAATCGGTGCTGCTGGTTATGCCACCTTCAGCAATGGATACACGCTGGACTTTACTGGCATTGAGGGACTGACGGCCTACATTGCCAAAGGAGACAAGAGCCTATTGACCTATGAGACGGTTGGAGCTGTTCCTGCAAGAACTGGATTAATGCTGGCAGGTGAAGAGGGCACATATCAAGTACCTGTCATCTATAGCGCAGCTGACATCAATGACAATCTGCTCGTTGGAACAGGTCTCAAACCGAGCACCACACTCGAAGCTGGCGACTACCTCCTGCAGAACGACCCCACCGACGGCATCGGATTCTATCAGGGAGCAGGCAAGACTCTCGGAGCAGGCAAGGCATACCTGCACGTCGATGACGCGAGTGGAGTCAAGTCGTTCTCTTTGCCGGAAGACAATGCTACGTCCATTCAAGGCATAGAAATCAGTCAAGAGAACAACCTGGGCGAAGCGAATGACAATGCCGTGTACAATCTTGCCGGTCAACGTGTTTTGAAGCCTGCCCATGGAGTATATGTCGTGGGCGGCAAGAAGATTGTGATTAAATAATAGGAATAATGTCTAAATACTACAGCAATGAAAAAGCAATATAACATTCCGTCTGTTCAGATTGAAACAGCGGAAGCCATCTCAATAATGGCAATATCCAGCATAGATGACATCGTGATTCATGACAAAGCATCTGATGGCGAAATTCTCTCCAAGGAATACGATTCCGATGACGATTGGGACTCAGACTGGTAAGATACGAAACGAAGAGCAGGGAGCAACGGAAAATGTTGCTCCCTGTTCTTTTGGGATAGGATTGCGTATATATTATATATAATGTGTAGCTCGGTTGCTGCTTTTTCGGGAAGGTGTTGCCAGATTGCGGGAAATGTTGTACCTTTGCAGGCGATTAGTTGAATGAGAGACAGTTGTCTTATTTATGAACCGAGAAATGAAAAAGAATCTTCTTTGGATGCTTTTCGCTGTCATCTTCATCTGCACAGAGACGGCGTTTACTTCGTGTTCGACGAAGAAGGAGGCCTCTGTCAGCGAGGGCTTCATCCCTGAAGCGCCCGACTATGCCGACTCGACGATGTGGATTACCTATGACGGCGACAAGGAAGGGACAGGCGCAGACGTGTTCTACATCGTATCGACATGGGAGGCAGACTGGACAACGGACGCAGGAGACACCTGCCACTATGCCGACGTATGGAACCCGAAGCACCGTGAGCGCATGGCAATAGAGATGAACAAGGCTGCGGACTACATGTCGCCCGGCAACCGATTCTATGCCCCCTTCTACCGCCACACCACCATCGACGCTTGGGTGACGCAGAACGACAACATCATCTTCCGGCGCACGCGACTGGCAATGTCCGACGTCTGCACAGCCTTCGACCAATTCCTGCAACAGCATGACCCGACGCGCCCGCTCATCATCGCCGGCTTCAGTCAGGGCGGCATGGCCGTCGTGGAGCTCCTGAAGCACATCAGCGACGAGACCTTCAGCCAGTTGGCGGCCGCCTATGTCCTAGGATACAAGGTGACGCCCGAGGACACGCTGCAAACCACTCATATCAAGGCAGCCAAAGGCGAGGCAGACACTGGCGTCACCATTTGCTACAACACGGTGAAGGACGTAAAGTACGCCAAACCCATCATCGCCGGCTCCTGCATCGCCATCAACCCCGTGAACTGGCGCACGGATGCCACTCCTGCCACGCTCCACGACACCATCACCATCACGCTCTCGCCCGAGCATCACGTCCTCGTCGCCACTGGCTACAGCGCATCGGAGTACAAGCCCTACCGTAACCTCATCAACGTGGGCGACATACATAGCTGCGAACCATGGCTTTATAGCGAATGCCTCCAACGGAACTTCGCCGTCCGCACCGCTCAATGGAGGAAATCCACAGATTAACCCCTAAGTTTGTAGTGCTTGTTTAACGTGAGTTCGATGAATACTAAAGGACATATAATTTATGATAATTCGTGGCTTATTGATGGTAATTAGTGTTTTATCTTTTAACATGTAATTGCCATGTAATTGCTCATGTAATTACCATGAATTATTTTCGTCGAATTCACCTTATTTATGGCTTGATTCATCTTTTTCTTTCTTCTTGCACTTTATCTCATATTAATTTGCTATCTTTGCAGGCGGAATAAAAAAACATACACAATGAAAACGACTCTCACAACCATCCTGCTTGCTCTCGCCAGCTTCGCGGTGCAGGCTCAGACAGAGAACCCTCGCGGCATCTACAGGCTGATGACGCTCGTCGGCAAGAACGGCGAGGTGAACTCCCCCTTCCACCAGTATAAGATCTGCACCGACAGCCTGACCCTCATGGTCGTCTTTCAGCGGAACAATGTCTTCACGATGAACAACAACGACCATCAGGTCTTCAACTACACGGGCGACCAGCCGAAGTCGGACGACGACAAGAGCATCCTGATTTATGACAGCAATGCCGAGCACTTCTCGGAGAAGTGGTGGAGCGACTTCCGAGGTCACATGATTTTTCCCGAAAACGATTGGTGCGTGGAGAAGTACCAGTCTGGGCAATACACGGCAGAGAGCCGCGCCTGCTTCGACGCGATGACAGGCAAGGCTGAGGTCGATGCAAAGAACCCTCTGACAGGCACTTGGCGCATGATTGGCATGGTGGACGAACTTCGTGATGTCAAGAAGCGACTGCCCAAGCTGCACGAAGAGTACACACAGAGCAGATACTTCAACGACTTTATGATTCTCTCTCCGAAGCACGTCGTGCGCGTGGATAGAGGCGGTGGCTTTGTGGTCAATGCCACATACGACGGGAAGAAATCCTATACATATAATGATGTCACTCATCAGGTGAAGTGGCTCACGAAGGACCGCATTGCCGTGGAAAAGCATACAGACATCGGCATCGACTGGATGATACTGGAACGCGTCACCGACGGCCAGCCACCTTTGAGCCACATCATCAGTTCCTACATCCACCGAAGCCTGCGCGCCCTCAGATTCTAATGAGATAAAAGAAGCCTCACACACGTGGGGCTTTCTTTATCTAATGCGGTAGTCGCTGGGCGATGTCTTTTCCTGTGCCTTGAAGAACTTGCAGAAGAGGGCTTGCGAGGAGAAGCCGAGGCGGTCGGCAACCTCCTGGATGCTGAGGCGGGTAGTGTCGAGATAGGTCTTGGCTTCGCTCAGTAGGTAGTCGGCGATGATTTGCTTGGGCGACTTGCCAACGACTCGGTCTGTTATCTGCGAGAGGTAGCGCGTCGTGATGCAGAGGCGGTCGGCATAGAAAGCGACATCGTGGGCGCTGTGGTAATGTTCGGCAACAAGTGAGACGAAGCGGTTGTAGATGTCGATGGCACGACCTCCCATCTCGTCGGGGTTCGCATAAACGACCTGCGAGTGGATGAAATCGTGGGCGTTGCGAACAGCAGTCGGGACGTCGTCGCCCATGCCGAGTCTTGTGGTGATGGCAGCGGAGAGAGCAGCCGCCACGCCGTGCCGCTGCCAACCGTCAACGTTGTAGGAGGTGAAAAAGTGAAAAGTTGGAAAGTTAAAGAGCAGCGCCGTTACCCTCCCTTTCGTATGCTGGCCGCCACGAAGGAGCACCCATTCGGCTCCCTTTTCGTGGAGCAGTCGGGCAGCCTCCAGCATGTCGTCGTCAGTCTTGATGGAGATGCCGAGCATCTTCTCAGCGTCTCTGCATCGGAGCATCAAGAGCAAAGCTTCGGGAACGAGGTGGCGCTTGATGGCCTCGACGACATTGTCGCTGACCATTGGCTTGCCGTCTGCGTCAAAGATTCCAGGCGCAACGACAAGTCGTCGGCAAGCAATCACCTCGTTGCGCAGCCGTCGGACCGTCTCGCTGTCCGTCACCAGTCCGACCTTGATGGCTTTCGGATGAAGGAGGGAGATGCTCTTTTCCACCTGCTTCACCACAATATCAGGGGCAAGGGGCAGGAGGCAAGGGGCAGGAGAAATGCTGTGGATGTCAGTAGCCTCTTGCCCCTTGTCCCTTGCCCCATGCTCCATCTCGGTCGCATGTGTACAGATACACGTCACCGCAGAAACAGCATAGCCACCTAAGGCGGCTATGGTTTGAATATCGGCCCCGATGCCTGACTGACCAGAGCTATCGGAGCCGTTAATACTTAGAATGGGAATCCTCATTTAGCTTTGGGCTTTGGAGCAGCCTTCGCTTTTTTCTCAGCAGGTTTTGCCTTTGGCTCGGCCTTTTTTGCAGGAGCAGCAGCTTTCTTGGGAGCAGGCTTTGCCTTAGGCTCAGCTTTCTTCTTAGACTCCGCTTTCTTGGCTGGCGCTTTCTTTGCGGGAGCTTGCTTCTCTTCCTTCGGAGCGTCCTCCTCATCTGAACCTAACTTCTTCAAGCGGGCACGCAGGCGACTTATCTCGTTGTCCTTGACGTTGAGTTCCTCGCCCATGTTGGCAATCTGCGTATAGAGGCTGTTGAGTTCGTCGTTCTCGACCGTGTCGGGGAACATGTCCTTGACGCGCTTCAGGAAGTCGCCGAGGATGTTCATGTAGTTCGTAAAGGCGTCGTACTCATTGTCATAGATGCCTCGGTTGGTGCCCATGCCGTTGTTCTTCGTGGTCATGAAGCGGAAGTTGTCGGTTGCCTGCAAGCGGTCCCAATCCTGCTGGATGCGGCGGTCGCGAGATGCAAGGATGCGTCCGACGGTGTTCTCATCGTAGAGCTTGTTGAACGCCTCGCGCTGCATGCCGTTGCCGAGCATACTGCTGGTGTCGCGCTCCTCGTCGTTCCAAGAGACGGGATAGATGACCTCAAGCGGGCTGACGGGTTTGTTTTTGGCCAACACTTCGGAAGGTGTAGCGAACTGAATGCCCATCTGTCCGGCAAGTTTCGGCAGGGCACGGAAGAAGTCGAGGATGTGGCTGCCCAACGGCTGGTAGTAACCAAGTGCAGCAAGCTCCATCATGATGCCGACCACGTTCTCGCCTTCCGGCAAGGCAGCAATCCAGCTGAGCCACTTGTCGGCCATGAGGGGATACTCCGACCAGGAAGCATCGTTGAAGCGAAGGCCAATGTCGTCGGAGAGCTTGTAGTCGCGAAGGATGAGCGAGAGGCGAGCGTCCTGTGCGCAGGAGTAGATGTAGTGCGGCGACTTCCAGCCGAGGATGTGCTTCGCGCCTTCTACCATCACGCCCTTGAAGCCCATGTCTGCAACTATGGCACCTATCTCGTCGTCGTAGATGAGGGAACTGTTGCGGAAGACCTTCGGGCTTTGTCCGAAGAGTTGTTTGATTTTCTTTGCCTGACGCTTCGTCTCTGCGATGAAGTTATCGACATTTCCCAGAGACGAGAGGCCGTGGCTGTAAGGTTCGGCAAGGAACTCCACGCAGCCTGTTGTAGCGAGTCGGCCCAGCAGGTCGAGCATTTCGGGAGCATACTGCTCGATGAGTTCCAGCGAAACGCCGCTGATGCTGAAGGCCACCTTGAAAGCCTTTCCGTTCTCTTCTATCATGTCGAGCATCGACTGGAGAGCGGGCCTGTAGCTCTTCTCGAAGAGTTCGTTGATGACGCGCTCGTTCTCGTAGTCGTCGTAGTAATAGTGGTCGGTGCCGATGTCGAAGAAACGATAGCGCTTGAGATGAATCGGCTGATGTATCTCGAAGTATAAGCAAATAGTTTTCATTGTTGTTGTTATTTAGTAAATGAATATGTGCTGATTGGTTCGTCCCTTTTAAGGTAGTTGTTTGATTGTTCATGTATATGCAATTGCAAGTACATGAACATGCAATTGCATATACATGAACAATCAAACAACTAGGCTAAGGTATTTTGTTAATGACATTCTTTCTTATTATAATATATATATAATGTATAGGAGTGGATAGCCTTTCTACCTGATGTTCTTGACGGCGTTGAGGTAGTCTCCGTTGTCGAACCATCCTCGGCTGGTGAGCTGGTTGTAGCACTCGCGGATGCGCAGTCCTACCTTCTCCCACGTGATTTGGTCCACCTCCTTCATGCCTTCCTCAGCCAGATAGTCGTGCAGGGCATCGTACTGACAGATGCTGTAGATGGCATCGGCCATTGCATCGATGTCCCAGTAATCGACCTTGATGACGTTGCGGAGTATCTCGCCGCAGCCGCTCTGCTTCGAGATGATGGAGGGGCATCCGCATTGCATGGCTTCGAGGGGAGCAATGCCGAATGGCTCGCTGACGCTGGGCATGACGAAGACGTCGCTGTTCTTGTAGCACTCATAGACCTGCTTGCCGCGCAGGAAGCCGGGGAAGTGGCAGCGGTCGGCTATGCCGTAGCTGGCAGCCAACTCAATCATGGCATTCATCATGTCGCCGCTGCCTGCGAAGCAGAACCGGATGTTGCGGCTACGCTCAAGCACGCGCTTGGCAGCTTCGAGGAAGTACTCCGGGCCTTTCTGCATCGTGATACGTCCCAGATAGGTCACCACCTTCTCGCCCTTTTTCTTCTGAGGCACGATGTTGCGGATGTCTTCGCTGAGGGGATAGACCGCATTGTGCATAGCCACGCACTTGCGAGGGTCCTGATGGTACTGATTGATGACGGTCTGGCGGGTCAGCTCGCTCACGCACATGATGCAGTCCGCATGGTCCATACCATTCTTCTCGATGCTATAGACGGTGGGGTTCACCTTGCCTCGAGAACGGTCGAAGTCCGTAGCATGGACATGAATGCAGAGGGGCTTTCCGCTTACCATCTTGGCGTGGACGCCGGCAGGATAAGTCAACCAGTCGTGGGCATGAATGAGGTCGAACTCCTCGCTTCTTGCCAGCACACCGGCGATGATGGAGAAGTTATTGATCTCTTCGTGCAGGTTGCTGGGATAGCCACCGGCAAACTCGATGCAACCCATATCGTCGAGCCCCTGCAAGTAGTTGAAGTCCGCATAGAGATGGTCGCGGAAGCGGTAGTAGTCATCTGCCGTATGACCAACGAAGCGGTCCTTGATGTTATCGTACCAGACATCGCGCCAAACGACGGGCACCTGGCTCATATTCACTATTTTGAGGAAATCTTCCTCCTGTCCTGTAGGCTTGGGCATACAGAAAGTCGTCGCAACGTCTCCTTGCAGGCTCAAGCCCTTGGTAATGCCGTAGGAGGCTACAGCAAGACCACCATATATCTTGGGAGGGAACTCCCATCCGAACATTAGAACTTTCATATCTTTTTTAGGCTTTGGGGGTTTGAGGTCGCTATGCTTTCAGGTTTTGAGGTGTATTTACCTTATAACCTTAAAACCTCATGACCTGATAACCTTCATATTTATTCTTCGTTGTACTTGTCAAGCAGTTTCACGATGCGCATGATGCCAGAGACGTTCATGGCGAAGCTGATGGCACCGCGTCCATGGAAAGGCGGATTGCCGTCGAAGAGCTCAGGTATCGTGCCGATGCAATGGTAGAAGAGTTCCTCTTCGTAGCCCACCAGCAAGCGGTCCACATAGCTCAGCTTGCTATATCTGTATATCTTCAGGCAAGCCTCCATGTAGAAGGCAGCGAGCCAGGGCCACGCCGTGCCTTGATGGTAAGCATAGTCACGCTGTACCTGCGGGCCGACGTACATCGGATTGTAGCCGTGGCTCTTCGGCGAAAGCGAGCGCATTCCCTTCGGCGTGATGAGTTCCTTCGTGCAATAGTCAAGCACACTCTTCTGCTGAACTCTGTCGAGAGGCGAGTAGTCCAGCGCAATGGCGAACACCATATTCGGACGCACGTCGTAGTCGCGATAGCCGTCCACGCAATAGTCGCAGAGGTAGCCGTACTCGTTATAAAACATCGGGGCGAAGTTCTTTTCGCAGAGCTGAGCTGCTGACTCAAGCTGACCTATGAACTTCTTGTCCTTCATCTGTCGGCAGACTTCAGCGCTGAACATCAAGGCATTGTACCAAAGGGCATTGATCTCGACGATGAAACCTGTTCGCGGCACAATGGGATGTCCTCCAGCAGTACTGTTCATCCAAGTCACAGCCTTGTCGCGGCCTTCACAGCTGACAAGGCCGTTCTCCTCAACATGGAAGTTAGGATGTCCACCGGCTCTGAGCCATTCCATGATGTCGCACAGCAACTGCCCGTATTTCTCGATGCACTTCTCCATCGAAACAAAGTTGGCATACTGCTGGATGCACCAGACAGCCCAAAGGAGGACATCGGGATGCTCTATCTCGGTCACGCTGACAGTCAGCGGCTCACCTTCTATGAATTCATGGATGGCCTTCTCTGCAGTCTTCATCACCGCCTCGAACTTATCCACCTCGTTATTGGTAAGGGTCAGGCCAGGCAGAGAGACGAACATGTCGCGGGCACGGCACTTGAACCACGGATAGCCGGCCAGCACATAGTCCTCGTGCTCACGATGGACGATGAACTGGTGGGCGCTGTTGACCAGCGTGTTATAGAAGTTGTCGCGAGGCGTGCGTATCTTCACCTCGAAGTCCGCCAGCTCAGCCAGCGTGCTGGTGTCAATCTCTTCCAGACCAGCCGAGAAGACTACACTCTCACCCTTCTTGATGTTGAACTCGAAGTAGCCCGGCACGTAGAGGTCCTCCGTGCTGGCATATCCGCGCTCCTGCTCCTTCGGGTATTCAAGCCCGCGATACCAATCGGGACGGAACACGAACTCATTCTCCTTATTAATCTGCATGAAGAGCGTCGGGTAGCCCTTATACATACAGGTAGAGATGCCGTTCTGCACAATGTCGTAGTGACGGTTCACGCCAGCATTCTCGTGTGTGAACTCTCGCACACTGCGGAAAGCAAGAAACGGTTGCAGGCGAAGCGTCGTCTCGCTGTGCGCATCCACCAGCGTGTAACGGATGATGATGCGGTTCTCGAAGTGCTGGAACATCATCTCCCTTTTCAGGATAACACCGCCCACGCGGTAGATAGTGGTAGGCACCTGCAAGGAGTCGAACTCGCGGATGTACTTATGCCCGCGAGGACTAAAGTTGTCACCATTGTACTTGTGGAGGCCGAGATTGAACTCAGCTCCGTGTTGGATGACGGTTGCATCGAGACTTGAGAGGAGAACGTGATTCTCATCGTCCAGCTCAGGCACGGGTACTACGAGCAGTCCGTGATACTTGCGCGTATTGCAATCCACCAGCGTCGTGCAACTGTAAGCTCCCGAGCGGTTCGAGCGAAGCACCTCCTTCGGCAACGACTCGCGCAGGTTCGTCATCAACGTCTTATCGAAACGTAAATAGCTCATGTTAGTTTGTTGTTCTGGATTATGTTAGTCTTTTTAATGGAATTCATGGAGTAAAATTACACAATTTATTGCAAATGCTAAAACATTTATTGCTCTTTTTCTTTGCTCCACGGCAAATAAGTCGGCAAAAAGTGTTATTTAACACAAAAACGCTTGCTATGAATGATAAAAATGATTACTTTTGCAGAAGAAACAACGGAATAAAGCAAGATAATGATTAGAAAGGAAGATGTACTCAGGAAATTGCCAGACCTCGACAACGTACTGACGCCGACAGAGCGAGAAGAAGTACTCAACGAGATGGAGGTGCGTGCATATCGTAAGAGCGAACCTATATATAAAGAAGGCGACAGGCCTTCTCATCTGCTTTGCCTCATTAGCGGTAAGGTGAAGATATACAAGGATGGCGTAGGCGGACGGGCACAAATAGTACGAGTGGTGAATGCAGTAGAATACTTTGGCTACCGGGCTGCCTTTTCAGACGAGAACTATGTCACGGCAGCCGCAGCCTTCGAAGCCTCTGTCATTGCCAGCATTCCCATCGACCTCATCCGTCAGCTCATCATGCACAATCCCCAACTCGGCTGGTTCTTTGTGCGCCGGCTGGCAATAGCACTTGGCAGAAGCGATGCCCGTACGGTCAACCTTACGCAGAAGCATATCCGTGGCCGTCTGGCAGAAGGCATCCTGTTCCTCAAAGAAAGCTATGGGACGGATGAAGACGGATGCACGCTGAGCATCTGCCCAAGCCGCGAGGACATGGCCAACCTGTGCAACATGACGACGAGCAACGCCATCCGCACTCTGAGTGTATTTGCGCAAGAGGGCCTCATCGCCATCGATGGTCGCAAGATAAAGATCCTTGATGAACCGTCCTTGCAGAAGACGTCGAGGATAGGGTAATCCCTTTGAACATTGAACATTGAACGTTGAAAACTAAACGTTTGAACATCATATACCATGAACAGACCTATATTCTTTTTGCTGCTGATGGTGGTTAGCCTGTGCAGCTATGGAGAACAGATTAAAGTTGTCGGCACCTATGGCGACAAAGCAGTGAGAGCATATCGGAAGAAGATTCCGCAGAAGGCCGAGGGCTACTACCTGAAGGTCACGCCGAAGGAAATCGTCGTGGCTGGCAGGGATGAAAGCGGCACGTTCTATGGTGAGCAGGCACTAAAGACCCTCTCTAACTCTCCCTTAAAGGGAGAGGACTTATTTAAGTATCTAAAGTCTCAGTTTAAGGAAGTATCCTTGTCCTCCCCCTTTAAGGGGGAGTTAGAGGGGGTCCAGGGTGGGGCCTCTTTTGAGATACGTGACTGGCCGAGTGTGGCTTGCCGAGGTGTCATTGAAGGCTTCTACGGCAATCCGTGGAGCCACGAGGACCGTCTGCGGCAGTTCGAGTTCTACGGCAAGCACAAACTCAACATCTATGTCTATGGTCCGAAGGACGACCCCTATCATCGTGCCCATTGGCGCGAGCCTTATCCCGAGGCAGAGGCTGCAAGGCTGAAGGAGCTCGTGGAGGCTGCACATCGCAACCACGTGCAGTTCGTCTGGGCCATTCATCCTGGCGGCGACATACAATGGAACAAGCAAGACAGCCTGGCCGTCGTGAACAAGCTGAACCTCATGTACGACCTTGGCATCCGCACCTTTGCAGTCTTCTTCGACGACATTGGTGGCGAGGGAGCAAGAGGCGAGAAGCAGGCCGGGCTGATGAACTACCTGACCGATGCCTTCGTCCGCAAGCACAAGGATGTGGAGCCGCTCATCATCTGCCCTACGCAGTATAACAAGGCTTGGAGTGGCGGAGACTATCTCTCCACGCTCGGCACAAAGATGTACCCTGAGGTGCGCATCATGTGGACGGGCAACAGCGTGGTCGATATGATAGA
>Ga0310691_10006428_pt1 | contig 12535 bp, 4 predicted proteins | sample 176DNAGHGlowgp2_FD_203887 | JGI IMG/M metagenome (GOLD analysis project Ga0310691, IMG submission 203887) | Sheep rumen microbial communities from Palmerston North, Manawatu-Wanganui, New Zealand - 1766 DNA GHGlow gp2 (v2) (version 2) | ecosystem: Host-associated > Mammals > Digestive system >... | reverse complement strand
CGCCGGCGGGACGGTGAACCTCTACGCGAAGTGGACGGCGAACACGTATTCCGTGAAGTTCAACAAGAACGCGACGGACGCGACCGGCTCGATGTCGAATGAGTCGTTCGCCTACGGCACGGCGAAGGCGCTCACGGCCAATTCGTTCGCGCGGACGGGTTACACGTTCGGTGGGTGGGCGACGAGCGCGACCGGCGCGAAGGTCTACAACGACAAGCAGTCGGTTTCGAACCTGACGGCGACGGCGGGCGGGACGGTGAACCTCTACGCGAAGTGGACGGCGAACACCTATACGGTAAAGTTCAACGCGAACGGCGGGTCGGGAACGATGTCGAACCAGAGTTTCACCTACGGCGTCGCGCAGGCGCTCACGGCGAACGCCTTCACGCGCACGGGCTATACCTTCACCGGCTGGGCGACGAGCGCGACCGGCGCGAAGGTCTACAACAACAAGGAGTCCGTCTCGAACCTTACGGCGACCCAGGGCGCCACGTACAATCTCTATGCGGCCTGGAACAAGAACGATCGCATGTATATGGTCGTCGATCTCTCTCGCGGGTCGTCTGCCTCATCCTATCCTGTCAGTTACCTGTCCGATGTCCCGGAGGGCGGCTGGACGGAGGAGTACCAGACGACGAAGCTCGTTCTACGCTACGTCGAACCGGGAACGTACAATATGGGCAGCCCATCGTCCGAACTCGGTCGCGCCAACAACGAACCAAGACATCAAGTGATGCTGACCAAGCCGTTCTACATCGGGGTGTTCGCCTGTTCGCAGAAGCAATGGCAGCTCGTCAAGGGGAGCAACCCCATCACCTACGAACCGTTGAAGCACGACGAATACGTCCAGACCGAAATCTCCTACAACGACATCCGCGGATCGTCGCAAGGGGCGCAATGGCCGGCCTCGTCCGCCGTCGATTCCACAAGTTTCCTTGGAAGGATGCGAAGCCGTACGGGGCTCGCTTTCGACCTTCCGACGGAAGCGCAGTGGGAGTATGCGTGCCGGGCGGGAACGACAACGGCGTACAATCTCGGACTCGACCTGCCGAGTTCGGACCCAGGTGAGATTTCGAGGTTCGTGCACAACAACAACATTGCCCGGTGCAGCTACTACTACAACAGTCTTGGAGCGACGATGTTTGCCACGCCGAGCGGAGTCGGAATCGGGATTCCGAACAACTGGGGACTCTACGCTATGCACGGAAACACCTGGGAATGGTGTCTCGACTGGTATTCGGTTCTGGGGACGGGAGCGGCGACCGATCCGGTGGGGGCCACCTCGGGCGATAATCGCGTCCTGCGCGGCGGGTCCAGCCATTGCATGGGCGACGACTGCCGGTCCGCGCGCCGGACGAGTCTGCCGCCTGACCGGCGGTTCGACGGATTCAACGGAACGATGAACAACTCGACTGAATTCGTCGGATTCCGGTTGTGCCTGCCACTGGATCAGTAAGGAACATCATGCTTGATCACGCCTTGACCATATGACAAGTCTTCGGACAATCTTTCTCATTCTCTTCGTTATCCCGTTGGCTGTTCGGCCGATGGAGGCGGATGCCGCCGTCTACGCCGACCGGGAGGTCGTGTCAAACCTTACGGCGGTCGCCGGCGGCCAGGTGAATCTCTATGCGGGTTGGGCGCCGAACACCTACACGGTGAAGTACAACAAGAACGGCGGCAGCGGGACGATGGCGGACCAGTCCTTCACCTACGACGTAGCCCAGAACCTGCGGGCGATCGCGTTCTCCCGGACCGGATACACGTTCGACGGATGGGCGACGAGCGCGGGCGCCGATGCGACTTACCGTGGCGGGGCGTCCGTCAAGAACCTGACCGCCGTGAACGGCGGCGTCGTTACGCTGTATGCTGTCTGGGCACGCAACAACTATACCGTACGATTCAACGCGAACGGCGGCAGCGGCACGATGGCCGACCAGGCGTTCAAGTATTCGACCGCGCAGAACCTCCGCGCCAATTCCTTCACGCGGTCCGGCTACTCCTTCTCCGGATGGGCGGTGAGCGCGACCGGAGCGAAAGTCTACAGCGACAGGCAAAGCGTCAACAACCTCGCGACGGCCGAAGGCGCGGTGGTGAACCTCTATGCCGTGTGGACGAGGACGTCGAACAATTGGTACATCCAGTTCCACTCGAACGGCGGATCGGGGACAATGGCGAACGAAACCTTCCAATTCGGCGTCACGAAAGCGATTTCGGCAAATTCGTTCACACGGTCGGGCTACACGTTCGTCGGTTGGGCGGCGGGACCGTCGGGATCCGTCAAATGGGAGGCACGAGAGAGCGTGAGAGACCTGACGACGATTGCGGAAGCGAAGGTCCATCTATATGCCGTCTGGTTCCCGAACGGATACGCCGAAACATTCCACGACGGATTCGAATGTTCGCAGAATCCGTGGACCACTTCGTCATATTCCCCGTGGACGTTCGAGACGACAACCACCGCCTACGACACGAACAACGGAAGCGACATCGCATCCAGCGGGCAGTTGTCGGGATTCAACACCTCGTGGGCGCAAACGACCGGTATTGTCGGGCCTTGCACGCTCCGGTTCCATTACCGAAAAGACTTTGCGAACGGCACGTTCTCCGTTCTTTGCGACGGCTCGACGGTCTTCAGCGATTCGACGGCGGCCCGGTCGTCCACGTGGATCGGCAAGGAGGTTTCGATTCCGAGCGGAACGCACACGATTCGCGTCCAGTTCACCCAGACGTCCGGCACGGCCTACAACGGCGTGGACGTGGACAACCTTTACATCGTCTACGACACGGAGGTGACGCAATGAAAATTCATTCCGTTTCTCCGAATGGTGGTCTCCGATCCGCGACGATGGGTTTCGTCTTCGCGATGGGACTCCTCGTCTTCCGGGTCTTCCCGCGTGCGAACCTTAAAAGTGGCTTCTTCAAGAATCGCGGATAACCATGCCAATCTTCCCCTTCAGCATCCTTTCCGCCTTCCTCCGCGCGGCGGCCAAGCGCCGGGCGGGAATAAAGGGCACTTTTCAAGCGCCGGGCGTCGCCGCGTGGCGTCCGGCAGCGATGGAACGCCCCGCGGCGACGCCCCAGCTTCCCCTTTCCGCATGAAAACGAAAACGCTCCTCATCCTTCCTTTCCTCCTTGCCGCCGCGGTTCCCGCGACGGCGGGGCTGACCGATCTGGACAATCCCGGTCCGGCCGTGACATCGGTCTCGATGCGGCAGCGGTATCCGTGGAACGGTCTCATGGACGTGGACGTCACGTTCGAGGGCAAGTCCGGCGAAACCTACCGCATCGAGCTTTCCGCCCTGGACATGGCCGGCGGGACGAACCTCCCCGTGCGGACGGCGTGGCTCGAAGGAGCGGAGTCGGCTGTCGGCAATCCCGTGGACGTCCCCGCGCCGGGGACGCACCGCCTCGTCTGGAACGCCGGCGCGGATCTGCCCGCCGGCTTCGTCGCGGACCGCGTGACGGTTTCCGCGAAGCTCCTCAACCCCATCTGGTCGTTCGCGAACATCCCGGAAATCGACCCGGACGACGTCTGGGCGCCCGAGACGGTCTACCACGACGTCCAAACCGTCGCCGCCTACGGCGAGATCGAGGACCACGAGCCGACCGTCCGCTGCCTGACGGACGAATGGAACCTCGAAGCATCCCTTGGCGCGAACGTCGTGTTCTCGGGTTCGTCGATGGGGCTGCGGTTCGGGAGCGACTTCATGGAAGGACGCGGCGTGAAGAACCCGATCGCGCTGTGGACGGTCAGCGCCGCCACGAACCGGGCCCGTATCGTCACGCTCGATTATGAATCGGGCAGGATCGCCTGCGACGCCCCAATCGCGTATGCGGAATACGCCCGCAACGACGCGAGGTTCTTCGCGTTCAAGAACGATCCCCGCGCCTATGCGGTCGTCAAGCGCGGAGGATACGACGCGTTCTGGAAGAGCGCCGGCGAGGAGGCCAACTATGTTCATCTGGGAAACCGATACGCGGACGACGAAACCGGCTCCGCCCTCTGTTCCTATTTCCCGAAAGGGATTCCGGTCTCGGACGAGACTTCGACGACCGTCCCGTCTTCGTACGACAAGAACACGAGGGCGGCGGTCTTCTTCTGCGGAGAATCCGGAACCGACCGCAAGCAGGCCGTGATTCACGGCGGTGGCAGTCCGAGCATCGATGCCGGATCGAAGTACTCCTGCATGGGCAACGCCGTCGGACGCTACGTTGTGCCGCTGCTGGACGGAAACACGTTCTTCACGGTCGCATGCGAGGACGGACTCGAGTTCGTTCCGCAACACTTCCGCTACGCCGTCGGCCGGTTCGACGGTTGCGGCGGCTGGTCGTTCATCTCCCTCCAGGGGACGAGGGGATGGTGCGTCGACGTCGCCCGGAGCAAAGCCGTCGCGATGCCGGACGGCGGACGCATTTTCTTTGCCGGGGTGGGGCGCTCGAGCAACGGCCGGCTCCGCATGTGGTGCAGCGCCACGGACCAGTCGGCCTGGAAAAACTTCCCGACCGGACACCCGTTCGAGTCCTGGGCGCGGCGCGACGTGACGTGCCTGCTGCCGAACGGGAAGTTCTGCGGCGTGGACGAAGAGCTCGGTCTCGTCGTGGTGAATCCGCTCACGGGCGAGACCTACGTGGCGAGCGACGACCCCGCCTTCAAGAAGGGCAAGATGGGCTGCCAGCTCCTGCCGAACGGCAAGGTCTGGATCATCCCCTACGACTGCGAAGGCCGTGAGTTCGAGTACGGCCGCACCATCTGCGGCAAGCTCTACGAGGTGGACTTCGGCTTCACGCGGTCGTTCTCCCTCTCGTCGCTCTGCTCGCCGTATCTCAAGGTCGCCGAGGGAGCCCCGGAGCCTTCCGGAATCAAGGTCGGCCTCTATCCGTCCGGTGGCAAGCTCCCCGGCGTTTACGCTCAATACTACAAGGGCGAAAACCCCGTATACGGCGAATTGCCGGTTCCGGTCCGGACCGGATGCACGTTCCTCGGCTGGTCGCCGGACGCTACGGCGGAGAATGTCGTCTCCGCGACGGATCCCGTCCCGCCGAACGGCATCCAGCTCAAGGCCGTGTGGAACGCGAACGGCTACTCCGTCAGGTTCAACGCGAACACGACGGGGACGACCGGCTCGATGTCGAACGAGAGCTTCACCTACGGCGTCGCGAAGGCATTGACCGCGAACGCGTTCGCGAAGACGGGCTACCGGTTCGCGGGCTGGGCGCGGACGGCGACCGGAGCCAAGGCGTTCAACGACAAGCAGACGGTGTCGAACCTCACGGCGTCGGCGGACGCGGTCGTGGACCTCTACGCCCTCTGGTCGACGAACCGCTACGCGGTGCGGTTCAACAAGAACGCGCCGGACGCGACCGGGACGATGGCGGACCAGACGGGATTCACGTACGGAATCGAGGCGGGGCTCCGGGCCAATGCGTTCTCGCGGTCCGGCTACACCTTCGCAGGCTGGGCGCGGACGGCGACGGGCGCGAAGGAGTTCAACGACAAGCAGAAGGTCCTGAACCTCACGAGCACCCACGGCGCGACCGTGGATCTCTACGCCGTGTGGACCGCGAACGGCTACTCCGTCAGGTTCAACGCGAACACGACGGGGACGACCGGCTCGATGTCGAACGAGAGCTTCACCTACGGAGTGGCGAAGGCATTGACCGCGAACGCGTTCGCGAAGACGGGCTACCGGTTCGCGGGCTGGGCGCGGACGGCGGCCGGCGCCAAGGCGTTCAACGACAAGCAGACGGTATCGAACCTCACGGCGGCGGCGGACGCGGTCGTTGACCTCTACGCCCTCTGGTCGACGAACCGCTACGCGGTGCGGTTCAACAAGAACGCGCCGGACGCGACCGGGACGATGGCGGACCAGACGGGATTCACGTACGGAATCGAGGCGGGGCTCCGGGCCAGTGCGTTCTCGCGGTCCGGCTACACCTTCGCGGGCTGGGCGCGGACGGCGACGGGCGCGAAGGAGTTCAACGACAAGCAGAAGGTCCTGAACCTCACGAGCACCCACGGCGCGACCGTGGATCTCTACGCCGTGTGGACCGCGAACGGCTACTCCGTGAAGTTCAACGCGAACACGACGGGGACGACGGGCTCGATGTCGAACGAGAGCTTCACCTACGGCGTCGCGAAGGCGCTCACGGCGAACGCGTTCGCGAAGACGGGCTACCGGTTCGCGGGCTGGGCGCGGACGGCGGCCGGCGCCAAGGCGTTCAACGACAAGCAGACGGTGTCGAACCTCACGGCGACGGCGGGATATATCGTAAACCTCTACGCCCTCTGGTCGACGAACACCTACACGGTGCGGTTCAACAAGAACGCGTCGGACGCGACCGGGACGATGGCGAACCAGGGCTTCACCTACGACCGCGCATCGGCCCTCCGCGCCAACGCTTTCTCCCGCACGGGCTGGACGTTCTCCGGCTGGGCGACGAACGCGGCCGGCGCGAAGGTCTACAACGACAAGCAGTCCGTCTCGAACCTCACGGCGACCCACGGCAAGACGGTGGACCTCTACGCCGTGTGGACGGCGAACACCTATTCGGTCAAGTTCAACGCGAACACGACGGGGACGACGGGCTCGATGTCGAACGAGAGCTTCACCTACGGTGTCGCGAAGGCGCTGACGGCGAACGCGTTCTCGAAGACGGGCTACCGGTTTGCGGGCTGGGCGCGGACGGCGACCGGCGCCAAGGCGTTCAACGACAAGCAGACGGTGTCGAACCTCACGGCGACGGCGGGATATATCGTAAACCTCTACGCCCTCTGGTCGACGAACACATACACGGTGCGGTTCAACAAGAACGCGTCGGACGCGACCGGGACGATGGCGAACCAGGGCTTCACCTACGACCGCGCATCGGCCCTCCGCGCCAACGCTTTCTCCCGCACGGGCTGGACGTTCTCCGGCTGGGCGACGAGCGCAAGCGGAGCGAAAGTCTACAACGACAAGCAGTCGGTCTCGAATCTCACCGCCACGCACGGCGCGACCGTGGACCTCTATGCGGTGTGGGAGCGGACGGCGAACGAGCGGCTCTACATGGTGGTCGATCTTTCGCGCGGTCCTTCCGCATCGTCATATCCCGTGAGCTACCTCTCCGAAGTCCCGGAGGGCGGCTGGACGGACGAATACCAGACCACGAAACTCGTCCTGCGCTATGTCGAGCCGGGAACGTTCATGATGGGGAGCCCTTCGACCGAGATCGGAAGAAGCAACAACGAGACGCTTCATCAAGTGACTTTGACAAAGCCGTTCTACATCGGTGTCTTCGCCTGCTCGCGCAAACAATGGGAACTCGTTACAGGGAACAATCCCTCGGAATGGTGGGCTCGGTACTCGGACGCCACCTTGATATTTCCGATGTCCGACATTTCGTACAACGACATTCGAGGGTCGGTCCAGGGGGCGAACTGGCCGTCCTCGGGAACGGTCGACTCCACCAGCTTCCTCGGTCTGCTCCGCAACCGGACCGGTCTGGACTTCGATCTTCCGACGGAGGCGCAATGGGAATACGCCTGCAGGGCGGGGACGACGACGTCATACAATCTCGGCTTCGATCTGCCGAGCGACAACGGGCCGGAAATCTGGAATTTCGTCATGACGAACTACATTGCCCGCTGCAGCCGCTCCGGATCGGCGTATCCAGCGTTTCTGACCCCGAGCGGCGTCGGGATCGGGTATCCGAATCAATTCGGCCTCTACGCCATGCACGGCAATTCGAACGAATGGTGCCTGGACTGGTATTCGGCGAACCTCGGCACGGCTTCCGTAGTCGATCCCGTCGGTCCGTCGTCCGGAGCGAGTCGAGTCTGCCGTGGGGGAAGCAGCACCCAATTCGGACAGGAATGCCGCTCCGCCAGTCGCCTCGGATTCGGCGCGTCGATGCGGCTCAACTACGATCCGGAGACTTATGGGTTGACGTACAATCCCTTCACCAACGAAACGACTTCGTTCTTCAACGGGTTCCGGCTCTGTCTGCCCGTTGAATAAAGACTCCGGCCATGACAAAGATGATTCCGAGGTCAACGTAAGAAACCGCCGGTTCGGGCAAATATAGAATGTACGGCGAACGCTTCCTTTCCAGACACGTCTTTCAAACGCCACACCAGCACTCGAACATGAAAACACGCTTCCTGCCTTTGCTCCTCCTTTCCGCGCTCGCCCCGTGGGCGCGCGGGAATACAGAGATTGTCGACGGCATCGAATGGACCTACCGCGTCGAGAACGGCTGCGCCCTGCTCGGCGGCGGAACGGACTCCGCGCCCGCCGTGCCGACGTCGACGTCGGGCACGCTCGCCGTTCCCTCGTCGCTCGGCGGAAAAAGCGTCAAAACCGTGTCCCGCTACGCTTTCAGGCGGTGCGACAGCCTCTCGTCCGTCATCCTTCCGGACGGACTTTCCGTTGTCGACACGAACGCCTTCGCGGCCTGCTACGGAGTCCGGACGGTTTCGTTCCCCGACAGTCTGAGCCAGCTTGGCGACCATGCTTTCTACAATTGCATCCACCTGCAATCCGTATCCATTCCCGGGGGCGTCAACCGGATCGAGGACGCTTGCTTCAACGGCTGTGGCGAACTGGAAACGGTTTCGATTTCTTCCGGCGTCGCCGTCATCAGCGGATGGGCGTTCAGGAACTGCACTTCGTTGACAACCCTCGAAATCCCGGACAGCGTGACCAACATCGCGTGGAATGCGTTTCTCGGCTGTTCCAATCTCCGTTCATTGTCTCTCCCGTCCCGTTTCAAGGGAACGACGGATTCGTGGGATCTTCCGGCGTCGTGCGAAATCACGTTCCGCAAGCGGTTGACCCGGGTCGATTCGAACGAGGCGTCGATCGACCTGCGGCCGGATCCGCGCAAGGTCGAGCCGGGAGAGAGCGAACGGCTGGCGTTTTCCGCGAAGTGGGCCGATCCGTCGCGGTCGGCCGCGTCGGTGGAGATCGCGCTCGACGGAGCGCCCTACCTGACGCTGCCGGGAGGGGAGGGGACCTTCGGGTGGACGCCGGACCGCGGCGGCCTCTTCACGTTCACGCACACGGCGGTCGACGCGTCGGGAAATCCGTTCGGGGGCGCGTACCAGGCGTCGTTCCTCGTCGACAACCACCCGTTCGGCGACGGCGACGTCGCGGCGTCCGGATGGAGCGGCGTCTACGACGGGAAGTCGCATTCGATTTCCGTTTCGAGCACGGTTGACGGCGCGACGGTGAAATACGCGACGGCGAAGGCGGGGCCGTATTCGTCAACAAAGCCCTCCCGGAAGAACGCCGGCTCGCAGACGGTCTGGTACGTCGTCGAGGCGCCGTTCTACCTGCCGGTCACGAACTCGGCCGCGATTTCGATTTCGAAGCGTCCGCTGACGGTGACGGCCGCGGCGAAGACCAAGGTCTACGGCACGGCGGACCCGGCGCTCACCTACTCCTCGAGCGGGCTCGTCTCCGGCGAGTCGCTCACGGGCGCCCTGAAGCGCGATCCGGGCGAAGCGGTCGGAACCTACGCGATCCGGCAGGGGACGCTCGCGGCGACGTCGAACTACACGCTCTCGTTCACGGGCGCGAACTTCACGATCAAGAAAGGGACGATTCCGGGGACGGACAAGATCAAATGGAACGCGTCCGGGGACGGCGCGACCTTCCTCTACGACGGCGCGGCGCACGGCGTCGCGTTGACGGGGCTGCCCGCGGGCGTGACGGCGACCTACGTGGGCAACGTCGCGACGAACGCCGGGAACTACACGGCGACGGCGCACCTCGTGTACGATACGGCGAACTACGAGACGGTCGCCGATCCGGAGCCGCTCGCGTGGAGCATCTCGAAGCGCCCGATCACGCTGATGGCGGCGTCGAAGGAGAAGCCCTACGACGGCTGGCCGCTGGAGGTGAAGCCGGAGGACATCACCGTGGCGGGGTCCGGCTACGCGCCGGGCGAGTGCTTCGCCTACGGCGACTACGCGAGCATCACGGACGTGGGCGAGATTCCCGCGACGTTCTCCTACGCGGATTCCGCCACGGCGAAGGTCTCGAACTACGACGTGACGGTGCAGGGCGGGCAGACGCTCAAGATCACGGTCGGCGGCGACCAGATCTCGGTGACGGCCGACAGCGGCGTCTGGGCCTACGACGGCGAAACGCACCGGAAGGAGAGCTGGACGTTCGTGAACGGCGACAAGCTGCTCGACGGCCACGTCTTCGACATCGCGATTTCGACGAACAGCGCGGTGACGACGCCCGCGGAGGGGATCGTCTCGAACGCGTTCGACCACGTGAAGATCGTGGAGGAGTCGAGCGGGCGCGACATGACGCGCAACTACAACCTGTTCGTCTACGAAGGGACGCTGCAGGTGACAAACGTCGTCGTGCCGGGCGGATCGATTGCCGGTGCAGGCGGCGTCTCGAAAGTCTACGACGGGCTCCCTGCGTCGCCAAACGTGTCGGCGACGCTGCTCCAGCCGGCGACGGTGCGCTACCGCGTCGGGGACGGCGCGTGGACGGCCGAGGCGCCGTCGTGGACGCACGCGGGGACCTACGCGGCCGAGTTCGAGGTGTCGGCTCAATTCTACGACCCCGCCACGGGGACGGTGCAGGTGGCGATCTCGCCGCGGCCGGTGACGCTGGCGTCGCCGACGAAGAGCAAGCCCTACGACGGGACGGCGCTCACGTTCGCGGCGGACGAGATCGCGGCGGCTCCCGGCGGCTCGCTCGGAGAGCTCGCCCCACCATTCCCGGCGGGCGAGAGCTTCTCCTACTCGGACTTCGCGTCGATCACGGACGCGGGGCGGACCGATGCGACGTTCACGTGGGCGGCCGGCGCCGGGACGCTCGCGGCGGACTACGACGTGACGATCCGGAAGGGCACGCTCACGGTGACGAAGAACGCGGAGGAAATCTCCGTGACGGCGAAGAGCGCGACCTGGGTCTACGACGGCGGGACGCACGCGCTGCACGAATGGACCGCGGAGAACCTCGGCGCGCTGGTCGCGGGCGACGCGCTGGACGTCGCGTTCGACCCGGCGAGCGCGATCGCGGAGCCGGGCGAAACGACGAACCGCATCGTCTCGGTGAAGGTGATGCGCGGCGGAACCGACGTCACGGCGAACTACACGCTTTCGTGGTGGCCGGGGACGCTCAAGGTGACGAAGGCGGAGATCGGACCGAAGATGCCCGGAATTTCCACCTCGGCGACGGCGGTCTACGACGGCGCCGGGCACGGCGCGACGGTCTCGGCGCCGGAGCTGCTGACGTCGCCCGTGGCGGTGTCCTACGCCGCGACGGCGGACGGACCGTGGGGCGCGGCGCCGGTCGCGTTCACGAACGCCGGGTCGTGGACGGCGTTCTTCCGCGTGGAGGCGCCTCACTACGAGCCCTACGTCGGGACGTCAACGATGACCATCACGCCCCGCGAAGTGACGCTCGTCTCGGCGGGCGCGACGAAGGTCTACGACGGCACGCCGCTCCGGAAGGACTCCGTTTCGGTGAAGCCGGGCTCCCTGTCCTTCGCGCCCGGCGAAGGATTCGCGGCGACCTGCTCCGGGACGATCACGGACGTGGGCGGCGTGGAGAACGTGTTCGAGTATTCCCTCAAGGCGAACACGAAGGCCGACAACTACACGATCCGGAAGGAATACGGGTGGCTGCGCGTGACGCCGGCCACGCTCGACGTCGGCGACATCGGCGCACGGGCGTCGTGGCGGGGTCCTTACGACGGCGCGTGGCACGGAATCGGCGTGGTCGCGCCGGTTCCCCGGGCGGTCGTGACCTACGCGCTCGAATCGGGCAACGAGGAAGCCTACGGATCGACGAACCCGACGTGGAGGAACGTGTCGTCGAACACGGTCTTCTTCAAGATCCTTGCGCCGAACTACGAGCCGGGCTACGGTTCGGCGACGGTGGTGATCACGAAGCGGACGCTTTCGATCAAGGCGGACCCGAAGAGCAAGATCTTCGGCGCGTCGGATCCGGTCCTCACCTACTCGGTGTCGAACCTGGTGTCCGGGGACGCCGTTTCCGGCAAGCCCGTCCGCGACGCGGGCGAGGCGGTCGGAACCTACGCGATCCGGAAGGGGACCCTGTCCGCGGGCGCCAACTACGCGATTTCGTTCACGGGCGCGACGTTCGAGATCACGCCCGGCGGAATCGTCGTGGACGCCAGCGCGGGCGCGCTGGGCTACTCGGGCGAATACGACGGCGAGGAACACGGCGCGTCGCTGCGGGTGAAGAACCCCGCCACGGGCGCGACGGTGAAGTGGGCGGAGACGTCCGCGGGGCCGTGGCTGGACGCGAGCCCGACGTTCGTCAACGCCGGGACGAACACGGTCTGGTGGCGGGTATCCGCGCCGAACTTCGATCCGCTCGCCGGAACGGCGCAGATCGCCATCGCGCCGCGGCCGATCTCGAAGGCGTCGGTCGGCGTCCTGACGAACAGATGGTATACGGGCTACCCGGTGGAGCCGGTGCCGACGGTGACGGACACGGTTCCGATCACGACGAACGACTGGAGCGTCGCATGGGAGGACAACGTGGAGATCGGACAC
>Ga0310691_10006427_pt1 | contig 12536 bp, 19 predicted proteins | sample 176DNAGHGlowgp2_FD_203887 | JGI IMG/M metagenome (GOLD analysis project Ga0310691, IMG submission 203887) | Sheep rumen microbial communities from Palmerston North, Manawatu-Wanganui, New Zealand - 1766 DNA GHGlow gp2 (v2) (version 2) | ecosystem: Host-associated > Mammals > Digestive system >... | reverse complement strand
TAGGTTTTCTTATTACGGAAGATGTTAACACTAAAATTAAATTCTAGGCTATTTAGAGTTCTGGTTTAAATAATGAAGTTTTAACATTAAATAATACCACGTATGTTGAATTAAACTTTGATGGTGAATATGAAGGAGAAAGTATAGCACCTATAAGCATTAAAAGTTACGATACTGGTAAGAATTATGCAGAGATTGATTTTAGTGATAATGATTTAGAAGAAGCGTGTAGGTTAAGCTCTGTTATTATTTGTAATCTTTATGTAAATGGTATTGTTTTAAGATCCGAAACTATATAGTTCTCAAAACAAGGCGAAACAGGTGAAAGCGTTGAATCTGGATATAGTATACATCTAGATAATGATAATGTTATTATTGATGACGATACTAGTAATGAAGATTTAGCAATAGCGTCAGACACATATATCATTGTTACAAAAAATAATGATATCATTACATTAGATCAACTGTTACAACCAGGACAATAGATCAGTGATATATTATCATTAACATTATCTCCAAAACTTGACAATTTATTCACAATAGATAATTCTGGTGGTAGTGATCATTATTTCTTGACGTGGAAATCAGGTGTAGCAAAATAGGAGGTTTCTGGCACGATTACTGTATCTTTAACATTTACAGATGATTTAGATTCTAGTATCACAATTTCTAGAAAATAGAATATTATAATTAAAGATTTTTCTGACGGAAGCGTATATAAATTAAGAGCAATACCTAATGCTATTGTTGTTAATCCTGATCGAACATCTAATATTAAGAATATTGAATTGAGTGTTGATAAGATTAAAGATGGAATTCCAACTAAAGTCAATTTAACAGATTCTGATATCACATTTTCTGTATCTAGTATTCAATATAGTAATAATACTACTACATACAATAATATATCTTAGGATGATATCTCATATTCTATAACTACTGATTATAGAAAACTATTATAGATTAAAGATGCATGGTTGCAAAATCCGACATGGATAGGGTTGCAAATATATGCAAAAAAATCTAATACAATTATTGATGCTGAAACAATTTCTTATATAACTGATGGACAAGACGGCAACGGTGTTGAATATATTTATTATCGTACAAATACAATAGATAGTAATATTGATGCTAATAAATAGTATGGCTTTGTTGTCACAGATGGTGAATATATTGTAAGAAAGAATAATTATAAATATGACGACTTCTTACCAATTATAAGTTCTACAGAGACTTATGAAGATGGAACTACAGTATCTACGGAAGATCTATCTAAGTTTGTCTATTGGACTGACGAACCATCTGGTGTTGATTCTACACATCAATATGAATATCTAGCAACTCGTAAATATAATGGAAAGACAAAAGCTTGGGGTACTTTTAGTGTTCCTGTTATTTGTAACAAGTATATTACTCCTTCCATGAATTTATTGTTAGATAATGAAATTATTATAGTAGATGATAATGCAACGTCAGCTATATTAAAAGAAGTATCTTTAACATCATTTAAATTATTTAATGGATTAAATGATATTAGTTCTAATGTATCTATTTCTACTGCTTTAAATAAAGATTACTTGTTAACAGTAACAGAAGAAGGAGGAAGTACAAAATATTTCGATATTAAATCAGAGTTGTCTACAATTGATCATAAGTTATATATTTATTTATCATTAAATGATAATAAGACATTATAGCCTGGACAATATCATAATATATATTATAGAGTAACTGATAAGAATAATACTCTTGTTGCAGAAAAAGTACAGAAAGTAAAAGTTACGAATTTCTCAGAAGATGGAAGTTCTTATAAATTACAGCTATCCAATAATATATTATATAGACAATTTAATGGTAATACATTATCAGAATTACCAGATGAAGATATTGCAGTTAGAGTTCAAAAAATAACTGGTGATCTTTCAGATGTATAGTATGAAAGAATTAATTGTGAAGGATCTGAATTATTCGTTTGTTGCTAGATTAAAAACAAATAGGGAGAACTAGAAGATTGTATTTATGATAACACATCTAATGATAATACTACTTTTGTAATACCTGGTACATCATTTAATAATTGTGATCATAAAAATTCTACTATAAATGTATGTCTTTATGCAACATTACGTGGTTCATAGTTGACTTTATTGGATAGACAGCCAATCACATTTAATGTAGTAGGATAGTCTGGATCTTCTGCGATAACTGCTACTATTACTAATGATTCTATATTAATTGATGATTAGAGCTCTGCTGCGATTATAGAAGAGGCATCTAGAAGCAGAATTACTTTATATAGATCAAGTAATGATATAATATCAAATACAGATTACAGTATTTCTGGTAGTGTTAATGACGGTCAAGCTCAGGGTGATTCTGCTTTTAATGTATATATAACATAGAGTGGGGATCAAACATATTATGAATCTGTATTAAAATTAATACAAGGGAAACAATTAGTACAAGGTACATATACTATTATATATACTATTTCGTCTAACCGTAGTGAATTTCCTACTTTTTATAAGTATTAGAGATTGAAGATTACTGATGTTACAGAAGATGGTAGTACATATAAATTACTTGTTGAACCAGACATTGTTAATACAGAATGGGATGATACTAATAACTAGTATATAATTAAAAGTGATACAATAACTATTACTGGATAGAAAATTTCTACAGATGGAACACATACTATTACTTTTAATACATAGTCCTCAGATGGGTTATCATTATAGCTTATATAGTATTATGAGGAAGATGGTGTACAAATATCTGAAAGAATAATAGACGAAGGTAGTTATCAAGATAATACTGTTTATACAATAACGACTACTAATATGGATCCATCTTCCATGTTAGAAACAACCAAATATTGGATTGCATAGTTGTTGTATAATAATATTGTAATTGATCAAGAAGTTATATCAATTAATAAACAGGGTAAGACTGGAGCCAAGGGCGATACTGGACCTCAAGGTAAGACAAGGAGAATATTTAAATATACAGAAGGTCATTTAAAGATTAATTTTCAATATTACTGTAATAGTATTATTCAAGATTATTATATTGATGATAATCCTGAAAATGAAAGTAAAAAGATCTATAGATGTATTGAAAATGTAAAATATAATGAACTACCAAATTCTCTTCCAGATAGTTTTTGGGAATTAGTTCCACATTCAGAAGCTTTAAGTGTTGATGATTTACTTGCAGAGTATGCTTATATAAAAGATTTGTACGCCAATAGTATTACTATTAAAGATAGCACAGATAAAACATATGCTGAATTTAAAGCACCAAATGGTAATGAAAAACCACTATGGTTGGGAGGTTCTTCTGATAATCCTAATTTCTCAGTAGATCAAGATGGTAATTTAACTTGTAATAACGTTAAATCATTCTTTAAAGGTAGTGTTGTTACTGGAGAATAGGAGGTAGATATTAATAATGTTCCTTATCAGAAATATAAGGATAATGGCATAGATTGTGTTAGAGTTTATATAAATCCATTAAAATATGGCACTAATATAAATATTGTTGGCAAAATAGAAGATATAGAGATAAATAATACAGAGATTTATCTTGATTTTCCTTCGTATTATTAGAATTTAGTACAAAAACAAACAATAGAATCTTTTAGATTAAGAGGAATTGAATCGCCTACTGTAGATGATCGTGGAGATTTGCCTGACGAGTCAGACGAATATACATAGTATCAAAAAATGTATTCGTATATGAGATACGCAGATTAGTTTGTAGGTTATAATGTTAGGATAGTAATATCACAGCCATACGGACTGGTGTTTACTCGTGGAGTATTATATAATACCGGACAAAATCCTATGCCTCCATATGATTTATTTGGTAATATATTATATAGTAATCTTACTTCAAACGCTAATTCACAATTAGATATTAATGAATATAAATATTTATATGCTTCCGAAAGGTCGATTTATCCTGCGAATTTAATTAATATATAGGATAATATACAAGATAAAAATGTAATAAAGTTAAGTTATATTTCAAATACGTACGTTACAGATATTATTGTTTTTAAATGTATTCAACTTAAAAATGGCGATAAATACTATAAGGCGCTTAGTGATGACGATGGCAGTGTATTTAAATGTAATAGAGGAATTATTTGGATGGTAGATTTTGTACAAGACAAACCGTCTGATTTATATTTAACGACTACGCCAGAAGATTTAACTTTAACACTTTATCCAACCAATAATTCTTCTAATAACTCTACAGATAACACTTGATTTTAAGATTTTATTACAATAATTAGATTTTTCTATATAATTGTATTATAATTACGAGTACAATTTAAATATATAAAATTATGTCACAAACAGTTACGTTTCCCAGTGAGTTTCCGAGAACGACTCAAATTGGTGGTTAGACCATTGATTTGGTTTAGCCAGATGCTCAGCATCGTTACGGAAACACAAGTAAAGTAAGATTGGAAATAAGATATGGTAATGATGACTCTGTATATGAATTAGTTGGAGTTCACGTTGATTATCTTAAAACTCCACAATTCATAAGATTAACACAAGAATAGATTGACAAGACTGAGGATACTTCTCAAATCATGGAATATCCTGATTATATTTGTCAAGAGATTATCAATGAGTTAGTTCATATTATAATGGAAAATGCTTCTGATCCTAGAATTCAGACACACGCTCCATTGTCTCAATCAATAGCTAATCCTGCGCAATAGACGTAGAGTGCAAGCTAAGATCTTTGATTTATTATAGATATTATTTATTAACGTTACGAAGAGTAATTTAAAATTGAATTTATTATGTTCTAGTTTACAACTACAACTTTAGTTAATAGTCTTAAAGACTATTCCACAGGCCTTCCTTTGATTAAATTGGTTGGCGACACTGTTTATGTAAAACATCAAGGTCTTTATAAGCTTGATGATGATCACAAGATTTGCGCATACAAGACAGAAGGTCACGATGCTTGGCTTGATGCAATTAAGATGTCTGAGCTTCCTTCTATTACAGCTGGTGCAACTGATGCTAATGGCGACGATCAACTTTATCGTTTGGCTCTTTATGTACGCTCGATTGGTAATGCAGATCCTTTGTTCGCAAATGATTTCGTATTTAAGGGCAGACCTTTCTATGTAGAATTCACTGTTCCTACTGGTGCTACCGCTAAGGCAGAAATCGCAAAGAACCTCAACAAGTATTTGAATGTAACTGTTGATAAGCCTGTATTGGTTCCTGCTAAGACAGTTGATGATACAGATCATATTACAACTATTACTGCTAAGCCTGCTGCTGATATGTCTGATGTAGCTTACTTGGTAGCCGCTAACGAATACATGCGTATTACAAAGGTAGTTGTTGAGAAATTTGTTCCTGCAACAGAGACAGCTCCTGAAAAGTATGTTGTCCTTGGTGATGTGACAGCTACTGCTGTTATTACAGGTGCTGAAGGCTTCGGTACTTATGATCATCTTGAGAAAGACTTTAGACTTCCTACTGCTGCCAACCTTCGTTGGAAACGTCCTATGGCAGACGAAATGCCTGCTGCTGGTGCAATTTACGACGAGTATATTTTACATTATATTGTAAATCGTGGTCAGGTTGCAGGTCTTGGTGGTGTAGGTGAACAAATCACATCTGAAACAACCCATGTATTCTGGGTACAACATAGTCTCGCTACTGACTTTGAGAAAGAACTCACAGACCTTGGCGTAGAATTTGTTGATATGACAAATTACGGAGCGTGATTTGAAACAAAACTTTTTTTCTTTGTTAAATTAGGAGGGAAGGCGGAGGCGATTAAAGTCTTCGCCTTTCTTTATTTATAATTATTATTATGGTTTACGAAAAATTAGCTTCACGCATTTAGATGGATACTGTATCAGGATTGCGTGGTCTACATAACAACATGAGTTTACCTTTGGATTTAATTGAAGATTCAATTATCTCTACTAGATTATAGATTATTAAAGAGAGTCAATTAAAAGGAGTTTTACCTGTTAATGATTTACTCTTATCTATAAATTGTATTAACATTGATTGTAAGAATATTGAAAGATGTTCGTTATGTAGCGCTGGTAATAATGAGTTTGGTACTCCTACTATGCATTTTGAAATACCATAGATAGTAACAGATTTTGGGACTAATGCTATAGCATATATTGGAAGTGCAGATAGATAGAATCCTTTTGTATTTTATTTATCATCGCAACAATGGTAGTATTATCATCGTTATCGTAGGCGTTCTCATATGAAACCATTTGTATACATTGATATTACACCTAATGAGAACGGTATGTATGATTGCTTTGTATTTAACGCCCCACTAATGAAAACAATTTCAGTTGTTGCTGTCTTTAAGGATCCACGACAGCTTGAGTAGTTTGGATGTTGTAAAGAATTAGAATCCGAACAATACACTTGGATTGATAATGAAATAGCTAACAGATTAGTTAAATACTATGTAGATTTGTATCGTAGGATGGCTACTCCTATTACTCCTAATACATAGCAACACGCACCAGGTTAATTAATATAATATGTAGTTTAATAATTTCAATACAGCAATGTTCCAAGCAAATTTATTGTATGGAACTACTTTTAATAACTCTGCAGACTTCGAAGAAATTGGATTGATCGCACATTCGCTTATCGGTACAAAACATCTTCGTTTTTATCGTTATTTAGCAGATGTAGATCCAGAAACATTAAGTGCAGATCTACCATGTAATTGTGATGAAATAGAAGCTGTTACGATTCCACCAGAAGACTGGAATTATGCAGATAGTATTCATTGGAACGGTGATATAACAAGCGCTTTTAATGAAGAATATGTAGAAGCCAGAAAACATTTTCAAAATCCTTTATATATCAGAGGTAAATATATACATTATGAAAGACTAGGAGATAAGATATATGTACAATATCCATTTCCAAAGGTCTTAATTATATATGAAGGAGAGATGTTGGATGAAGAAGGACTTCCTTATTTAAATGACAAAGAAGTTTAGGCGATTGCTTGTTATGCCGCATATGTTACTAAGACTAAATAGGCTTTAGAAACGAATAATAATGTTGCTATGCAATAGGCTTAGTTATTATAGAGAGAATGGAATAAATTCTGCGATTCTGCAAGAGTTCCAGAACATATCGATCAAAACGATATGAATAAGATTTTAGATGTTAAAAGTTCGTTTATGAGAAAAACTTATGGTAGGTCATATAAGCCTGCAATGAAATGATATGGAAGAGAAATAGAGATATGATGATTTCTATTTTGGTCATTGTCTTAATGCTACTTAGTTGTTCACTACTTTCCCATTACAAAAATTAAGATATAAAGCAAAAGAATTAAATGAAAACCCAGACATTAAAACTAATTTTAGAAGGACGTTGTGTGCTTAGGTATTTAAGGAATCTGCGCGTATTATTTTACATGATATAGTTGATAATGATGTCTAGTTTTTATTGCCAGGAGAATTATATAAATCTTATATTAAAATGAAAGTTTATAAAAAAGATGAATTTTTAAAATTAAGAAAAAAATATAATAAATTTTCAAATATAGATCCGATGGCGTCTGATTTTCGTGGATATCAATTATATTTATATATGGGTAAAGGAGAAAAAACTATAGAGAAACCTATATACGCAACTCATGTATTAAGAGACAAAATAGTTGAAAATACGAATAATGGTAAGAGATATACAGAATGAAAATTAAAACATATATGGATTATGTAGACCAAGTCAGTAAAAAATTTCCAGATGTACCAATTTAGGACATACGAAGAATTTTAAGATATGGTTGGTCTCAATATTTATCATACAACAAATTGGGATGCGATATTGATATTCATACATCAGATTTTCAATTTTTAACTGGTCGTATTCCATTAAAGAGATTTAAACAATATAAATTATATCAACAGAAGTTAGCACGCAAATTACGTGTTATGTTTAAAAAGAAAAAACTAAAGTGGGATGGATATTATTATTTCTGTATTAACAGAAATAAATATAATGAAGATTTTTTGCCACAAATAAAAGGGGATCCAAATAGACCAAAAAGAGGGATTACATTTTATAATGTTACTTTATATAAATTATTAGATGAATGTAAAGCCAAAAATACATTTCCTAAATATATATTTAGAGTTCCATATATTGATGATTTTGGTTATTCGCTTTATTTAAAAGAATACACTCCACATGTATGTGAATGTATTGGTTTTTTCCCATCGTGGAAATTTTATGATCTGTTGATAGCAAGAAAACAATACGATATATTAAATGGAAACTACGCGAAACACGTTTGAAGGCGGATTAATTCTTGATACTAATATAGCTACAACGCCTAGCAATGCCTTATCAAATGCTTTGAATGCTACTATCAGTACCTTTAACGGTAACGAGTAGATTCTATAGAATGATATGGGAAACGTCATGATTCCATATAAGGATGAAGATGAAACAAAATATGCACAATTAGAGAAAGGCTTTGTTCCTATAGGTGTAAAGTCTTTTGGTAATATTATGTACATTATATCTTACAATCCGTCAACAGGAGAAGGAGAGATAGGATGTTTCCCAAGTCCAAATTATACACCATCTAAAGATGGATTAGATTACGATAAGAGAAGTGGATAGTTGATTTATAAATATAGTCCACTTAATGTTGGTGTTGATGGATCAAATAAAGACGTAATGTTACGTACAAAATATTTTAATTTTGATTTACAACATCCAGTAGAAGTTTTAGCAGAAAAATCATATGATGATTCTGTTAATTTGATTTTTACTGACAATAAAAATATACCAAGGCTGATTAATACTGGTTTTTCTGTCACAGAAGATAATGCTTATACTATTATTAATAGAATAGGCAAAGAAAAACATACTAATAGATATGATGTCATTAAAGATGTAGACGGGAAAATAGAACATAAAACAAGATTTGATTTATAGACGTCTTTATATAGAGATGTTTCAGAATTATCATATGTTAACTTTAAAGGATTGGAGTCTGGCGGTTAGCTAAAAGTTGGTACATATGTTATTTATATTGTATCATGCGATAGAGATGGTAATGAAACAGATATTATATGCGAGTCTGGTGTAATACCAGTATTCTTAGGCGCAGATGGAGATCCTTTTAGTGTTAATGGTGGTTCTGAGAATCAAGTATCTGACAAATCTATTAAATTAGAAGTTGAAAACATTGATGATGCTTATCATTATGTAAAAGTATATTATACTAGATCAGCTGCTGCAAATAATCAAAATGAGACAACATTAGCATATAAAGTATAGACATTGTATCCTGTAGTAAATAATAAAGCAACAATTACTCTTACTGGATATGAAGATGCTGTTGATATTGCATTATCTGATTTAAATTTACAATATTTTAATGCTGATTGTGTTAAGACTTAGTGTATAACACAAAACATCTTATTCTAGGGTAATATTAAAGAATAGTCATATCCTCAAGATGAATATGAATTTCTACGTAGAATTAGTTTATTAATATATCCAACCATTGATAACAGTGTAAGTGTAAATATGCAATCTGATTATACTTATTCAGATTCCGAAAACCAGAATTCATATTATTCTTCTAAATTCTGTTATAATTATACTGGTTATCATTTTGGTGAGATATATAGATTTGGTATAGTTTATATACGTAATGATAATTCTTTAACTAGTGTATTTGATGTATTAGGAGTAAATGAGTTAACATCTTCAAGTAAAGCTCCTATTATTAATATTGATAATATCGAATTAGATAATACTAATTTATATATTATCAATAATTATAATATAAAAGGAGTAACTAGAATTGTTCCAACAGATGAAGAAAATCAGTTATCTGTTATTGGAATTAAATTTAATACAGATAATTTTATATAGTTATTTAGCAAAGAAGAAAAAAGTAATAATTATAAAGGATTTTTCTTTGTAAGGCAGAAGAGAATTCCTACATTGTTGGCATAGGCTTATACAACAAATGTTTGCGAAGAAGCATTTGTTCCTAGTATTAATATACACATTACAACACAAAATGAAAAAGGCGAAACAGTTGAAGCTACAAGATATTTATATGAATCGTTTTGTTCTTCTGGTTTTGTATCAGACGACAATGGACAATAGGATGAGACAAATTTTTATCCTTAGAAATATAATAAAACAGCTTCAGTTGGATTATACAATAGTTATCAAACTCGTCTTTTTACATTAACAGATACAACTAGATTTTATAGAGATAAGATTGATTTAAATTTACAATACGCATATAGTAAATTTGCGTAGGATTTTGGTAGTACAATAACATATCCTGAATGGCAAAATGGATATTAGTATTGGCGTAGTGATGATGATCATCATATTGCTATTAATGCTAATAATTGTATTTATCATGACGATAATAAGTTCTGGTATTGGACTTATACGTTTTTTGGTACAGAAATATCAAAAAGCGACATAGATGAATCCAATATTACAGAAATTAAAACATATACAATAAGTGAATATCCTACTCAACAATCAAATCTCGGATGGCTACATGGTGGCGACGGCCCAACAGCAATATAGGTTCAATCTAAATTATTTACAGAAGTATATTTTAAAAATATCAATATGTCTTCGGCATCACATCCTATAATAGTAAAAGAACCTGTTTATGTAAAATTTAAAAATAGTTATTATAGAGTTGATGCAGAACATTATCATGACAATATTTTTAGATCTGGTACACTAACTACTATACTATAGAGTTTTTATGATATATGTCTTCGTGAATAGAAACCTACAAAAATAGGATAGTGTGCAGCTCATGAATACACGTTAGTTAACAAGCCTGATAATATTAATATAGATGATGATACAGATAGAACATCAGATAAATCATTACCATCGTATACAGATGATTTAAGTGGACAATTATCTAGTTATAATGGTAAATATTCATATCCACATGCCAAAGATAGCGATACTCCAGACTATCAAATACAAGATAAATATGCGTTAAAATATAATCCTATGGAATATAATTCATATGCTGCGTTTTGTCCAGAATATGAGTTATATAAAGCTCATTATAACAATATTTTTACTGGTAGCGAATTAATAACATAGTTTGCTACTAAATATGAACCTTTAACACGAGTAAAAAATTAGAGATTATATATTTACAATAATACTGATTTGTATTATCCAGATGACGGGAATAATGAAAATCCATTATATTTAACAAATCTTCTTGGAGTAGAAGAAGGTATATCATTATCTTCAATAACTCATAAGCAAACAGTACAATCTGATGATAAAGCATATAAATTGATTCGAGATAAGTATTCTTATTTCTCTACGAAATGTGGAAATGAATTTGAATCAATGGTTAAATTTGCTGGAGCAAAATTTTTGGCATATGTATTTCCTGTAACAGATAAAGATTATAGTAATAGTAATGTAGAATCAGAAAAAGAATATAGACTTAACTATCAATAGCCATTTAATGTTTTAAGAGGTATTTATTCACCATACATTGGTTGCTTCCCAATGTTAAAACAAGAAATAAACAACAATGTTTCTTATAAGTCTGTTCCTGATTTTGCTAACAGAATAATTAATATATATATTCCAGGATATGATATAAAGAAATTATCAGAATATTTTCAATTAAGATTTGATGATAAAAGAGCTTATTATACTATTAGTGATAAAATATCTTTAAAAGCATTAAAAGAACATTTCGATAATAATAATATAAAAGATCCAAATAAAACATGTTATAGAGGAGATTGCTTTGTTGGATGGTTTACACATAGAGTAAATAGAAACTTTAACGATCCATCTGCTCCTTATAATGATTAGATTATTAATTCATCTAGTGCTTAGAATTTATTCGACCCATCTGTATTTAAAGTTGCTTATCGTACATTTGAGAATGTACCAGATACTACAAGTGCAGAAAAATAGTTAACTATTAATGTTGGAGATTTAAATGCTATATAGTTAGGTAGTTGGGTTACATTCCCCATTAGATCTTCAATGAATATATCTATTAGGAGTACAGATGAATCTTGGACTGATGAAAAGCACAAGAGTGGTAATAGTAGATCATTCTATCCATTACACGCTATAGATGCATCTGGATCTTATAAAATGCCTGATTCTGATAATTATAATTCATCTTTTAGTAAATCTGGAGGTGATAAATTGTATTTTAATTAGAATAATATTATATTTGAGAATCAGTATTTTAAAAATAGAATCACATATTCTAATATAATGGTTAATGGTGCTTTTGAAAATGGAAATAGAGTTTTCTTATCAACTCATTATCGAGATTATACAGAATAGTATGGTTCTATTGTAAAGATATTAACTATTAATGGAGATTTGGTTGTTGTATGTGAACATGGTATTTTATATTTACCAGTAAGAGAAAGGGTTCATGCTGGTAACGGCAGTACTGGTCTTATTTTTATTAATAGTCCAAAC
>Ga0310691_10006425_pt1 | contig 12538 bp, 7 predicted proteins | sample 176DNAGHGlowgp2_FD_203887 | JGI IMG/M metagenome (GOLD analysis project Ga0310691, IMG submission 203887) | Sheep rumen microbial communities from Palmerston North, Manawatu-Wanganui, New Zealand - 1766 DNA GHGlow gp2 (v2) (version 2) | ecosystem: Host-associated > Mammals > Digestive system >... | reverse complement strand
AAACAGTTTTGCAAGGCGGCAACGGTGACAAGGGTTTAAAAAATTACGTGTAGGGAAATTTTGCACTACCTTTGCAGGAATGAAACGGTTGAGGTATCTTCTCTTCTTTTATGTCATCGTGCTGGCAGGATGCGACAGGCAGTCTGTCATAGAGTGACGAGCAGTTGTTGGCACGGATATAGAACAGTTCCGAGTGCTTTTCGACGGTTTCCACAATCTGCCGTGAGCAGGAGCCGCAGTCCATACGTGACCTCCTGATATGGATGTCTTCCGATTCAAGGTTTGAGAAGATGCGTTCCAGTGTGTCCTGCTGGTGAAAACGGACATTGGCATTGCCGTCGCGGTTCTCTATGCCTACGATGAGGTCGCCGATTACAGCCACGCCGGGGCTGTAGCCCGTGAACCTCTTGTAGGTCATCTTGGCATCGTACTTCTCTGTCTCTATGAACTGGTGGTCGAAGTCCAGGTCGTATGATTCTCCGGCCACAAGTTGGCCTGTGTTTATCAGAGTCTTGACGAGCAGGCTGTTCAATTTCGTGGCAGTGTTGAAGTCATAGCTCTTGCCTTTGTCGGATGTATAGGTCGTATTGCCCGTGGACAGTTCTGAAATCGCTCTCAGAATAGTGTCAGAACTGCATGTACGAAGAGTGGGGTGCAGCGACAGATGGGTCATCAGGTAGCCCGTCACGTCCTCCACACAGTCGCCTCCGCAGAAATAGACGCTTGCCAGAGAACCTGCAATCTCGCTGTACTGATAGCCGAACGACGTACATCGAAGACCCAGCACCTTGTCAATAACCGGACCCACATAACGTGAAAATAGCTCTCTTACGTGAAATATTCCTCCAAAAGGAGTTATTTTCTCAGATTTTATTTGTACTTTTGCCATGTCATTAATATTTTTTGCTTTTCTTTAAACGCAGCACTAAGGTAAGTGAAAAATCTGACATGGCAAAATCCTGGGCAACATTTTGTTGCTCAGGAACTTATAAAAACAGTTAAACTAAAGTGCTGCGGAATTTAGGTTAAGTATGAAAGTATTGAAGTGGAATAAGAGATTGCTGATAGCATTACTAATCATGACAACTTCCTGCCAAATGTCATCAGCACAGCAAGAGCAGAAGACCACATACGAGTATGACAAGTTAAATCGCCTCATACATGTAGTGTCACCAGTAGGAGAGACGTTTTACACTTACGATGAACTTGGCAACCGCCTTTCTAAGATTTTTAAGGCATCTGCTGTAAAAAAGGCAGGAGATGTCAATAGCGATGGAAAGGTAGATGTAACTGATATCGTGGAAATGGTCAACTATATCATGGGTAAGCCCTCTACTAATTTCTGTGAACAGTCGGCTGATATCAATAAAGACAACGTTATTAACATTGCCGACATCATTCAGATTGTGAACATTATTTTGAAACAATAAAACATTCTTTTATTATGAACCATTATTTTCGCTATTATATTATTTTAATTTGCCTTTGCCTCACACAAGTCTTGATGGCACAAGATTACGTATTGCATAGTCCGAGTCCAGCGGATGGTGCCACTGACATTCAAGTTGGCTCGGTATATGTGTCGTGCAATACAAGTGACGATTACTATGGTACAGGTATTTATGAAGTTCAATATAGTACAAAACCAGATTTTTCATCAAAGAAGTCTATACGCACTTCAGATCGGGTATATAGTGTTAACATAAACGCCGATAAACCTGGTACTGTCTATTATTGGCGAGTGATGGAGTATTCAAGTTCAACCTGGAATTTAGAGCAAGTCAGTCCTGTATGGCATTTTACTACCGCTGGGACTCCTCCGGCAGGCGACTGCGACCTTTCAGACGTGCCGACATCCAGCGACTATTATGCAGCTACTTTTTTTCTGTGCGAACGCTCTGTCCTGAATGGCTCAAAGGAGGATGGGAAGACAGATGTTGAGGGAGTACTGAAACGCTCTCATTTAGCTAAGATTGCATTCAGAGGCGTATATCTGTTAAACGGCAGGGAAATGCCAGCGACTGTAGCATCAGATTTTTACCCAACCGTCTATGAGGATATCGCCACGAAGACTACTGATAATGAGTATTATTATCAGGCGGCCCGCGCTCTTCTCTACTTGGAATATGGTGATGGTGTATCTCCCTTTGACCGTAATCGGCTGAATTTTGTTCCAGATGATGCCATATCCAGAGTTCATACCTTGAAAGTCCTAATGGAGACTTTTAACATTCGTCCAGACTTAAATGGTTCTGACAATCCTTTTCCAAATGATGAGAACGTTGTGGCTCTTGCCGCCAATGATTCTGTCAAGATGGGATATATCCGTAGAGCCGCTGCATTAGGTATTATTACGACAAACAATGCCGAATTCCGTCCTTATGACGACTGTCTGCGTGGTGAGGCATTCGTGATGCTGACCCGTATCATGCAAAAGGTTGAGGCAGGGGAAATAGATGATCCTAATCCGCAGACAGCAGACTATTTCGAACCTCTGAACACAACACTGGCAACTATCTCACTGGGATTAGGCATGCAGATGGGTAACTTCCAGCACTACACAAAGACCAGTTTTGCACTCAATGGCGTGGTGCCTCTGGCTTTCACGCATACGTATAATTCATATAATACTACTTTGCCCAGTGTGCTTTTCGGCGATAAGTCGAAAACAGAGGAGAATGACAGTTATCAGCCTCTTGGGGATGGATGGAGCCACAACTACCACTCTTTTATCACCGTGGTGGGTGACTATCAGAAGGATACTGAAGACAATGGTCTGCGTGTGATTGTACACTGGGGCGGTGGTGACATCAACGTGTATAAGTCGAATGGCAGTAAACTTGTGCCTGAGTCTATGGGTGTCTATGACGAGATGATTTATGATGGCGGTGATGAACTGACCATCAAGTCTAAGAAACAAGTGGAATATCTCTTCAGCAAACAGGGTGGTTCAGGAACCGCAGTATTCTATCTCTCCAGTATAAAGGACCGTAATGGCAATACGCTGACCATCAACTACGAAAACGGACAGAATGGCTCAAAGCGCATTAGTAACGTGAGTGACGGACAACGTTCTCTGGATTTCTCCTATCTGAGCGGCACAGATCTGCTTACAGGGGTGAGAGATCCGTTGAATCGTATTATTAAGTTTGAATACTTTGATAACAAGCAGACTGGCAAAAAACAATTAAAGAGTTTTACGGATGCCGATGGCAACACGACAACTTATGAGTATGCCGACCTGACGAAGACAGGAACATCGAAGTTGCTCGCCCGCATCCAACTGCCAAAGGGCAACTATGTAGAGAACGAGTATGATGCCAATTGCCGTCTGAAGAATACAGTGAGTGGCCAAAACGGCGTGCCGGCAACGAAGACCAGCGTCAGTGTGACGGCCAGTTACAGCAACAGTATCTCTACAAAGTCGCAGGTTAACGTGGAGCGGGAATCTGGGGCATTGACATACGATTTTAGTTTCAATGAAAATAACGCTATGACAAGTCTGACTGGGGCTCAAGGAATGTTTATCAAAGGCACCTACGGCATAGAGGAGCATCAGGAACTACCCACGGCTCTGCAAAGCAACAAGACAAATATCAGCAATATCAGTTATGATGCAAAGGGTAACGTGACGAGCATGACGGTAAGTGGTAATGGCACGCTGACCACATCGATGACATACGACGAAATGAACAATCTGACCAGTATCACCGACCCGAATGGCAATACTACGACATATAGTTACGACGCCAAAGGCAACCTGACCAGTGTCTCGGCTCCAGAAGAGGTGACGGAAAGTTTCACCGTCGACAGCAAGGGACTGATTATGGAAATAACAAACGCCATGGGTGTCAAGACACAGTTTGACTATAACAAATACGGCAATCTGATAAAAACCATACTGCCTGTCCTCGGACTCCAAACCTCTGCTGTCTACGATGACGCCAGCCGCCAGACAAGTGTTACCGATGCCCTTGGACGTACCAGTAGTTTTGTTTATAACAACAACGACTTCTTGACGAGTGAAACAGACCCCATGGGACATGTTACACACTATGTCTACGACAAGAACAACAACTTGACCAGCATCACCAATGCCAAGGGCGGTGTGACCACTATGACTTACGACAACACAACCGACTGGCTGACATCGGTATCATTTGCAGGGGTAACAAAACAATATGGGTATAATAGCGATGGGACACTCGCTGCCTATATCAAGCCCGACGGCACACGATTGGAGCGCATCTATGATCAACTCGGCCGCATTACGAACGACGGTGTCAATTCATACACATACGACAACAATATGCGTCTCTCGTCGGTTTCTGATGGCAGTAGCACTATCACTTTTGACTACGATGGATTCAACCGCCCGTCAAAAGTGAAATATAGTGGTAGTAGTTCAAACTCCGTAAAGTATTACTACGATAATAACAACAATGTGACGGAGGTGGATTATCCCAATGGCAGCATGGTGTTTTATACTTACGACGGTTTAAACCGTATGAAGACCGTTCAGTGGAACATGGTGTGTAGTGACGGCAGTAAAACAGGGGGGGGTATCACCTATACCTATCGCAAGGACAGCAAACTCGATCGGGTAGAGTATCCCAATGGCATGACCACTGAATATGGTTACGATGCGATAGGTCGTCTGACCAGCAAAACCACAAAACTGAGCAGCGGTACCGTTGTGGCCTGCTATACTTATGCTTTAGATAAGGTCGGCAACATTATTGAGCAAACGGTCACTGAGCCATACCAAAATAAGTATGAGGAGTCGGCCTCTACAGACTATTCATACGATGACGGCAACCATATCTTGAAGGCTGGTGATCTGTCGTTCACCTACGATGCCAACGGAAACACAACAAAGCGTGGCGATGAAACCTACGAGTGGAACAAGAGGGACCGATTGGTAGATGCTGATGGTGTGAAGATAAACTATGACCCATTGGGCATGATCCGAAGTTATGGCGATACAGATTTTACCATCAATCCGTTGGGGTATGGCAACGTAATCAGCGAATCAAAGTCGGGTTGCAGTTATATCTATGGAATGGGTCTCGAGGCGCGATTCTCGCCTGATGGCGAATTGGACTATTATGTCACCGACATGCGTGGCTCTGTGGTCGCCATCGTCGATGATGATGGTAATATCACGCATAAGTATCAGTATGACGATTTCGGCAACGTAATCCAGAAAGAGGAAACCGACTATAACCCCTTCCAATATGTTGGCAAATATGGTGTGATGGTTTTGGACGATCACCTCTACTACATGCGTGCCCGCCATTATGACCCCACCATCGGCCGCTTCCTCAGCGAAGACCCCATCTGGAGCACCAACCTTTATCCTTATGCAGACAATAATCCTATTATGAATATTGACCCAGAAGGAAAAATGTTTTCTGAAGCAATTGCAGGAGTAGAATATGCGACACCCGAATTGATTGATTTAATTTATGCAACATCATCGGAACTTTTTAATTTGGAATTAGGAGTTTTAGGTGGTAAGATTGTTACAACAACTGCAGGAAGCACCGTTGCCACAACTGCAGCAGCAAGTACGACGGCAACCGTTACAGGGGGGGCTGGTGGAGCAGGAGGATTCGCCTCTGCAGTAGAATTAGTAGAATTAAGTGCTTTGGAATCTCAAATGGGAGTTGCATATGCAACAGAGGGGACTATATCAAACATGAATGTCGTACTAACAACAACTACTACAGGAGCACCTGCTTGGGTTGCAATTGGGCTCTTTGTAACAGAAGCTGGTGCGGCTAGTTATTTTATGATTCGTGGATTCCAAGGAAAACTGATTGATGATGGAGTGTCGTTGGTAGATAAAGCCATGAAAGGGATATTTGGCAACGATGTAAATGAAAGAGTTTATAATTCATGGTTTGGTCATCTGTATAGATGGGAATGGTAAAAATATTAATGTTGGAGATCTGCCACATAATATGAGGATAACAGTGTGCTCATTGGTGCCCTGTTGCCTTTTTATATTACTTTGTGATGTTAATTAATATCCTCTGTAGCACCCCTTGTCGCCTGTCTCGCAGAGATTTTTGCGGTGCTCTTGGCGAATCGAGGGTGCGGTTCTTCTTCTAATCATTTTGATCAATGGAACCTCCCCCTTTGTTTTTAATTTGTAATTCAGATCGTATCATTATGACATATTTGTTATTTGAGAAAATCGAAAGATTCTTTGAAAGAATAAAAAATGAAAAATCGGGGACTCTTGCTCTGGCAAGCGACTTCGTCGATGACTCATTGATTCACTTTCCTGCCCAAATATTTTGTCTTTTGAGAGAAATGTTGTACTTTGAACTGCGTTCAAGGCAGGCGGTACCTTGAGGATTCTTTGATCGGACTCACGTTGGTTTACTATTCCTTTTTAATACTATTTTCTGGGCATAGCCACTTGCCACCTGATTGATAAAAGTGACGAAGTCATGGTATTGGGCTTTATCGTAGACACCAGACTTTAACAACAACCGATAGCGGATGGTCACCTGTCGTCCGTCCTTATCAATCTTCAAGCGATAACTGTATTTACCAAAGGATGTCTCTATCACACAATCCTTAGGCATTGCCTCAATGGTATACCCCTCTGGGAGAGACAGGACAATCTCGTCTTTGTCCTGATAACCTGTTGTCACATAGATATTCTCTGTACGCTCCTTGCCGTCTTCCGACATACTATTTCCTTTATGAAGAGGACAAACGGGTATGAACATACGTTGTCCGGAGATGGTGGAATAGCGTTGACTCTTCATAGAAGGTACATTGATTTGCAACTCTTTGCCATCACCCTTGATATCTATCTCACCTAACTCCATTTGAGGAATACTCAGCATTTCCTGTAGTGTGCGCTTTCTGTCGTCCTGTCCCATATACAATAGTGGCAAAGCGTTCTCATACTGTTGCAGTTTTGCTACTTGCCTCATCTCCATAGTCGCTTTCCCTTGAGCATCAATCTGTATCTTCATTCTACTCCCCATGAAATTGGTCGAGTCAGCATAACAAGGGAGAGTTACCAATTTTCCCCCTTCAGGAGTGATGAGAATAGCATCATGACCTGCGATATCCTCATGGACATATCCCATGGGCAGCAAAGGGTTGGTACATTCCAGCCAGAGGGTATCGCCTGGAAGTGGAACTTGCAGGACGGCATGGTTCATCTGTCCCACACTGGCAAAATCACGGAACAGGTGGCGGTTCTTGGTACTGATAGTAGCATAACAGGAGGTTATCCCCACCTCTTTCAGAAGCGCATGCATAAAGTTGCTCAATCCTTTACAGTCGCCATAACCACTCTTGAACACATCTTTAGCCAAGGCAGGTTGCAGACCACCTATGCCAAGGAACACAGCCACATAGCGTGTGGTCTTACCTAAGTATTGATAGAGTCGCTCCACTTTCTCCCTGTCCGTCTTGAGACCGTCGGTCATCTGATGCAATTCTGCTTTCAGCGTCTCTGGTAGGGCATCACGTCCTTCCATCAACGAATACAGCCATTTGCCATAACTATTCCACGTGTCAAGACTCCCTTCCGTCTTGTAGTATTGGAAATCTTGCGGGACAAAGAAGGCAAGAGGGATTCTCTCACGGAGGGTACGACCAAAACGTTCCTGTTGTATAGCGGGTAAGTCAGAGAGTTCCAAGGAGAACACCCGACATCCTTTCTCATCACTTGTCACAGAGATGTCTTTCTGTATGTTCTGCATTTGGCGACATATCACCATATCCTTCGGTACTGTCAACTGGTAGGTGGCTTTCTTGACTGCTACCTCATAGTCTGATTGCGGACAGAACGGTGGGAACTCTATCAGGTTATCGTGACAGTCAACCGTCCATTCATAGGTGATAGTCACAGGATAGACAGGAGGTGTATAGGTGAAAAACATCTTGTAGTCGTCCACGGCAAGATACTGTGAATACTCCGTCCGTTGCAGTTCACTCTCCTTAATCTTACGGATGACTTTGCCAGAAGCATCTGTAACCTGTCCACGGAAAGAGGTCAGTCGTTCCTGCTTATTACAAGAGCAAAGGAAATTGGCATAAGCCGCTCCTTGTTCGTTCAGAATCGTTTTCGTCTCTTGATAGTGCGTCGTCATGTGAGTCTTACTCTCACATCTTGTCTCAGTCAGTGAATTCTCCACGATGACATTCTGAGCAAACCCATTGCCACCACAGCAGAGCAACAGGAGAAAGAACCAACTCTTTTTCATCATATCTTTTTCACCGTCAGCATCTGGTTACAACTCTCCACCAACTTATCAAAGAAACTTCTCAGTTCCGCATACTGCGACTGGTCATAAAACGGTTTGGCAATTTCTATCCGATACTGAACAGTCAGTTTGTTGGCATTCTTCTTACAGATAACATGTGCTGCCATGCCGTCAAACTCCAGCGCAATCGGACTGGGCATGTCCTCTACCTGATAACCTGCTGGCAGTTCTATCATGACGTTGAGTGTCTCTTGCTGACAATATGGGAACTCCACAGGCAAGTCACGCTTCTCTGACTTGAAGGGGTTCTCCTTCATAGGAATCAATACAAGCGGATTCAGATAGATCTGGTCGCCTGCCGTATCGAATTGTTTCGTGAAGCCAACCGATTCCCTAACGGTAAGCGCTTTGTTGGCAAGACTCTTCCGCTGGTATTTCGTAATATCAATACCATCACGTTCCTTCATACGACTAATCACAGACAGACTATCCGTCGCCTCGCGCCATTTCTTACACACCCTTGCTGCCTCTTCGTCACTGTAGACATTATTACACAGTCCCGTCAATTTACCTTGGCTATCCAGTTTTCCCTGAATCACCCTCTTCGCTTTTCCATTTGTTGTCATCTGCAAGTTGACCCAAACACCTTGTCCTTTGGGAGAGAAGACGCGGGCACGCTCTGCCAGCAGGACTGGGGGTAATATGTTCATACTGGGTGCCTCGACAGAGGCATCGATATAGCATAGTGTAGAGTCGGTATCTTGTATGCCTACCACAAAAGTGCTCAGGTATTTGATACTGGCATGAGTCAGTGGCAGTCTGCCGTTGCTTCGCTTACGAAGCACAACGGGAACAGCCTCTATACCTGCGTCACGAAGCATGTTGATATACAGGAAATTGATATCGGCATTCGTACCTGTTCCCTCTTTCAGCAGTTTTGAGGCGGACTTTGCCTCGAAGGCATAATTTCCATTCCAGCGTACCTTCTTCTTCAGTAACTGGAAGACGGCGAGAGCCCTCGCTTTCTTGTCGGCAATGGAGGGAATGTCTGAGGCTGCAATCTCTTCTTTGAGAGGACTGCTCTTCTTCAACCTGCCTCCGAACTCGTTGTCGTCTGCTAAGATCTTGTCAATGTCTTCCCAGTTCGTTGTATAATTCTTATGCACCTGTCCAGGGACATAGATGCCTCTCAGTTCGTGCGTGACTTTATTGCCAAAGTCCCTCGCGTGCCATACAAAATCATCATCTTTCAGTGCTGGCAAGTTCTGCCCTACAAAGGTATATTCTTTAGTCGGGATGATATCGCCACCCAGATTGATGGAACTGCTGCTCTGCTCTTTATCCAAATGATTGGCACCACTCTCCTCGATACTGAACCTAAACCATTCAGGTACTGATAATGAGTATTCTGTATAGAGCACTGGAATACTGGTTTGCGCATACCAGTCACGCAAGTCGTAGAATATCTCACTCTCTATTCTGTACTCATACTCCATCACCGTGCCGACCTGCACTTTAGGCATGCTGAACTTGATCTGTTTATCTTCTTTGTCCAGACGCTCCTCATGAATCATCGAACTCTCCAACTTCGCTTTCACGAGGGAGCCATTCTCCATATTATAGGACGTTCCTTTCAATCCAACAACTTTCTCCTTGATATCGTGGTTGGTCTCATGATCCCTATAGCCGATACTCACGTCTCCCCAATCCTTACCATCAGGTTTCAGTACCTTGATGCGACACTTCACCTCATTAGTTATCAGGAATCCATTGGTACGTATGGTATAATAGGTCTCCACCTTATTATATAATATCACTGCCTCCGCATCCGGGTCGGCTGCGTATTGGGTCATGGTCAGTTCCTCTTGGGTCGGTTTTCCCCATTTTTTGTTAGGCTGCAATTCTTGTGCAACACCAATGACACTTGAGAGAGTCAAGCATAGGATCAAGAATAATGTCTTTTTCATTGCTTTAAAAATTTATAGTTCGTGTATTTTTCTACGATGCTGCAAAGGTACATCATTCATTTGGAAGTACAAAAGAAAATACATTCTTTTTCACTCAAAACCTTTGAATTAATATATATTATTCCTATCTTTGCAGGAACAATGGAAAAATTAACGACAAGACTATGATACATCACAAGATCAATAAGATTCAGAGCCCTTGGGGGAAAGGATTCCTTACCAGCATACTGGGCACCACCATTTCAATTATACTGACGTTCGGAACATCAGCACTCATTGACAGTAAGATGAAGGCTGACACCCAGCGGCAGACCGCCATGATGGTGATTCACGACATCGACGTGTGTGTCAAACAAATGGAAGAGATGGCAGACGAGGAAGAAGAAAGGAATAATGCCATGCAGTATGTACTGGCGAACATAGACCGCATTGAGTCAGTATCGGAAGATACGCTCGTGCTGGCTATGGAAATGATCATCGACTTCACCGGTATTCACACCTTCTTCGACGATGCCAAGGAGAATATTTTCAAGAGCAGTCAGGACATCTGGAGCAATCTCGACAATATGGCATTCATAGATAATATGGAGCGTTTCTATCAAGAACGAAAGGAAGCCGAAATTGTGCTGACCACTGATCCAACTGTCAAGTACCCTATATCCTACGATGAGGCATGCCAGATGAGGATCAATGCTTCCAGCACTAATGGATACGACTTGGACTACGCTGCTGTGCTGAAAGAGAAACTGAAGGATCGCACGGTGAAGTTCTACGTCGACTTTTCCCCAGCCCGCGTTAGGTTCTACCGCCAATATGCGCAAGGGTGGAGGGACATCAGCGACCGCAACAAATTCATCATGAACATCAGCGACGAGGAACTCTCTGAATACATCAAGAGCAGTCAGCAAAGCGGTTCCTCTATCAGCAAGAACGACTTGATAGGAAAATGGGAACGCAAGGCGGGCGGAATGAATGACTTTTGCTACGAATTCATGGCGAACGACTCATTATGCAGGAAGCAGATACAGCATGTTGCCTATCCCGTCTGGAGCGGCGAAGTCATCGTGTCGATTATCTATGGCGGCAAATGGCACCTCAAGAACGACACGCTGGTTTTGGTTTACAATCCCGCATCAGTAGATGTGCAGTTGGACTCGTCGCATATCACCTACAGACCTGAGATGCGGGATTCTGTCATTCATTTAATCAGCCGCTACATCGACGTAGAGAGGGCGAAAAAGAATCTGCGTAAATCGGTTGAAAAGCATACGAGGGATTCCGTTCCCGTGACGACCAACAAGTCGCGCGACAAGATAGAAATGGTAGCAGGCCACAGTGGCGATGAGGTCACCACACACTACCTAAAGCGTATCAAATAAACACTAAAACGATGAAACAGACAGATTTACGAGTGGGCATCATTGCCACAGGATGGATTGCCGAGAAAGCGGCATTGACCATTCAACACATGGAGGGTGTCACCTGTCATGCCGTTGCCTCACGAACGCTTGAGAAAGCAGAGGCTTTTGCCCAGAAATGGAGGATCCCTCATGCATACGGTTCGTATTCGGCACTGCTTGACGCAGAGGATATCGACCTCGTTTATGTAGGTACACCGCACTCCCACCACTTCGACGTGACGATGGAGGCGATTCTGAAAGGGAAACCTTGTCTGGTGGAGAAGGCATTCATGGCGAACTATGAGCAGAGTCTTGCCGTGGTGAATGCCGCCCGTGAACAGAAGGTATTCCTTGCCGAGGCGATATGGACACGCTATCAGCCCATCGTAAAGACCATCCGTGACATCATCAAGAGTGGCAGACTGGGGGAATTACGCCTGCTGACAGGTAGTATCGGTTACAGTATGGGCAACAAACCCCGCATCATGCGTGCAGACCTCTGCGGCGGAGCATTGCTCGACCTTGGTGTCTATGGTATCAACTTCGTCCGTATGTTCTGCGATGCCAAGATAGAACAGATCGAGTCACAATGTATGAAGTCTGACACGGGTATGGACCTTACCAACACCATCTCATGGCGTATGGAGGGCGGTATCATGGCGAATATCCAGTCGTCGGCATGCTGTGTGAACGACAACCAGGGAACGATCTGCGGAACGGAGGGCTACCTCATCGTGGATAATATCAATAACCCGCAGAGCGTGAAGATTTACAAGCGTGACCGTGTCTTCGTGGAGGAGATCAAAGTGCCCCAGCAGATTACTGGGTATGAATACCAATTCCTTGCTTGTAAAGATGCTATCAACAACGGATTGACAGAAACACCCTACATGCCCCTTGACGAGACCTTATATATTATGAGACTGATGGA
>Ga0310691_10006421_pt1 | contig 12544 bp, 10 predicted proteins | sample 176DNAGHGlowgp2_FD_203887 | JGI IMG/M metagenome (GOLD analysis project Ga0310691, IMG submission 203887) | Sheep rumen microbial communities from Palmerston North, Manawatu-Wanganui, New Zealand - 1766 DNA GHGlow gp2 (v2) (version 2) | ecosystem: Host-associated > Mammals > Digestive system >... | reverse complement strand
CCCACAACCTCATCAAGTGTCGTAGGTCTCATTCTGGCAGCAAGCGGTGACTCTCTTTTCATGCTGTTTTGTCTTGCATAATCAAATAAATCCATAACGGCAATATTCTACTATATTTTTGTGAAAAAAACATTAACGGATTTTAATCAGATTCCTGTTAAAGAATGTCTTTAATAAGTCTGTGAGCACCATTTACAGACTCATATACTCTTATCTCGCAGTTTTCAGGTCTGGGTCTCCAGATATAACCTTTTTTGGCATCCTCAAGGTAGCCTCTTATCACACGGATTATTCCGCCGTGGCAAGCTACAAGTACATTCTCATAATCCTTTTGTTCAAGTTCCCTTAAAAAGCTATGGCTTCTTTCAATCATCATGTCGGTGGTCTCAACAGTTTTTGGAGCCTTAAAGACCTCGGGGAGCGCCCAATAAAGAGACATCGATAATCCCATTTTTCCATAGGGCCTTTTTTCGTATTTTCCAAAATCGGTTTCGATAATTCTCTCATCGGTTATTATCTGACTCTTGTCGACACCTGCTATAATGGATGCGGTTGTTATCGCTCTGTCCAAAGGGCTTGCGTATACCGCATCGAATCTCACGTCTCCGATCTTTTCCCTGGCTGCCTTTGCCTGGGCAATGCCGACTTCGTTTAGGGGCATATCTGTTCTTCCCTGCATCAGTTTTTGGGCATTAAGGTCTGTCTGACCGTGCCTTGTAATCCATATTTTCATATCTGTTCCTTTATTTATGGTCCTAAGGGGGGTACCGCTTGCGGTGGATTCCTTAGGACGGTCTAATGATTTCATAACTTGCTTTACACTACCTTTTATCTCTGAATCTGTAGACTCTTGCTTCATAAGGCCTGAAAAATCCATGCTCAGCTGCTATTTTGCTAACTGTACTGTGCATCTTATCCCTAAGGCCTTCATCCAAAGGATCCTTATATCCTTCGCCCTTACTATCGCTATTCACATAATTGCACAAAACAAGCTGCCCTTTCAGGTTCTCATATTCCTTGGGAAATCTGACCTTCAAAGGGAATTTTGTAAATGAGCATATAATAAGATATCGCACATCTTCATACTTTCTTTCGTATACGTAGAGATTGGGATCGCTTGGAAAATATTCCTTGTACTCTCCATACAGAAGCGCTTTTGACTGTTTTCTCAGCCTAAGGCACTTCTTATAGAAATTCAAAATACTATTCTCATCCTCCATCTCAGACTCTGCATTAACCGTGACATAATTTGAATTTATGAAAAACCACGGCTCATGCGTAGAAAAACCTGCATACTTTCCGCTGCTCCACTGCATGGGTGTGCGGGAAGAGTCTCTGCTTGAGATGTGGATCCTCTTTAGCCTCTTTTCAACAGAGTCCTTTAAATGGTAGGTATTGTAGTTATTCTTACTGGAAACATCGATGTAGTCCTCTATCCTTGAGAGCTTTATGTTCATCATGCCGATTTCCTGCCCCTGATAGATAAAGGGTGTACCCCTCTGGAACAGGTAACTTGCGGCGAGCATGGTTCCGCTCTCTCTCCAGTAATGCTCATTTCCATACCTGCTGATAATTCTTGGATGATCGTGGTTTTCCAGATAAAGCAGATTCCACGCTTTTCCTGCAAGTCCGTACTGCCACTTCGAAAATGCCTTTTTTAACTTTACAAGTGAAAAAGGCCTGTGCACATATTCTGTGTAGATACAGTCCGCCATCATATGGTCGAAGGAAATCATCATATCCAGCGATTTGGTATCACCTGTCAGATACTTCATGGCCGAATTCAAAGTGGTCATCGGCCCCTCACCTATCTGGAAGCAATCGTACTCACTGCATACCTGCCTGAACTCAGCCATATATTCATGAATATGTGGTCCGTCCTTGTAATAAGGCATGCCATTTACCGCAGGAATAAAGGGTAGTCCGTCAGGAAGTCCTTCTTTTTTGGAGATAAAATTGATGACATCCTCCCTAAATCCATCAACTCCCATATCTAGCCAGAAGCGCATAATCTTTTTAACCTCTTCCCTGACCTTGGGGTTATCCATGTTTAGGTCTGGCTGCTTTTTTGCAAAAATGTGAAGATAGTACTGATCCCTTTCCTCACAATATTCCCAGGCTTTCCCTTCGAAAATACTGTCCCAGTTATTTGGCTTATCTCTCCAGATATAGTAATCGCTGTATGGGTTGTCCCTGCTTTTTTTACTCTCAATAAACCAGCGGTGCTCATCCGAGGTATGGTTTACAACAAGGTCCATTACTATCTTAAGTCCAAGGTCATGGGCTTTATCAAGAACCTTCTTAAACTGATCAAGCGTGCCGTAATCGGGATGAATATCCATGTAGTCAGAGATATCATATCCGTAATCAGCATTGGGTGAAGGGTAGAGCGGTGAAAACCATATACCGTCAACTCCCAGGTCCCTTACGTACTCCAGCTTGTCATACACGCCATACAGATCGCCTATTCCATCGCCATTTCCATCTGCAAAGCTTCTTACCCATATCTGGTAAAAGCTCATTTTTTTGTACCAATCGTTACTTCCCTGCTTTTTTATCTCCATGGAAAATCTGCTCCTTGATATCATCTGTAAAATCTGTGATATTTCCTTTGATATCATCTGTGAAATCATTTATGTTGGTTTTCAGCTCATCCCAGTTTTCTTTGAATTCATCAAAGTTTTCTTTCATGCCGTCATAGAAATTCCTTGGCAGGTCAAATACATGGTTTGTTCCCTTGATGATTATCGAGGCTGTTTCAAGAACATAGTCGGAGCTGTGTTTTCTTCTTCTCTGCAAAGCCCCGTCGTCAAACATGGCCTTTAGTTCTCCATATCTGTTATAGGCATCTCTTACACTGTCTTCCCATGAGATATAGATTTCATCCATGGCGCAGTTTCCTACGCGGTGCATTTCGTCCTTTTTATCCGCAGTCTCTTCAAGAAGCTCTGCCATTGCCTCTGCTGTCTCATCTATCAGATAGCCGTTTCTTCCATCGGTTATCCCTTCCGCAGCACAGGAGCCTTTTATAAGAACGCTTCCAAGTCCGCAAGCTGCTGCCTCTCTTACAACGATTCCATTAGTGTCATACACTGACGGGAAAAGGAACAGATCCGCCCTCGTATTATAAGCTCTTAGCCTTTCTCTTGAATGCTCGGGACCTGCAAAAATGATCTTCCCGCTTTTGCCGTTTGCTGCTTCTGTATGCTCTATTTCCCCTTTTTCATTTACACTATCGAGCGCTATTTTGTACTCTTTTACCTTGTTTTCAAGCTCTTCCCTGTCAGCTCCTCCGCCGACAAATATCATTCTGTAGTCTATTCCTTTTTGTGAAAGGATATTCAGCGCGTCGATGATAAGCGGAAGTCCTTTATATTTCATGATCCTTCCTACGAAAAGATAGGTCGGGAGATTCTCCGGAAGGTCAAAACGGCTGGTAACTTCCTTTACCGTTTCCGGCGAAGCTTTTCCCTTGGGGAAGTCTACCCCGTTTGAAACCACTCTGTAATTTCCTTCAAATCCAAGGGACTTAAGGTTTTCTCCCGCACCTTCCGAAACCACCCATACTTCATCGCAGGCTGAGATGTTTTTCACCATAGCTTTGATGGTTTCTTTTTTCAGGAAGCCTTCACCGACAGCTCTTGCTATATCAACATCGAACTTGGTGTGATAGGTAAAAACGATGGGGCAGTCAACCTGATTTTCAAGTATCCTTGCCATGACGGTTGAAGATGCAGGGCAATGGGTATGGATAATGTCAGGCTTAAAAGCAGCCATCTGTCCGATTTCCCTTATAGAGAGGGGATTGCCTGTGCGATAACCCGCAACAAGCTCAGTAGTATCAAGGCTTGGATAAGCAACCACCTTGTAGGGATAATTATCGTAATCTGCATCCGGATATCTGGGCGTTCCAACTATTACATTCGCACCGATATCCTCTGTCATTATTCTGGCATAATTCATTACTACATTTGCAACGCCGTCGATTATCGGCGGAAATGAGTCATTCAGTAAGCATATATTCATGGTCTGATTCCCCTTGTTTATCGATATTATAAGTATTTATCAGATAAAAATCTTTTTCCACATTCTAATATTTTAGCACATCAGATTGATCCATAGAAAACATTCATGTATCCGGCGCGGATGGCATATTCTGCGGCAATACTGCTCTTTATGCCTCTTGCGCATACAAATAAAACAGGTTCATATTTATCATTTCCTATGATATGCGGATTTATCCTTATTTTTTCAAGAGGGATGTTTATCGTCCCTTGCAGATGCCCCTGCAAAAAGCTCTCTTCATCACGCACATCTACTATGAGATCCCCCTTATATTCATCTGCAGCTATCCTGCATGCAGCCTCACGGTTTTCCTTTGCATTTTCAGGAACAATCCGCTTTTCTCTATGAAATATCCTGTCTTCTATTTCAAGAAGGTCTGCCAGTGTCAGCTCTTCATTCATTCCAAATTCTCTATCTGTTTTGGGCAAAATAATCCCTTTAAGAAAAACCTGCGCAACATTCATTACGCAGGCTCCGCAGTCAAACAGATCTTTTAGGACGGATGCCCTTATATAATTTTGTTCATCCTCTTCCATCAAGCTGTTTTTTACATATTCGTAGGCCTCTTTCGAGGCCTCTTTTTTAGTCATTTCTGTCTTTGAAAAAATTCTTAACTTATCCATTTTTGCTTATATCATTATGATCATTGTGCAGATCATGTCTATATTATAACGTGACTTTTTACAGTGGGAAAATCTTAAGTGTAACCTGATCGTATGGCTCAAGTTCTGAAATCCTGACTTCATCTCCGGATACCCGGCTTTCCTCCCCGGTCCAGATATTTTCCAGTCTGTATGCTGATGCATTTTTAATTGCTGTAAGCTCAGCTCTTCCTTCAAACAAAGGAGCGACCTTTTTTACTGATACGCTGTATCCCTCATCCATCTTATCTGCGCTTAAGTTTATGAAGCTAAGAGCGATACTTCCGTCTGACAAGGGCTTTGCAAGTATGTCAACTCTGTCATTACTTGTCACATATTCTGTATCAAAATCCTTATCGAGGAGGCTGCAAAAAACTCTCTTTGCCTGAATTCCAAGGCTGTCCTGATTAAGGTCTATGGCCTTTTTATTTGCAATTATCTCATAGAGGTCATCGCCCTTACTTACTCTTCTAAGGTCGAGCCCCAGCATAAGAGGTGAATTCATCATGCACCACATAGTCATGTGGGTTCTCTGCTGTGTCAGGCTAAGGCCATTCATGCCTACAACCATCATATCAGGGTCGTTCCAGCCCTTATCAAGTCCTGCAAAGCTATCCATTATAACCGCTTTGTTGTACTGGCTTGTGACAGAGCATGTATAATCATTGATCCATGCTGCATTTCCGGGATCTCCATCAGCTCCCACGGAGAAAGTAATATCATTGAGTATCCTCCATGAGTCACCGACCTTTTTACCCCAGTTCTGTGGCTGTGTTTTGCCCCATTCACACAGAGAAAAGATTATGTCGTGATCCTTTTTGGCTTCTTTAAGACCTTCAAGCAGCTTAGCATATGAAAACAGTGTATTTTCCTGTCTTCTGTGGTTCATGAGCCTTATTGTATAACTGCCTTCTTCAAGGAAAAATACAAATTCATCCTCTGATATTGCACCATCTTCAGATCCTTCAAGAAGTCCGTCAAAAAGGTAGATCGTTTCGCCGCCCTTATCTGTATTATTAGCAGCGATCTGAAGCCAGCTTCCAAGCCCCTCTTCTTTTCCCTTGATATTCTCTATTGTAAATCTATAGTTGCCGCTTTTCTTAGCATTAAATCTAAAGTTCACCTCGCCGCTCTGACATCCGTAGGGAGTCCTTGCAGGACCGGTTCCGTCAAAGGTTCCTATATCTGTAAAGAACACCTTATCTTCTATTGTCTTAGTTTTAAAGCCATCACCCTCCGTTGTCATATTTACTCCGGGAGTAAAAATTTGTTCATCAGCGAAAGTTATATCTTTTTTGTTTTTATCAGCAGTTGTTTCTTTATCTCCTTCAAAGCATATCTTCACCTGGCCGATAGCCGGAGCAAAAACATACTTTGCATTTGCCGCATCCGAAAATGTAGCGTTATCCCAGAGATAATAGCAGTTATCCACCTTCAGAAAATCGACATCCCAATCTGCATAAGAAGCCGCATCCTCCTTCTCATGTCCGCAGGTTCCCACATAGGCTCCTGCGCAGAGGTTTGTACCGATGTCATTGTACATACCAAATTTAAGACCTCTATCATGAATGTAATCGGCAAGTGCCTTAAAGCCTGAGGGGAACTTTCCTTCTTCGCTTGATAACCTGCCACCAACTCTTTCTTCCTTATAACAGCCATCGTCCAGAACAAGGTATTTATATCCAAGCTTATCAAGTCCAAGCTCTATGATCTTATCTGCCATAGACTTGGTAAGAAGCTCTGTATTGCCGCTTCCAAAAGCATTCCAGCTGTTCCATCCCATAGCAGGGAGGTGTCCCTTCTTTTTGTCATGAAGGACCTTGCCATTGTCAAATGAATCATATCTGTATTCTATATCCGGGATCCTGTCCGGATGCTCAGTACTGGTATTTTGCATGTTTCCTCCGGTAAATCATTTGTTACTTCACTACTATCTTAAAATCTGAGAAATCCGCGTAGCCGCCTGTATTTTTTGTGCCATACGCAAACAATCCGAATCTGCATCCTATGAAAAGATCAAGCTTAAAATACATAAGGTGCTCGCCGCTGACCTTCACCCAGCTATCGCCGTTTCTGTATTCATATGAGCACTTGTCAGGATCATTTCTAAAATCTGTTGTCACGCGAAGTCTGATGGTTTCTTTTCCATCCGCGCTCTTATAGTCGGTCTCCCCAAGGTCACAGATTTTGGTGATAACAGGTTTTCTTTCAAAAAAGTCCTTATCTCCCATAACGCTTTCAGACTCTGCATCGGCTTCTATTTTGGCAATAAATATCTTGTCATCTTCTCTTCCAAGGCATATCCCGCCATAGTGAGCGCTGTAAGCACATATTCCTGCAAAGTCGCCATTTTTAAGTCCTGATGCATCAAGTGTTATTTCGCCTGTGCAGATATCCCCCGGGCACCTCTGCGTAAGTGTATTTCTGGCCTGCAGGAGATTATCGGTAGTTTTTCCCACAGTTATCCTAAGTTTGTTGCCATCCTCAATGCTGATATTGTCCCAGTCAGGGTTGTGGGATATCTGCCACCAAAGCTTTTTATCAAGCAGCTCCTTTACCGAAGCCTGACTAAAATCCTCGTCTCCGAAAAACTTGTCACGTCCGCAGGCATATTCGTCTTCTGCTTCATTACCTTTTACGATGCCGATTGCATTGCCTGTTCCTCCAAACAAAATCGGGACCTTGCCGTCATCAGTTTTCGGCATGGGATAGCCTTCATCGTCAAAGGTCATAGGGAAGATCACAGGCGCTCTGCCTATTGCCCCTCTGTCCTGAAACATGAACATATAAAGGTTTCCATCTGGATCATCGACCATTCCGCCCTGCGCAACCTGAAGTGCAGGTCTGTAGCCCATTGCATCGTTTAATACGGTTTTCCCTTTGAATTCGCCTTCTAAAGCGTCTGAAATAAAGCAGCATTCTGTCTTTCTGCCCTGAGTTTCTTTGGGCATGTGACAGGTAAAAAGGTAATATCTGCCCTGATATTTATACAAGTGTGATCCCTCAAAGCCAAGGGGCTGGCCGGGCTCATCCTGGATAAGTATCCTTGAAAGGCCGCCTTCTTTTGCTCCCCAGGTCTTAGTATCGAGCTCTGTTATCTTTACAATTGTATTTCCGTGAACGATATATACTCTTCCATCATCATCAAAAAACAGAGATGAGTCATAAAAGAAATCCCCCATCTCCTGCATTTTCCATGGGCCTTCTATTTTATCTGCCGTAAACAGAAGAGAATTTTTCCTCTCATTGCAGGAAAAAGAAAGGTAGAATGTACCTTCGTGATATCTGAATGTAGGCGCCCACATACCTCTTGCGTAGGCATGCTTGCCGTTTTTTAATGTGTACTGATCATCATCTCCAAGACTGTCAAAGACATGAGATGCTATCTCCCAGTGCACCAGATCTTTTGATTTAAGAATGTCACCACCGGGCATAAGAAACATGGTGGTGCTCGCCATATAATATGTATCCCCGACTCTTATTACGTCCGGGTCCGGAAAATCTGCCGGAATTATAGGATTTTTTGCCATAACATTCCCTCCGTGGTCCTAAGGGGGTACCGCTTGCGGTGGATTCCTTAGGACGGTCTAATGTTTTCATAACTTGCTTTACACTACCTTCATTAAGCACCTAATTATGCTCACATATTTCCCGGGAAATGTCTGCAATTATTTTGCCATCTTTTCATTGAATATTGCTCAAATTGCCATCATATCACCGAAGTCAGAAGGGTTTGTTAGACGTGTTGTAGCCATCTTTTGATACAGCCTTTTTAAGTTCAGCGAACTTTTTGTTTTCCTTTAGATAAAATTTGTAGTTTCTTGCGCCGTCGAGCTGTATTCCAAGCTTGTTGCCTTCAGCTTTTATTATAGTCATATGCCACTCTTCTTTGTCATGTGTAAACGAAAGATCTATCCTGTCCTCTTCTTTGGGATCTTTTACAGTAAACGATCCTGTTGTCGAAGATAAAAGCGCATTTATAGCCATAAGGTTATCAGGGTCTACCCTGTAGCGCCCTTCGCTGCTTTCTGCAACGCAAATATCAGCTTCGTTACACAAAACGAAGGTGTCTACTTTAAATTTCCTAAGCTGGTTTGACAGGTAGAGCATTGATGCTATAAGAAAAACTGCGGCAGCAAATACTAAAATAAAAAAGATTGCAAAGACTACTGATTTGTTAACTTTTTTCATGACATATTCCCTCTATGATTTCATATTATTCTTCATAAGATTACTTCATAGCGCATGAATAGTAAACATGCTTTTGGAGAAGCTGTCAGGAAAATATTATAATACGAGCTCTTCTATCAGCTCTTTGACAGGAACGATTCTGTCTATTCTTGATGCGTTTTCGCCACAGAAAAACAGTCCCTCTTCTTTATTTCCCTTAACCGCTGAAATGAGAGCCCTGCTTATGCAATACGGAATCTTATCGCCTTTGGGGCATGCCTTTAAGCAGCTGTTACAGGTCTTTGCAAAAAATTTTTCTCCCGCTTCGAGTCTTTGAAGCAGCGGCGTGTATATCGCTCTTGCGGGCATTCCCACAGGACTTTTTATGATGCGTATGTCCTTCTCTTTTGCTTCCACGATCACCTGCTTAAATACATCATCTGCATCACATTCATTGGTAGCGATAAATCTTGTACCGATCTGAACTCCGTCTGCTCCTGCTTCTACAGCCTGTTCTATGTCTTGTTTAGAGAAAATGCCACCGCCTAAAAAGATGCGGATTTTCTTTTTAAACTGTTCCTCAAAGGGTCTTATCACTTCCTTAACGTCTTGTAATATCTGAAGATTAGGCTGGCAGGTATCCCCCTCAAGGTCATCTGCGGAAAAACCAAGATGTCCTCCAGCCTGATGTCCTTCTATTACGATAAAGTCAGGGAGTATTCCTGCTTTTTTGATAAATGTCCTGCAAAGAAGCATAGCAGCTCTGCCACTGGAAACAATAGGCGCAAAGAGGGTTTTTGATCCCTTTACAAGCTCCGCAAGATTAAGAGGAAGGCCTGCGCCTGAAATAATAGCATCAGCGCCTGCTGCAATAGCCGCCTTAACTGTTTCCTCATAGTGACTTACTGCGACCATGATATTTACACCGATAAGCCCGTTTCCCTCTGAAATCTCTTTTGCCCTCTTAATATGTTCCTTTAATGCCCTTATGTTTGCTTCGAATGGATCAGTCAAAAAATCAGGCTCATTAAAGCCAATATTTACTGAGCTGATAACTCCCATGCACCCCTCTTTTGCTACGCTTCCGGCAAGATTTGAGAGCGATACTCCAACGCCCATTCCTCCCTGAATTATGCCATGCTTTAGTTCTTTTCCGCTTATATCCATTAACATCCTCTCCCCTTGTGATTTAGTTTTACAATAACTGTCGTGTTTTGATATACGGTATTTTATTTAAAGAAATTATAGTTAAATTTATTTGAGATATTATATCAAAAAAGCATGTTGCTTGCAACATGCTCGCGCCGTTGCAAGATGTCCTGGGGACATCTGCTCTGCAACGACCGAAGTGGAACGTAGACGCGGTTGCAGAATGCAACATTTTCCTTTCGCGCGATGTGCGCATCCATAGCGGAGCGTTTTTTATCGAATAGGAATTTCGGAGAAATTTCCTATTCAATAAAAAAAGGATTTGTCAATGATAATACAAATCCTTTGTGTTTCGCCTTTTTAGTTGTAATCTGTCAGGGTCCTAAAATCTTGTGACTTCTTCAAGCACCTTAACAAAGTTCTCAAGTCCTGCCTTGTCTTCTTCTGTAAATCTGTTAAGACTTGGGCTGTCTATATCTAGTACTCCGATAACTTTTCCGTCCTTATGGATCGGAACAACAATTTCAGAGTTTGATGCGCTGTCACAGGCGATATGTCCTGAAAATTCATGGACATTGGGTACAAGGTAGGTCTTATCTTCCTTGGCTGCAGTTCCGCAAACGCCTTTTCCAAGGGCAATCCTTATGCAAGCAACCTTACCCTGAAAGGGTCCAAGAAGAAGTGATCCTTCGTCCATCAGATAAAAACCTGCCCAGTTAAGGTCTTCAAGGTTTTCATTTATCAGTGCTGACGCATTCGATAAAACAGGCATGTATTTGGGTTCATCCTGTGCAAGTGCTTTAAGCTGTTCTGCAAGTAATTTGTAATCTGTCATCTTTTGTCTCCAATTCCAGTACACGTTTTTAGTAATATCTTCATCTGTTGCTCAGAGTTCAGGTTTTTATAGCCCATCTCATTTTGGTTGACTTACTCCTTGGATTGATCCTGCATTCTTCAGCGGATGGTCTTATTACATCCCTGGATACTTCCAGGTAAACTCCTTCCTTTGCAAGTTCCTTGAAGGACTTCTTAACAAGTCTGTCCTCACCTGAATGGAAAGTCAGTATCGCTGCTCTTCCTCCCGGCTTAAGGATCCCCGGAAGCTTCTCCAAAAATGAATAGAGCACTTCAAACTCGCTGTTAACATCTATGCGCAGTGCCTGAAAAACTCTGGCGCAGGACTTCTTTACAGCCTGTTCTTTTTCTTCCTTCGGAACCTTCCACAGTGCTTCCTGTATAGCCTCGCGCAGAGCTGTAGTCGTATCCATAGGTTTTCCCTTGGCCATAAGTGAAAATACCTTGGAGGCTATCTCCTCTGCATAGGGTTCATCGGAATTCTCAACCATCATCCCAATGAATTCTTCCTCAGTTATGCTTTTAAGCCTCTCCGCAGCACTCTGTCCGTGTGCAGGATCTAGCCTTAGGTCTAAAGGCCCGTCTATTTTATAGGAAAAACCTCTCTCCGGATTATCTATCTGCATGGATGATACGCCAAGGTCAGCCAATACGAAGTCAAACTTACCGGCTTCTTCACATACCTTATCTATATTTGCAAAATTTATCAACCTGAATTTGAAAATATCTTCACCATAACCGGCTTTTCTTAATCGTTCGACGGTTTTTTCAGATTCTATCGGGTCAACATCAAGGCCGTATATTGTGCCTTTTCCATCCAGTTTTTCCAGCATCTTGCCTGTGTGACCGCCATATCCAAGTGTGCAGTCAAGCCCCTGCTGCCCCGGCTTTATCTGCAAAAAATCAAGTATCTCCTTCACCATGATCGATATATGCATTCCGGCAGGTGTTGAGCCCTTACTTATTACGTGTTGTATTGTTTCCGCATATTTTTCAGGGTTATGTTCTTTATATTTTTCTTCAAATTTCTTCGGGTATTTCCCGGAGTAATGAACTCTTCTCTTGTGCTTTTTTTCTTCCATTTTTTTCCTCGTATATTATGTATTGGCACGATTGCTCCGCAAGCCTGCCCTATCGGTCGGAACCATTCCAAATCATGACTTCATCATGATGGTTCCTCCCTTTTGAGTCAACGACATAACAGTCATGACTACTTGCAGCCTATTATTTTCCGAATTCCTCAAAAGCAACAAGTCACCTTGTTTTCATGGCAACTTGGGGCTTTTCACTCCCTGGGATGTTTGCGCTGAAAGCGAAAAAGCAACAAGTCCCCCTGTTTTCGTGGCAACTTGGGGCTTTTCGCTCCCTGGGATGTTTGCGCTGAAAGCGAAAAAGCAACAAGTCCCCCTGTTTTCATGGCAACTTGGGGCTTTTCGCTCCCTGGGATGTTTGCGCTGAAAGCGAAAAAGCAACAAGTCACCCTGTTTTCGTGGCAACTTGGGGCTTTTCACTCCCTGGGATGTTTGCGCTGAAAGCGAAAAAGCAACAAGTCACCCTGTTTTCATGGCAACTTGGGGCTTTTGCCGCTCCGCAACGTTAGAGCCAACGGTCTACACTTGTTATATTTACCATCTCCGCCCTCCGCCTCTATTATAGCAGAGGCA
>Ga0310691_10006420_pt1 | contig 12545 bp, 4 predicted proteins | sample 176DNAGHGlowgp2_FD_203887 | JGI IMG/M metagenome (GOLD analysis project Ga0310691, IMG submission 203887) | Sheep rumen microbial communities from Palmerston North, Manawatu-Wanganui, New Zealand - 1766 DNA GHGlow gp2 (v2) (version 2) | ecosystem: Host-associated > Mammals > Digestive system >... | reverse complement strand
CGGAAGTCGGAACCGTGGCCGTGGCCGCCGGCGCCGCCGGCGTAGGCGTTTGTCGCCGGCATGACGCACGAGACGTCGCCCATGTCGCTGCACCCCGTGCTCCAGCTGGTGCGCTGGCGCGTGCAGCCGGCGCCGAAGAGGTCGGCGGCGACCTCGTGGAAGAGGTCGTTGAGCGCGGCGTCGTTGCGCCGCGGGGCGTAGCCGTTGAGGTCGTGGACTTCGAGCCGGCACCCCATGGCGGCGGCCGCCCCGGCGAACGCGCGGTTGATCTTGCGGTTGACTTCGATGGCGGCGTCGAGGGTGGCCGCGCGCACGGAGCTGTCGACCACGACCCGTTCGGGGATGACGTTGCTGGAGGATCCGCCGGCGGTGATGATCGGGTGGAAGCGGACGTGCAGGTCGTCCCGGAAGGTCTCGCGCAGCGCGTTGGCCGCGTTCAGGGCCAGATTGGCCGCGTAGAGGGCGTTCACGCCCGCGTGGGGCTGCGCGCCCGCGTGCGCCGCCTTTCCGAGGAAGACGTGGTTCGTCGCGATGAAGCCGTTCGACCCGGGGTTGGTCGCGATCCGCGCCTCGCCGTCCTTCGTGTGGACCATGAAGGCGAGGTCCACGTCGTCGAGGACGCCGCGCCAGAGCAGTTCCTGCTTGCCGCCGCCGTAGCGGATGACGCCGTCGTCCCGCATCGCCTTGCGGAAGTCGCGCTCGACGAATTCCTCGGCCGGGACGGCGATGAGGCGGATCGAGCCGGAAAGGCCGTCCAGCGCGCCCGGCGCGGAAAGCCCCGCCGCGACGCCGAGCAGCGCCGCGCACTGCGCGTTGTGGCCGCAGGCGTGGACGGCGCCGGTCTCCTTGTCGCATTCCGGATGGGTCGGGATCAGGAGGGCGTCGAGTTCGCCGAAGATCGCGAGGCGAGGCCCGGGGCGCCCCGTTTCGAAATCCGCCCAGAAGCCGGGAATCGGCTTGAAGACGCGGTCCCGCCCGTCCTTCGCGCTTTGCACGGCGATGGACGCCGGGATGCGGTCGAAGGTGTGCGTGGCGACCCCAAGCGCCTCGATCTGCGCCTTGAGGTAGGCGTGGGTCTTCCATTCGCGGTATCCGGTCTCCGGATGGTTCCAGATGTGGCGCTCGGCGTCCAGGATCAGTGGGCGGGCGGCCTCGATGGCCCGGAAGACGGTTTCGTTTCTCATTGCTTTACGAGGGAAAGGTTCCTGAATCGGATTTCGTCGGCGGGGACGCCGGAGGAGAGGAACAGGGCCGCGAGTTCGGTCACGGGGAGGTCGAAGTCGAGCACGACGTCGGCTTCGTGGCGGTGCCAGGCGCCGTCGTTGGGGAGCGTGAACGCGGCGGCGATGCGCTTCTCGTTGGAGAGGACCTCCGCCTTCAGCGGCACGGGCGCCTCCGCCTTCGCGGCCGCGTCGAAGGAAAGGCGGTAGACCCCGTTGCCACGGGGCAGGAAGGCGTCGGTGAAGACGTTGAGGAGTCCGGCGTTGCGCTCGCACTGCGTGAGGCGGTAGACGCGCGCGCCGGTTTCGTCGGTCTCCGTGGCGTCGAACTTGACGAGCCAGGACGGGCAGCGCTGCCAGACGCTGCGGACGGCGGGGCGGTCCGCCAGGAGATTCGCGCCGGGCGGAGGCGGCGGGAGACGGCGCTCCCCGGCGGCGCGGTCCGCCAGGCGTCCGTCGCGCCGGAGGACGCCGCCGACGAAGACCTTCCACGGGCAGGTCCAGTTCGGTTCGGCGCGATTGGGGGTGATGGCGATTGGCGGACGCATCGTGGATGCGTCCCTCCCAGAACCGCCATTCGCCACCTCGATCTGAACGAGATGTCCGTTCTTGACCGCACCCGCCGGGAAGCCGTCGGCCGGCGCGCCCGCAATCCAGAGGTTCGTGATGGCGAGGACGTAGTTGTCGGTGACGAGCCACTTGGCGGGGTCGTCGTAGATGCGGACCGCGACGGCGCCGGGCGAGCCCGGGACGCGCCAGTCGTCCGTGCCGGAGCAGAGCGGGAGCGCCAGGTTCTCGAAGGCGAAGGTCTTGGGGAGCGTCCCCATGTTGCCGCCGACGAAGAAGGTCGCAAAGTGGACGGTGTCGACGGCGGAGAGGTTGCGGAACGAGAAGGACTGCGACAGGTGCCTGCGGCTCTGCGGGCCCGGCTGCTTCTTCGCCGGCGAGCCGTCGAGCTCGTTCCACTTCGTGTCGCGGTTGAGGCTGTTGTTGTAGGTGTTCTTGACGAAGCCCTCGTCGGCGCGGAAGACGTCGACGTCCTCCATCCGGACGCGCTCGTTGCGGCTCTGCGGGAAGATGGCGTTGCAGGAGGTTCCGATCGCGACGTCGCGGTAGGTGGAATCCGTGAGGCCGCTCACGACGAGCGCGTTGTCGCCGACGTAGAGCCATGCGCCGTCGACGAGGAGGTTCCTGCCGCCGCTGGTGATGCCGTCGGAGCACATCATCGAGGAGAGCGCCTTGACGTTGCGGAAGGTGACGTCGTCGGCCCAGCTGCCGAAGTTGAAGGTGCGGGAATCGACGAGCTTGACGTCCTCGACGACGGCCCCCCTGCCGCTCACGTTGAGCAGGAAGCGGCGGGAGTTCTTGTTCTGGTCGTAGCGGAAGACGTCGGAGAAGGGATCGAGGACCATGCCGCGGCCGTGGACGCGGGCGTTCGCGGTCTTGACGACGAGCCGCGCGTTGAGGACGGCGCCGGGGGCGACGTACACCTCGCGCACCGGCGGCGCGACGGTGATCGTGCCGTCCGCCGCCTCCGCGTCGAGCCAGCCGTCCACGTAGAGGACGCCGGGGTCGTCCCTCTGCGGGATGTCGGCCGGATCTTCCGGCGGGTCGGCGAAGACGGAGAGGATGGTCTTGTCGTAGTCGTTGAGGCGGATGCCGAACCGGGCGGGCCGGTCCAGCCAGACCGAGATCACGCCGTCGCGGAAGGCGTGGCGGAGGCGGAGGCGCGAGGGGAAGACCGCGTAGCTTTTCACATCCTCGCAGACGGCGATATCGACGCGCACCGGCGCGCCGGAGAAGGCGAACTCGCAGAAGCGGCGGTTCACGTCGCCGCCGCGCGTGCGGCGCGAAAGGGCGGACTTCTCGCAGTGGTTGTAGACGGGGATGCGGTGCGGCTCGCCGCCCTCCTGCGCGACGGTCACGGCGTAGGCGTAGTCCCGCTCGATCCGCTCCGGGTATTCCGGATAGACGACAAGGTCGGCGTGGGCCGTCGCGGGCGCGACGGCTGCAAAACCCGCAAGCGCGAACATGGCCGGCGCCAGGATGCGGCCAACGGCCGTCAAATGGAAACGATTGTCTTCACACTTGCCCATTTCAACCCTTCACCCTTTCACCTGTTCCCTCTTCACTCTTCGCTCTTCACTCTTCACTCTTAGCTGTTAGCTCTTAACTGTTCGTTGTTAGTTATTCGTTGTTCGCTCTTCTCGACCATCCCGTTGTCCCTGTCGTCCCTAACGCGTGTTTCGAGGTCGCGGAACAGGCGCCGGAGGTCGCGCGTGGTGCCCCACGTGAACCAGACGGTCGTGACGATGCCGAAGAGGAGCGGGACCATCAGGCCCGTGACGAAGAACTTGATCGACCACGCATGGACGCTCCAGTGGAAGACCTTCGCGCAGACCGCCACCAGGACGAACGCGCCGAGGAAGCCGTAGACGATGCTGTGGCCGAAGACAACCCATGCGAGGACCCGGTCCTCGCGCCGGTATTCGGGGGTGATGCCGACGATGTGCGCCATCATTCGCCGGGCGAAGGAGGGCGCACATCGTAACGACGGGCGGCCTTCGGCCGCAATGACGCGCCGCTCTTCGAGCGGCAATGACGGGCGGCCTTCGGCCGCAATGACGCAATGGTTGTCATTTGTCATTTGGCGCGAAGCGCCACCGTCATTCGCGCGGAGCGCGCCGTCATTCGCGGCGACAGCCGCGCCGTCATTCGACCGGATGCTGCGGTGCAGCATCCGGTCGAGGTCGAACGGCTTGCGGCAGGTGAGGAGCGACACCGTGACGTAGCACAGGAGGGCGACCAGCATCGCGATGAAGCTCAGCTCGACGGAGTTCACCGGGAACTTGACCACCCATTCGGCGTCGCTCACCGCCCAGCGGATCCAGGGGTCGAAGGGCGAGGAGGCGGCCGCGAGGAAATGGCGGACCTTCCCGTCGAGGCCGTGCGCGGCGAGCCAGGGCAGCACCGAGCCCGCCCAGTTGCGCTGGACGAGGATACCGCCGAGCGAGATCGACGCGGCCGAGAGAAGCGAGGCGTAGGCGCCGGCCGTCGTGCCGCGCCGCCAGTAGAGCCCGAGCGTCACGATCGCCCCCGCGCCGGTGAACCACATCGAGCATCCGATGGTGATGAACATGTTGATGTAGTCCAGCTGCGCGAAGAGATACGAGCCGAGCCAGAAGCAGGCCCCCACGAGCAGCACGACCGCCTTGAAGATCGCGAGGTGCAGGCGCGGCGACGGCGCCTTGCGGAAGAACGGCAGGACAAAGTCCTGCGTCCAGGTCATGGCGATGTCGAAGATGCGCGTGTCGTCCGTGGAGATCACCAGGAGGATGCAGAGCATCAGCAGCAGGGCCGTGAGCCACCGGGGGAAGGTGGTCCGCATGACGACGGGCAGCATCTGCTGCATGTAGGTCGTGCGGTAGCCCTGGAAGAACTTGTTGGCGGCGGGCTCGTCCAGGTGCTCGTGGAGGGTTTCGCGCACGGCGTCGAGCGTCGGGGTGTCGAGGCTGGCCGCGCGGGAGAGCGGCGGATCGACGCCGATCTCGTGGACCTGGGCCGGGACGGCGGCCGCCGCGGCGCCGACGGCCGCGGCGAGAGCGGCGTCCGGGGACAGCTCCTCGGCCACGCGCACGGAAAGCTCCTGCCGGATGCGGTGGGCCTCGTCCGCGTAGTGGCGGTGGTTCATGGTCGCGAGGACGCAGCAGACGAGGATGAAGGGCATGACGGTCGAAAGACCGCTTCCGAACGTCCCGAGGAGGGTCGCCATCTTGCCCTCGTGGGCCGACTTGGCGACGGTGCCGTAGCCGTTGCCGACCCACTCGCCGCCCATGATCTTGCGGTAGAACATGACCACGAGCGCGAAGAGGTTGAAGTCGCGCAGCTGCGAGATGTCGTAGGGGTCGAGGAAGCTCTCGCCCGGGACGCGGTCGGCCATCACCGGCGCGATCTCGTCCCACCACGAGAACCGGCACAGGACGAAGACGATGACGACGACGAAGAGCGGGTAGGCCACGAGCCCTTGCGCGGCGTCGGTGACGAGGAGCGAGATGCGCCCGCCGGAGAGGATCACCAGCAGCGCCAGCGCCAGGCACGCCGCCAGCAGGAACGGGAAGGTCCGCACCGGGATTCCGCAGACCATGATCCGGTGCGGGATGCCCAGGAGGTAGATGAAGAAGCGGACGGCCACCGCCGGGCCGATGCAGTTGCCGAGGAGGTCCGCGCCGCCGCGCAGCACCGCCGCGAGGCGCCGCAGCCCGCGGCTGTAGCGCATCTCGAAGAACTGCCCCGCGCTCATCGCCCGCGTCTCGCGGAAGCGGTAGGTGATCCAGCCGTAGAGCGAGAGCATGATCGCCAGCGGCGTCAGGAGCGAATTCCAGAACTGGAACGCCCAGCCGTTGTTGTAGTGCGTCTCGACCCACGCGACGAGCGACGTCACGGCGAGGTTGCCCATCATCCCGCCGGAGAGGAGGACGTAGCGCCCCGCGCAGCGCCCGGCCACGAGGAAGTCCGAGACGCTCCGCACGTAGCGGCGGCACCGCACGGCCAGCGCGCAGACGGCCAGAACCGGAACCGCTACGACAATCCAGTGGTACCAGGAGAACATGCGCGAAGTCCGATGCCGAATGCCATCAATGCCTCACATGCAAAGAACGGATCCTTGCGTTTGACGGAACATTGCGGCCGTTTTCCAGCCGTCTAGCGAATGACGAGGCAGAACTCGCCGGCCGGCTTGAGTTCCAGGCTCTTTTCATCGTCCGAGACGGCCGTTGTGTATTGGACGCCGTCAAGCATCAGCCCCAATGCGCGGGGACGTCCCGTGACGCCTGCCGTCGAAGTGGCGACGGTATAAACCTCGCCTTTGTTCAGCGCGGCGTCCTGATCCAGCGCGAGGACCGAGCCGGACGCAAACGCCAGGGCGTTTGCGGACGTCAGCACCTGGCCGGCGAGGATGTCGCTCGCCTTCGCGCCGAGGGTGCCGGCAATCGTCGCCGTGACCTTCGAGTCGATGGTCAGCGGCCCCGAGACGTCCTTCAGCGTGACGGCGATGTTCGGGTTGTCGGCGTTGATGCGGCCGGACGTGCCCGTCGTCGCCGCGATGCATTCGATCACCGCGATGCCGTCGTAGAAGCTTGCGCGATAAGGAGCCAACGTGCCACCGCGTTGAAGCACGACCTTCAGCGTGTCCGCAGGCGAAATCGAAATGTCATGGTCGGTCGTCGAGAGCTTCGCACGGTCGAGGATGATCGTTCCCGCGTTCTGGATCGAGCGGCCATAGCGGAACCGGTAGTTCGCCTGTTTGTCGCTGTCGCAGGTCAGGGTCAATGCGTGCGACTTCATGTTCAGCGTCACATAGGAGAAAAGTCCGTTCTGGCTGGCGGTTCCCGTCGAGGAAATCACGGTGTCGTCTTCCAGGGCGATCGAGCAGTCGTAGAGGACCTGCCAGCTACACTTCGTGTCGAACGCAAGCGCTCCCGGCATGGCAAGACCGCCGTACCCCGAACCCTCAAGTTGGAGCGTACGCTTGTTGAGGATGATCGTGTTGTCCGTTTCGGGCGAGAGCAGGAGCGACGCGCCGTTGTGGACGTAGATGCGGCTGGCGGAGTCCGAATCCTTGCCGAGGTCGCCGTTCCTCGACGCCTCCATCACGCCCTCGCAGATGTGGAAGGATCCGACGAGATCGCGGATGGTGTCGGACGCGACAAGCGTGCCGCTGCCGCGCTTTTCAAGGCTCGCGCCGGTCGGCCAGGTGTCGAACGACGCGGCGGTGATCGCGTCGTCGACCGTGGCGGTCGCGCCGTATTCGACGCGGATGACGACGTTGGTGGGATTCACGGCCGGATCCGTTGTCACGCTCACGCCGCCGTTGGAATAGTGAAGCTTCGCAAGCCCCGCTTCGAGCTCGATCGTCACCTTGTCCTCGTCCGGCATCGTGACGGGCGCGTCGAAGTACCAGTCGCCGACCGGGAACCAGAGCGTCGAGCCATCCGCGAGATTCGCGACCCCGGCGTTGAACTTCGCGGCGTTCCCGGCCTGGTTCGCCTCGCCGGGTTCCATGCCCCAGTCGGTCACGGAGACGACGCCCTCCGGCTTGTTCGCGGACCATTTCAGAAGCAGCTTGTCCGTGTTGGTCGTCTTGTCCAGCGACCAGTGCGCCGCGTATGGGTTCTCGTTGGTGATGGAAAGCGTTCCCGCGTAGGCGATCCCCTTCCCGGCCGCGGCGCTCGCCGCCGTATAGACCGTCGAACCGCCGACGAGCTTCGACCAGTCGTCAACCTCGAAGACGACCGCCGACGAAGACGTGTTGCCGAACTTCAGTCCGGCGGCGGAGCTGTTGAAGCAATGTCCGGCCAGCAAATCGTCGGCATGTGCGGTATAGGTGCCGTTGACCTGCAGAACCGCGGAAGCGCCCGTTCCGACCATCGGCGATCCGCCGACCCCTGTGACGCCCAGACCCCAGTTCGGGATGGTGATCGTGGCACCATACTCGGCAATGTATGTCGCGAAGCATCCGAGGAACATGCTGTCAGCAGTGCCAGACGTGAACTTCGATGTCGCATCCATCTTCAGATACGGTACCTTCGGGTTACATACATGCGACTCGTCTTTATTGCTTACCGTTTTAGCCGTTGATGAAAGAGAGGCGTTTTTGAGTTCAAAACCCGCCGCGTCTTTGATTGTGGCCGAATAGCGAAAACGGAACACAGGCACACCGCTCGCGACATCGCCGACAAGCGTCAGAACATGATTGTTCATATTGAGAGTAGCGTGGCTAAAAAATCCCCATGTCCCAGTGTTCATAGCCGCAATTGCGGCATCCGCCTGAAGGTCGAATTTGACATAGTTCATAGGCTGTGTATCAGAATCCGGCGTTCCTGCGATGACAAGCGCACCCTTATAGCCTGCCGCGCCTGTGCCGGAAAGTTTGATCGTGCGGCTCTTCAGCATATTTTTCGAAGCGGATGACGTCAACAGCAGCGTCGCGCCGTTCTCCACGGTAATGGCATTGTCGAATCCGAACTGCCCTGGAGCCGTGATCTCCAAAACGCCTTCCGAGACCGTCACCGCAAGTTTGAAATCATCGGCGAAGACCTGATCGGACGTCAGCTTGCCAAGACCTTTCTTGACGAGCGTGTCGCCGCTTTCAAGCGTCGTGTCGGCCGCCGTGAGCGCCGCCGAAAGCGTCGTGTCGCTGTCGACCGTCAGCGTCACCGTTTTGGCGAAAAGCGCGCACGGCGCGAGAAGAACCGCGGCCAACGTGTGCAGGTGAGTCTTCATGGCGTTTACGTTTCCTTGTCTTTTTTCCGTGTCGTTGGGTTGACGCGGCACGCAATGCAGGGGAAGGGCGTTCCCGAAGGTGCGGTACGGTGCCGATTATTGCGAAAATGCACCTGCCATGCCATTCCAAATATGCGACCGGATATTATGTTTTTGCGACATGAGGCCGCAGAAACATATTGACAACGATCGATCGAAACCCTATCCTTCGGAGCTATGAGAGAGGAACCGGAGGCGAAAGGGGCCGACGCGGGGCCCGCGGCGGGGACCGCCGGCCGTCTTGTCGTTGCGGTGCTTTCGCCCAAGACGGGCGTCGAGCGGGCCGTCCAGCGGGGGGTGGCGCTCGCCGCCGGAAAGTTCGGCTGGGCGCTGGAAGTCATCGATCCCGCCCTGACGGGCAACGACGTCCGGCCCTTCTCGGAACTGCTCGGAAGGGCCGACGGCGTGATCGTCCGCCTCGCGGGGCACTGCGGGCTGGTGCGACCGTTCCTGGGGTCCGACGTTCCGATGGTCGGGATCGACATCGCCCCGTCCCGGGATTCCGGGCTGTGGGCCACGCTCCTCCCCGACAACACCGCGATCGGCGCCGTGGCGGCCGAGGAGCTTCTGCCGATGGGACTCGCCTGCCACGCCGTCGTGCCGTCCCTGCCCGCCCTGCCCTGGGGCGAGGCGCGCGACAGGGGCTTTGCCGGGCGCGTCCGGACCTCCGGCGGCGACGTGCGCGTCTACCGGCCGCACGAAGGGTGGCGGGCGGCGGCGGAACACAGCGCGCTGGCGCGATGGTTGGCCGCGCTGCCGCGCCCGTTCGGGCTCTTCGGCTGCAACGACGTCGTCGCCCGTTTCGCCCTGAGCGCGTGCAAGAGCGCCGGACTGGCCGTGCCGGACGAGGCCCGGGTCGTCGGTGCGGACAACGACGAAACGCTCTGCCTCTTCTGCTCCCCGCCCCTGACGAGCGTCCGGATCGACCATGAGGGCGCGGGCCGCCGCGCCGCCGAGGTCCTGCAGGGCTGCTTCGGACGGCGCCAACCGGATCGCGTCGCGGTCATGCGCTTCGGGCCGTGCGGCGTGGAGCGGCGCGCCAGCACCGGATTCGCCCCGCAGGACGGCGACCCGCGCCTGGACGCCGGCCTTTCGTTCCTCTCGCGGCACTATGCCAACCGGCTGGTCGGCGCGGCGGACGTCGCGGCGGCGATGGGGCTCGGCCGCAGGCAGGCCGAGCGTCTCTTCCGCACCGCCGGGAAGAGCATCCGCACGGAAATCGAGTCCGCGCGCCTGGCGCACGTCATGACCCTGCTTTCCACCACCGGGCTTCCCCTGCGCCGCATCGCCGCCGAAAGCGGCTTCTCGACCGAGATCTACCTGTCCGGTCTCTTCCGCAAACGGTTCGGCGTTTCCCCCGGCGCCTGGCGCCGCGCCCATCGCGACGCCCGCGCCGACTCCCTGCCCGTCGATCCCTCCTAGCCCGCGCCGCCCGCGGCTCCCGCTGCCGGCCTTCGCAAGCGCACGGCCGTCCCGAACCCCTTGCGCGTCTCCTTGTCGATGCCGTCGGCGGCCCCCGTCGTCGCCTTGTCGGGCCCCTGCGATTCTGCTAGAATCCGCGTCATGAACACGATGATCGCAGCGCTGTCGAGGACCGCGAGATGAAGCGGAGCCTTCCCGCATTCTGCATTGTGCCTTTCGCATGGTGCCTTTCTCCCGCGGCGGCGGCCGAAGGGCTCGCGGACCGCTACGCGGGCGAGTTCCGATTCGCGGAGGACGGGCGCGAGCGGCCGGCGATCTCGAACGGGACGTTCCGGCTCGGAGGCCGCCCGGTCTTCTTCGTCGGGCCGTGGTTCTACAACGACACCCGGAAGGACTGGCCGCCGGAGAATCCCGACCCGCAGGGCGTCGGCCATTTCGCCTACCGCGAACCGCCCGGCAAGGACGTCTTCGAGCGCGTCGGCTTCAACGCCTCGCAGCTTTCGGCCGCGTGGAGCCTCCCCGGCCAGGCGCTCTACGGACTCGGCGTCGGGGACGACTGGCGGAAGGAGGAGGAGGAAAAGGCGGCGTTCTTCGGCCGCTTCGGCGACCAGCCGATGGTCGTCGACTTCGCCTTCGGCTTTGCCGGCGCGCTGAAGAAGCAGCGGCCCGACCTCTGGCGCGAGATCGACCAGAAGACTCCGCACTGGCACGAGTTCGTCCCGTTCTGCCCCGAGTCTCCCGAGGGCGACCGCTACTACCGCGCCTACCTGAAGGGCGGCGCCGTCTCGGCGCTGCGCGGCGGGGCGAACGTCTTCCTCTGGGAGCTCTTCAACGAGTCCTCCTACCAGTGCCGCTGCCCCTCCAACGCCGTCGCGTTCGCGAAGGAGATGGAGGCGGCGTTCGGCACGATCGACGAAGCGAACCGCGCGTGGGGGACGTCCTACGCGGACTTCGGCGCCGTGGCGCGCGAGACGGACTTCTTCCGCCACCCGAGCCTCTGGCCGGACTACGCCAAGTTCCTCGCGCGGCGCTACGCGGCGATCCTCCGCGACTACGCCGACTTCGTCCGGTCGATCGACGCGCGCGGCGGCGTCTACTTCACGGAGCAGTCGTCCGTGAGCACCATCGAGAAGGAGCGCAACGCGTGCATGGACTACAGGCTCGTCGCCGACGCGCTCGACGTGCTCGCCCACGAGGGGGGCTTCCGCTACGGCCGCGGAGGTTCGGATCTCGCGTCCGCAAGCGCGATGGAGGACGTCGTTTTCGGTTCGTCCGCGGGGCATTTCCTCGACATGGACTTCTATCAGGCCCTTGCCCGCGGCGAGAAGCCCGTCGTGAACGACGAGCTCTACTGCCAGCGCATCGAGCAAGGCCGGCGCGTCCCCAGCCGGCGCGAGGATCTGGCTACGTCGCACTGGGCGGAGGTCTTCCACGGCACGAGCGGCGCCTTCTCCTACTGCTGGGCCAAGCGCGCGTGGGAGTGGAAGGACATGGACGGCGCCCGCCGGATGGTCGAGAATCCGTCCTACAAATCGGCGCACCTCCTGAATCCCTACGCCTGGCCGCCGGAGGAGCTGGCGGGGTTCAAACAGTTCGTGGAGGAGCTGGAGCCGTTCCGCGACCGCATCCTCGACCTGCCTCGTTCGCGGAGCATGGCCGCGCCGAGCGTCGCCGTCGTCTTCTCCTATCCCACGGTGCGCATGCTGGGGCACGTCCGCATGGACTACCGGGAGCGGCTGCAGCGCTGGTACGGCGCGGTCCTCGGCGCTCACTATCCCGTGAGGATCGTCTTCGAGGAAGATCTGCCGGACGGGCTGCCTCCGAGCGTGCGGGCGCTCGTCGTGCCGTCCGCCCGCTTCGCCACGAAAGAGGGCGCGGCGGCCGCGAGCGCGCTGGCCGAGGGCGGCATGACCGTCGTTGCCGACCGCGACGCCTTTCTCCGCGACGAGCGCGGCGACCCGCTCCCGCCGCCGTCCGCGAAGATCGTCCGCCTCGACGCCGACGCCGACGCCTCCGTCGCGCCGCTCCTCGCCGCACTCGCGGCGAGCGGCGCCCGGCAGGACGCGACGCTCGTCCTTGCCGCCACCGGCCGCCCCCCGCGCGGCAGCGACGTCCAGGTCATCGACCGCGGCGACTTCAAGCTGCTCTACTTCGTCGCGTTCGGCGAGGACGCCACCCGGGGCGGCGTCCTGAAATGGAACGTCGCGGACGCCGGCGAATTCTTCCTCTCCGACCCGATCCACCGGCGGCTGCTCCTGAACGGCTCGAAGAAGACCTGGGACGCCGCCTCGCTCTCCAACGGCGTCTTCGTCGCCGTCCCGCCGCAGGAACGCGCGCTCTTCGTCCTCTCGCGCGAAGCGCCCGCGGCGGACTACGCGCGAGTCGACGAATCCGCGATGCGCGCGATCCTCGCCGACGAGCAGGCGCGCGAGGCGCCCGCCCTCGCGGAGTTCGCGCGGCGGGCGGCGGAAGCGGCCGCGGCGCACGACGCCGCGCGCCGCTGGCCCGACGTCGACGCCGCGCGCTGCACGCCGATCCCGATCGCCGGCAGCGCGAACATGGCCTTCGCGGACGAGGTTGCGG
>Ga0310691_10006417_pt1 | contig 12547 bp, 7 predicted proteins | sample 176DNAGHGlowgp2_FD_203887 | JGI IMG/M metagenome (GOLD analysis project Ga0310691, IMG submission 203887) | Sheep rumen microbial communities from Palmerston North, Manawatu-Wanganui, New Zealand - 1766 DNA GHGlow gp2 (v2) (version 2) | ecosystem: Host-associated > Mammals > Digestive system >... | reverse complement strand
GCAACCGCCGCTTCCGGATAGTCGGGGGAATGGCGTTTTCGGACGATGGCCAACGCCTCCAACGCTCCTTGAGGCAGTTTGACCGTCCGGAACCGCAACGCCTTGCCCCACAATATGTCCAAATCGTCGTCCGGCAACGCACGGTACCTGGCATACACATCCCCGCGTTTTGCATCAACGAGCGTTTTCATATCCGTAAGTTCGCCTTCCATCGCGCCGACGAGCGCGGCTTTCCCGGAAATTCGCTCCGCGTCTTCGGGGGTGGCGCCGACGTTCTGCAACGCGGCCTCGAATTCCCGCTGTATTGCCGCGACGCCCAGAGTCTGCCCGCCAGTGAATTCAGAAATTTTTCGCTCCAGTTCCTGACCGCGCGCATTGATCGATTTTCTTTCGCGGTCGATGCGGGCGACATCACGCAGCAGCTCGCCTTTGAACAACGTCCCGATCACTGGCCAGACTGCAGCTTCAGTCTGGAATTCTCCGAGCGCTTTTGGGTGAATCGGTATCAGGAGGCGCATGACTTCGAGCACGTATGATTCCCCATCAAGGCGGATTGATTCGGCAACCCAGGCGATGACTTTCGCCTTCTCCGGTTTCGACAGGGGATTATCAGAACTAAGCAATGAATTGAACTGCGCGGGAAGCACAGGCCTTGCGTCACGAATGTCGCTCGCGCGCTCCGAAAGCAGAGTCGTCAACCCCGGCACCGACAATGGCGACCGGCGCAGCGTGGTAGCCGCCTCGTCCGAAAGCGAAAATCGGTGCATCTGGTCGTAGAGTTCCAGCATCCGGGCGGAATACCCCCGTGCCGCCACGGAATACGTCCGCGAATCTCCGGTCTTGACCGCCGCATCCGCTTCGGCAGCCAAATCACGCATTTGCGACAGCGCTTCGCCGTAAACGGAGCCCATCAGCTTCAAGACGGCGAGATAGTCATCGACTTGCTGTATTTCGGAGCGCGACTTCGGGAACTGTTTCCCGAAGTCGAATCCGGAAGTTCCGCCGTATGCAATCGCTACGGCGGACAAGGCCGCGAACATCGCCGTGAAAACCAGCGCAAACGTCCGTCCTTTTTTGCGCGGCTTGGAGCCAAGTTTTCCTTCAATGTGGGCGAGAGTGTCGTTGAAATGCATTGTCGAGGCCTCCACCCCATTCAGCATCGGCAATGAACGGATGTCCGCGGGGAGAGTCTCCGGTCTGGGAAATTTGAATCCTCTCAAAAGAACGGGCACCACATTCACGCCAGAGCACATGGCGCGGGCGATTTCGCGGCGCATCCAGTCATCTTCGTCTTCGCCGTCGTTCCCATCGGTCATTTTTCGCGCCGCTTCCCATGCGATGCAGCGGTCGAGAGAACCCGGTCCCAGGACGACGATGAGATCACGGCAACGCTCGACGGTTTGCAGCAGTTGCTCGTCGAACCTGCCGCTGCGCAGCGTCTCGATGTCGTATGCGACACGATACCCCTTGGAAGTCAGCCTGTCGAAAAGCAACAACGCCGTCTCCTGTCCGCCCGCACGGCGGTAGGAGAGAAATATGTCGTATTGACGTTGAGGTTTCATTTCGGCTTCACAGTCCAGTCGTTCACGACGGAGAGGTCGCGGACGTCATCCGTTTTCCAAGCGAGGTGCGGACCGGGAATCCACATTCCGGTATCCTGATAGGGCACGAGAAGTGCTGCTTTGGCCGGATCCGGATGTTCGCCGTCTGGAGTGGAGAGTGCGGCCGGATCGAGGCGTGGCGAATCTGCATCCTTCCAGATGTAGCCTTCGTCCGGCTCCCAGTCACCAGAGCCGTCGCCATATTTTGGGTTGACCTCCGTTGCGTGGATGTGGACGTGCCGTGGATGTTTAGCTCCGGGATTCCATTCGAAGACGGGCTTCGGTCCGTGGCGTAGTACCTTCCATCCCGGAAACGGCTCCCATATGCCGCGCGTTTCGGAACGCTTTCCGCGACGAGTCTCGTCGATGGTTCCGGGAATCCATTCCGGTCGGCCGGCCACTTGCGGGGAAACGGACGGTGTTGGATTGGCCGGGGGTTGAGACATAGCCGGTTTTTCGCTTTTCGTCCACACTGCGAAGATGATTGCCCCGAACAAAGCAAGAACCACAAGATTGGCGGACCATCCTATCACATGCCGGTTTTTCGTCAGAGGCGGGTGGGCGGTCAGGAATGACTTGAGGCGTTCGATGGAACTGTCAAGGTGTTCCATGGAGGCGGAAATGCCCTGCTTCCGAACGAGACCGCGAATGTTTTCCGGTAGATCGTTCGCTGGCGGAAAATGAAAATCGCGCAGCGCCACGGGAATGATGTTCTTGCCGTTTTCCAGAGCGCACGCGATTTCCGCCCGCACCCAGTCGCCAGCGTTTTTGCAACGGTCGAGAGAACCCGGTGCAAGAACCACGACAACGTCCCGACACCCACGAATCGCGTCGAGGATCTGCTCGTCGAAATCGCCGGACCGGAGAGTCTCAAGGTCGAAGGCAACGCGGTAGCCGTCGCGCAACAACCTCTCGTAAAGGAGGCGGGCGGTGCCGTCCGCGCCTTCCCTGCGGTAGGAAATGAACACGTCGTATTTCGGCGGATGTTTCATGGGCCAGTCCTTTTTGATTTGTTTGCGAGCCGTGACAGGCGGCGGGTTTCAGCTTCGATTTCGGGGCGGCGCTCGCGTTCAAGCCAGGCAAGCGGGAATCTGTGTCTGGAAAGGAATTCGATCTCGCGCCGCGCCCATTCGCGATCAGAAACTTTTTTCCCGGTCACGGAGGAAATCTCCTGGCGAAGCAGCGCCGAGCGCTTGCGCCACATTGGCGAACCGACATGGAAAAGATCGGCGCACCTGATGATTTTCTGAGGAAGGGTTGTCGGCACGAAATTGGGGCGCGTGGCCAGAATGAGCGAGGCCACGGCGTTGGCGAATCTTTCCGAATGTCCGTATGCGTGTGCGATGTCGCGTGCTACTTCCGCAGAAGCCTCTTCGTGTCTGTCAGGATTGTCGGCGTAGGAATAGTCATGGACAAGCGCGGCCAGAAGAATCTCACGCTTCCGAGCATCCGGGAGTCGTGGCTCGCGCCGGAATATCTCGTAACAGGCGGCAACTGCGTCCTTGGCGTGGGTCTCATTGTGAAACGAAAACCTCCCGGAGGTCATTGATCGGATTTCCTCAAGGACGTTGAAGCAGGTTCTTGGATCCAGTAGCGGATCGCGCCGCGACGTGCGCCCGCATTGTCGGCACTGCACCGTCGGGAATGCGTCGGGGACTAGACTTTTGGTGCCGCAATGCGGGCAAGGCCATTCGACAAGGAACCAGCGATCGGCGGGAGATGCCGTCTGCGGCGCGGTTTCAAGCGGATTCGGCGGCAATTCAGGCGCATTGCGCGGACGGACGGCCCTTCCGGGACGTTTTGAATTTCCGGCCGGGACTGCGCGAAATCGATCACTCCAGTGCTTAAGAATGGATTTGATCTCGAAAAGCGCGAGGTCAGAATTCGCGCCACGCAACAGAGTGCACAGAGCGGATACGGCCGGAGTCGCGAAACTGGTTCCGGTGAGCCGGGTCCATCCGCCGCCGGTGCGCGCCGTGAGGACATTTTCGCCGTTTGCGGCGAATTCGATGGGCGACGATGCAAAGTACCGCAAGAACCACGGGCTTGCGAACGGAAACGAGTCCACGCTCACGGCATTTGAAAGTTCGGCAGGGATGCCGAGATCGTCTGGACGCGGGAAGTTGCGCTTGGAGGCGACGACGATTTTGCCGCGGAGGTAGGCCTCCTCGAGCAGTTCCGCCGCTACGCGCCACCAGCGGTTCTTCTCGATGGCGATGCTGACGTTGATCACCTCGGCGTCGCCTTCGACTGCGGCGCGGAGACCGGCGAGAACCACGCTGCCGAATCCGGCGGCGTCGGCGTCGAGGACGCGAACGTCCTCGATTCTTGCGTTCGGCGCCATCGCGGCGATTATGCCCGCGACGCCGGTTCCATGGCCGGCGGGATCGTTGTTAGCGTGAGGCGCGAGCGGTTCGGGGCACGGCGCCCCGTCAGGGGATTTCTTCCATGCCGTGGCGCGGAAGATGCGTCCGCGTAGCGCCTCGTGAGAGCCGTCGATGCCGGAGTCCAGCACCGCGACCTTGACTCGGCGAAGCGGGAGCGCCGCCAGTTCCCAAGGTGGCCCGCCGATAAGATCGCGAAACGGTTTGATTCCGGACGGCATTACGGAACGCGGGATAGGGCGGTGATCAAATCGCGCAGTGCTGCGGCGCGTCCGGGGCGGGCACGGACGAACGCGAGCGTTTCTTCGAGCAGGGCGCGCTCTTCGGAAGCGTTTCCGCCAATGGCGTCGCCTGCGGTCTTGGAAGAGGATTTCCCGTGCTCTGCGACGGCTTCGAGCCTGCGCTGCTGGTCGATGACTGCCGCTGCGGCATTGGCGAGCATCCCGTAGGTGCGGGCGTCTTCGGCGGAAAATGATTTGCGGCGGTCGAACGAAACCGCGGTAATGACGCCGACAAGCGCGTCTCCGAGAAGCATCGGAGCCGCAAGAACGGCTTGCGGGGATCCGTCCCCCGCGACGCGTCGGAATGCGGAAGTCCCAGTTCCGGACGCTGCAGAAGCGGACTGTACGTCGTGCGTGAGCGCGGCCATGCCGGTCACGCCTTCGCCGATCGGAACCTCCTTGCCGATCATTGAGGCGGCAGTACCGGATTTTGGCGGCATTCCGTCCGGGCCGCAAACCATCGCGAATTTGAGGGTTTTGCCGCGAGGGGCGGCGACGAGGAGCGAGCCTTCGTCCGCCCCGAGGACGCGCAAGCCCACGCCGACGAGTTGGGCGATGGCGAAACGCGCCTGTGTTTCGTCCTGCAGGCCGAGGACCGACGCGACGGCCGGGTCCGGTTCTTTTCCGTTTTTGCCGTTGGGTTTCATTCGAGACTTCCGAATACTGGCGTTCCGGAGACGGGGATGCCTCCTTTTGCGGTAAACGACACGCCGCCGGTGGCGAGCCCGTCGACGAGCGCCTGGCGTTCGAGCGATCCGCGGCCATGCGCGATCGCGACGTCCGTTCCGCAAATGGTGAACGTCCCGGCGGGTAGGCTCTTTCCGGAGCGGTTCGACACGCGGACTACGAGCGGCGCGTCGATCGTGTCGATCGGCGGCAGGACGATTTCCGCCCTCCACGCCTGCGATGGCGGAATGCACGGTTCGCTCCTGAAAACGATGGTATTTTCCCCGGATTCGGCGGAAATCGCGTCAATCCCGCCGGACGCAGCCTTTTCTGCGAGGCGCGTCCGTTTCGCGAGGATCGAAGAAAGTCGTCGCCAAGCCAGCGCCGGGCGAGTTCGGCGCGCTCGCGTTCCGTGTGCGCGCTGGTTGGCGCGGCAGGCCGCCGCGGCGGTAACGACGAACGAGATCGCGTTGCGGCACCCGGCGTCGGAAACGATGCAATCGACGATCTCGTCTGCGCTTCCGGAAACGGGCGCGCCTTCGATGAACGCAAGAATGCGCTCGGGCGAAGGACTCGACGAGATTGTCCTAGAGCGCCCGAACCGTCTCCGACGAGAGACGGAGACGGCGCATCGATGCTTGGGCGCGGTGGTGGATTTGGTCGACATTCGATGGTTCCTTTCCCAGAAACGCCCCGACTTCCTTGCTTGTGAGATTCAGTTCGCCCCGCAGGAGAAGAACTACCGCGCGGAGAGGATTCTCCTTCCACAATGCCGCAAGAAGTTCATTGAGGCTTTGACGTAATTCGCCGTTCTCGGCGGCTTGGTCCGGTGCGGGGGTTTTCGTATCGATAAGAGTGGGCATCTCCCCGTCTTCTGACACCACGACATCGACTTTTTCCGAAATTTCGCGAATCGAGCCCTGCGCCGCATCCCAGACATGCCAGTAAAGCCAGGATTTGAAAGCGCACTCGAAGCGGAACGCCCTCAGAGCGGAGTTGTCGTTTCGTGTCAAGTTGGAAAAGAGACGGCTGGCGATTGCGTCCGTGTGGAGCCCGGCGCGCTCGCATTGCGAACGGATGCCCTTGACGTCGGCTTTCACCAATGGATCGACCATGGTGTCAAGGACGCATTTCCAAGCATCGTTGCGTACCCGTTCGTCGGAGGAGAGCAGGCGCGCGACGAGGGCGCGGTCGGCGGCCCGCCGGTCGGTGGCGGGAGCGGGCGGGGGGCGGTGGTTTGCGGCGGCTTTCATGGTTTCGGGACCGGGCTGCCGCAGAGGGGGCGGGAATCGAGGATAAACGGCCTCTTTTCCGTGGTCTTGCCCCGAGGTCCTGAGAAAACCCGGCCTGAACACGGAAAGAGGCTCGCGCGTATACGCGCGTCCTTCTTGCATCGTGTCGCCAGGCGTTGAAATTTCTCAGGTTTCGGGGCTGCGACGTCTCTGCAGAAAGCAATGGTCTACTGGAATGGCGTTTACATGGGCGTGGGGCGGAGAGGAGGCTTGGGAACGATTGCGGAAAACAGGGCGCAAGTGTAGCCGAAATGCGTTTCGGCGTCAACGCGACGCGCGGTGGCGGGGGCGGGAGAGGAGGAAGTCGAGGACGTTGCCGGCGAGGGTGGCGAGGGCGCCGGCGGCCATGACGGCGAAGACGCCGGAAAGGTGCCAGGCGGGGCGGAAGGGGCCGCGGCAGAGGAGGAGGACGGCGAGGGTTTCGACGAGGGCGACGGGGACCGCGTAACGAAGGAACCGGAAGCGGCGGCAGGCGAGTTCGTGGGCCGTGAAGCAGGCGGTGGCGGTGCGGGCGGAGGCGAGAAGCCCGAGGGGCAGGAGCCAGGGGACGAAGGAGGCGAAGGGCCGGAGGAAGCCGACGGAGGCGAAGAGGCGGGGGCCGGCGAGGGCGAGGGCGCCGGAGACGGCCGCGCCGGCGAGAAAGGCGAGCGACATGGCGCGGAGGAGCATCGGCCGGGTGTCGTCGCCGCGTTCGTGGCGCGCCGAGGCGACGGGGAAGATGACGAACACGATCGAGAGTCCGGCGTAGGCCGCGATTTCGGAAAAGCGCGTGAGCTGGTACCACGCGGCCGATTCGATTTTCGGGACGAGCGCGAGGGTCATGGATTCGGCAAGTCCGCGGACGTTTCCGGACACGGACGAAACGGTGAGCGGCAGGAGGTACGCGAGGAAGTCCGCGCGGTCTCCGCTCCACCAGCGTTCGCGCCGGACGCCGCGGCTCCGGCGCGCGAAGTCCCACATCGCGACGGCGGACTGGAACGCGGGCGCGGCCGCCTGCCCGACGAAGTAGCCGGTGAGGCCGCGGAAGGGAAGCGCGACGCACATGACGGCGAAGCGCAGGGGGGGCGCGAGCGCCGAGGACCACGAGACGGTCGCGAAGCGGCGGAGCGCGCGGAGCGTTTCCGTGAAGACCGGAGCGACGGCGCCGATCATGGACGAGAACACGATCGCGAGGGCGAGGTTGCCGTCCTGGATCCCGAAGGCGCGGAAGACGGCGGGCATGAAGACCGGGACGAGCGCGAGGGCGGCGGCGAGCGCGACGGCGGCGGCGAGCGCGGCGTCGCGGACCATGGCCTTCACCTTGCCGCGTTCGCCGCGCTCGGCGTGGACGTTGAGGAGCTTGGCGTACGGGGTGAGGACGATCGAGAGCGGCAGCGCGAGCGCGGTCGCGACCTGGGCGAGGGGAAGGACGGCGCCGAGTTCGTCCTGCGGGACGTAGCGGGGGACGAGCCAGATGCCGGTCACGGCGTTCACGACGTCGCCGAACCGGAAGGCGCAGAAGAGCGCGAAGGCGGGTCCGAAGAGGGGGCCGAGTGCCGGGCGCTTCATTTCGCGGCGAGGGGACAGGCCGCGCACACGGCGGGGGCGGCGCGGCAACGGCCGCGCCAGAGCTCGAGAAGCCCCTGCGTGCGGAGGGCGCTTCCGGAGTAGAGCGCGGCGGGATTGTGGTCGGGACCGAGGAGGCGGCGCGCGGTTTCCTTCATTTCGGCGCCGAGGTCTTCGGCTTTCACGCCGTCGAGGAGGCGGACCGCTTCCGGATCTTCGGCGACGAGGGCGGGCACGACGGCGTTCACGAGAATCGCCGTGGCCCGGGCGGCGCCGAGCGGACGGAGCGGGCGGGGGGAGGGCGGGAGAAGGGCGGCGCCGGGTGCGGCGGCGTCCACGAGGGCGCGGACGGCTTCGGCCGCCCAGGCGCGGGGGTCCTCCCGCGGGATGGCGGAAAGGGCGCGCCGGAGGGCGCTAGGGCCCGCGAACATCGCGGCGGCGGCGGCGAGGCGGACGCGCGGATGGTTCGCGGGACGGGTGGCGCCGAGCGCCCAGCGTCGAGTTTCGTCCGGCGCGGAGACGGCGCCGGCGCGGAACGCGGCGTCCCAGAGCGTGGAAAGCCATTCGGCCGGGGCGGAGCGGGAGGGCTCCTGCGGGAGGAGGCCGGCGCGCCCGAGGAGCGTCGCGTACCGTTCCCGGGGGGAGGGGAGGGCGGAAAGGACGGAAACGGGAACGCATCGCGCGAGGCGCCGCATCGGTCCCTCGTTGGCGCGCCATCCAAGCGCCGCGAGGATTTCCTCGTAGAACGCCTGGTCAGGCGACTCGGCGAGAGCGGCGCGGTTTGCGATTTCGGCGGCCTTGCGGGCGGCGCGGGCGCGTCCGGCCGATTCGAGAACGGCCCGGATCCGTTCCGGCGGCGCGCCGGCGAGCGCGCCGGAACAGGGGCGCGCCTCCGCCTCGCCGCGACTCCACGGATAGGCGGAGGGATCAATCTGGTCAAAGGAAAAGCCGCCGCGCTCGAGCATGGCGTCGCGCAGAATCGCGAGCGGAACGTCCGGTACCGGGACGCCGGGGCGGGGCGGAAACCATGCGACATGGAGGACCACGGAGGCGTAGGCGGGATCGGCGGAGTGTCCGTGCGCTTCCCAGTCGCCCGGGCGGACGTGGATTTCAACGTCGCCGACGCGGCGGACGCCGCCGATCGAGACGGTCGCGTCCCTGAAATCCGGTCCAGGCCCTCCGTTCCACGTGCCCGGGTCGATGACGTCGACCGGCGCGCCGCCCACGGTGCAAAGCGCGGGGCGGAGCTTCGGATCGGCCCAGATGCACTGCAAGTGCCGTTCGCCCCAGACGACGCCTTCGGATTCCGGTTCTCGGAAGCCGGAGGAGCCGGTTCCGGAAGGCGTCGCATCGGCGCCGCCGCCGATGCATGGCGGCAGCGGCGGCGTCATCGAACCGGAAGCGCGGGCCCGGGAGCCGCCTCGGCGGAGGTTTCGGCCGGGAGCGCGACGATGACGCGCGGAATGCGGTTGCGGACGAGAAATTCTCGCATCGAAAGCAATTCGTCCGGTCGGGTGCCCGGCTCGCCTTCGAGGATCACGGCGCGGGCTCCGCGGTCGCAGTTTTCGTCGTCCTTCAGGCGCTGGAGGAGGCGTCCGCGCGAAACGGGGCGGTTGTAAAGCAGGATCGTCCCGTCACGGCGGAGTTTCACCTGCACGCCGATGTCGTCCGCGCGGACGTGTTGCCCCGCGCGGACGCTTTCGCGACCGCGCGGCTTTCGGGCGGAGCCGTTCGTCGCGCACCCGGCGGCGAGCGCGACGCAGAGAAGGACCGGAAGGAGGGCTTTCATGGCGGCGTGTGCGAAAGGGCCGGAAGGCGGAACGGAAGGGGGAACGCCCCGCGCTAGGCGCGGGGGTTCTGGATCGCGGCCTGCGCGGCGGCGAGGCGGGCGATCGGCACGCGGAACGGCGAGCAGGACACGTAGTCGAGGCCGATCTTGTGGCAGAACTCGACGGACGAGGGGTCGCCGCCGTGCTCGCCGCAGATGCCGCAGTGGAGCTTCGGGCGGACGGCCTTGCCGTCCTCGACCGCCATCTTCATCAGCTTGCCGACGCCGTTCTGGTCGAGCTTCGCGAAGGGGTCGTTTTCGAAAATCTTTGCGTTGTAGTAGGCGTCGAGGAACTTGCCGGAGTCGTCGCGGCTGAAGCCGTAGGTCATCTGCGTGAGGTCGTTGGTGCCGAAGCAGAAGAACTGGGCCTCCTCGGCGATCTCGCCGGCGAGGAGCGCCGCGCGCGGAATCTCGATCATCGTGCCGACCTTGTAGGAGAGGTTGATTCCGGCCATCTGGATCTCGACGTTCGCCGTCTGCACGACGATGTCGCGGACGTACTTGTACTCGTTCACGTCGCAGGTGAGCGGGATCATGATCTCGGGCTTGAGGCTCCAGGCCTTGTGGCGGCGCTGGACCTCGATGGCGGCGCGGATGACGGCGCGGGTCTGCATCCGGGCGATCTCGGGGTACGTCACGCAAAGGCGGCAGCCGCGGTGGCCCATCATCGGGTTGAATTCGCGGAGCGATTCGATGATCTCCTTGATGCGGGAGACGGGCTTGTGCTGGGCCTTGGCGAGGAGCGCGATTTCCTCCTCGGTGTGCGGCACGAACTCGTGCAGTGGCGGGTCGAGGAAGCGGATGGTGACGGGCTTGCCTTCGAGCGCTTCGTAGAGCTCCTCGAAGTCGGACTGCTGGTAGGGCAGGATCTTGGAGAGGGCGATGCGGCGCTCCTCCTCGGTGTCGGCGCAGATCATCTCGCGGAACGCGGCGATGCGGTCCGGCTCGAAGAACATGTGCTCGGTGCGGCACAGGCCGATGCCTTCGGCGCCGAGCTCGCGGGCCTTGCGGGCGTCGCGCGGGGTGTCGGCGTTGGTGCGGACGTGCAGGACGCGGTACTTGTCGGCCCAGGTCATGATGCGGTCGAACTCGCCTTCGATCTTGGCGTCGACCGTGGTGATGACGCCGTCGTAGATGTTGCCCGTGGAACCGTCGATGGAGAGCCAGTCGCCTTCCTTGAAGGTCTTGCCGCCGAGGACGAACTTCTTGTTCTCCTCGTCCATCGCGATTTCGGTGCAGCCCGAGACGCAGCATTCGCCCATGCCGCGGGCGACGACGGCGGCGTGGCTCGTCATGCCGCCGCGGACCGTGAGGATGCCTTCGGCGGCCTTCATGCCTTCGATGTCCTCGGGGGAGGTTTCGAGGCGAACGAGAACGACCTTTTCGCCGCGCTCGTGCCACGCCTTGGCGTCGCCGGCCGTGAAGACGATCTTGCCGCAGGCCGCGCCCGGGGACGCGGGGAGGCCGCGGCCGACAACCTTGCCCTTTTTGAGCGAGGCGGCGTCGAACTGGGGGTGCAGGAGCGTGTCGAGGTTGCGCGGGTCGATCATGAGGACCGCTTCCTGCTCGGTGCGCACGCCTTCGTCCACGAGGTCGCAGGCGATTTTGAGCGCGGCGCGGGCGGTGCGCTTGCCGTTGCGGGTCTGGAGCATGAAGAGCTTCTTGTTCTCGATCGTGAACTCCATGTCCTGCATGTCGCGGTAGTGCGACTCAAGCTTCGCGCAGACCTGCTGGAACTGCTCGAAGACCTCGGGCATCACCTCGGCCATCTTCGCGATCGGCATCGGGGTGCGGACGCCGGCCACGACGTCCTCGCCCTGGGCGTTCATGAGGAACTCGCCCATGAGCTTCTTTTCGCCGGTGGCGGGATCGCGGGTGAAGGCGACGCCCGTGCCGGACTGGTCGTTGAGGTTGCCGAAGGCCATCATCTGGACGTTGACGGCGGTGCCCCAGGAGTAGGGGATGTCGTTGTCGCGGCGGTAGACGTTGGCGCGCGGGTTGTCCCAGGAGCGGAACACGGCCTTGATGGCCTCGAAGAGCTGGACCTTGGGATCGGTCGGGAATTCGGCGCCGATCTTCTCCTTGTATTCGGCCTTGAACTGGCCGGCGAGCTCCTTGAGGTCGTCGGCGGTGAGCTCGACGTCCTGCGTCACGCCCTTCTTGGCCTTCATCTGGTCGATGAGCTTCTCGAAGTACTTCTTGCCGACTTCCATCACGACGTCGGAGAACATCTGGATGAAGCGGCGGTAGCAGTCCCACGCCCAGCGGGGGTTGCCGGACTGCTCGGCGAGCGACTGCACGACGGTCTCGTTGAGGCCGAGGTTGAGGATCGTGTCCATCATGCCGGGCATCGAAGCGCGGGCGCCGGAGCGGACGGAGACGAGGAGCGGGTTCTTGGCGTCGCCGAACTTCTTGCCGGCGCTCTTTTCGAGCTTCGCGACGTAGTCTTCGATCTGCGCGCGGATGTCGTCGCCGATCTGCTTGCCGTCGTCGTAGTAGCGGGTGCAGGCCTCGGTCGAGATGGTGAAGCCCTGCGGCACGGGGAGGCCAAGAGCGGCCATTTCGGCGAGGTTGGCGCCCTTGCCGCCGAGGAGGTTGCGCATGTTCGCGTTGCCTTCGGTGTGTCCGGCGCCGAAGAAATAGACGTATTTGGTCTTGTTGTCTGTCATGGCATTTGGGGAACGCCCGTCCGGGGCGTCCGTCTTGGTTGTGGTTGTCTTGGTTGTGTCTTGGGTGTTGAAGAGGTCCGTTTCGCGGGCGGTGGACGCCCGGAGCCCTCCCGTGGGGCGGAAGGCGTCCGCATGATACACCCAAGGGAAGTTTCGGGCAAGCCCCCCCTCGAGTCCGGGGAAGGGGCGGGGTTTTTGACCCCGCCGCGCCGCGGTGGTAGACTCTTCCCCCATGCAAGACCCAACGATCCGGTTCCTCGTTTCCACCGCGCTCTGCGACC
>Ga0310691_10006416_pt1 | contig 12548 bp, 31 predicted proteins | sample 176DNAGHGlowgp2_FD_203887 | JGI IMG/M metagenome (GOLD analysis project Ga0310691, IMG submission 203887) | Sheep rumen microbial communities from Palmerston North, Manawatu-Wanganui, New Zealand - 1766 DNA GHGlow gp2 (v2) (version 2) | ecosystem: Host-associated > Mammals > Digestive system >... | reverse complement strand
CAACACAATACACTCTCTTCTCTTATTAATAATAAAAAAACGGCAAAGTGGTTTTTATGTCTTTTAGTCGTGTTTCTAGGGGTTCCGTTGGCCCCTTCGGTTCTTTGTTTGTTGTTGGTCGCTCTGCTCTTCTCGGCTCCGCTTTCGCTTCTCGTCGCTTTGCGGTGGCTGGGGCTCGCGACATATCCACCGCTTCCTCCGCTTGGCTCCGTCAGCAGGTGGAAAAGCTCACCCCAGACCATGTGCTTGTCTCTGGTCTTGCTCGCGGTGCGGACACCGTCGCCCATCGCGCTGCTCTGGAGCGAGGTGTCCCGCAGGTCGCGGTGCTCCCGTCCGGAGTCGATAATGTCTACCCTCGCTCCAACCTTCGGTTGGCTCGGGACATAGTCGACTCCGGTGGTTGTCTCGTGTCCCTGCTTCCTCCCCAAGCGGGCCCGTCCCGTAGCTCCTTCGTCGCACGGAACGAGGTTATTGCCCACTTGGGGCATATGTTGCTCGTTCCGCAGTGTGCTCCTCGCTCCGGCACCATGCACACAGTTCGCTTCGCTCGTGGCATGGGCCGTCGTGTGCTCTTCCGTCGTGCCGGTGCTTCGCACCTCGTGGGGGTTGGGGGGTGTTCCCCTCTTTAGTTTTTCTTTTTTTAAATAGAGAAACGGTTAAGTGGAGATTGTTCTTAATAGCTATCTCTCTTATTTTCTTTTGGCTATTAAGAGAATGCTCATGAACTGTCAGAATGCAGATATAATCTGCATAGACACACATCGGACTTGGTTCATCCGACATATTCCTTTTTTTATAAACGGAATAATGAATTAGAATTTGATGTTTTTTATCTAATTCATATTTGTTTTTGTAAATCATCACCAAATCCTAACCTAACGGTTAGGTGAACTCCTTCAGGTCGTCATGGTGAGCCTGAAGTGAGCAGTCCCCTTGGTGGTTCTTGGGGGCGAAAATCCTCAGGGGGTGGTGCCCCTGAGGTCATATTCATAGTAGCTATTATACCATTGTTGTTTAGATAGCAATGATATAATCGTTATTATAATAATTAAACGGTTAGTTGATAATTATGTATACAATCACTAATGAGCTCGTTAAAGCTCGCTACGAATACTTCCTTCAGTTCTTCAAAGAGGAAGTAGCTTACGAAATGGCAACCGAAAGACTTCCTAATGGAAAGTTTATGTGGGCTTCTGGGGTGGACCCTTAAGTCCATTTTACTAAACGGTGAGATGATAATTATGAGTTATCTTGATAAATGTACCAGACCGTTAACTGGAACTGAAATCAAAGCAATCAGGTTCGTATCCGGACCTGATCAAAAAGTTGTATTTGAAAATGGTAACAAAGTCACCGCAGTCTTCCGTGGTGGCAAAGCCTTTGTCCATCCAAAGGCAATTACCATTTAATTTTATTTTTTTAAACGGTTCAAGTGATAATCATGACAGTATCAAAAATAGAGTTCGTTAAAACTCACAAGTCCGAGTGGGATAAAAAAACTGAAATCAATGCAGATAATAAATTATTTAAAATTATAGGCATTGGACCGAAGGCCTTCAAGGTTCTTTGGTTCGGCCCAACACCAGGAACCAAACACCCTGTTTGGAACCAGTGTTGGTGGAATTACAACGACCTTGATGCAATAGCTGAAAAAGTCGTTGAGAAAATGTACAACAAGTTATCAGGTGGACAAACCACCTTATAACTTCCTTCTACAAAAACGGAAAGATGATAACTATGAATTGTAAAGATACCGTACTCGTTAAAGTACTCTTAAAAATGATTGCTGAACACCTCACAAGCGACTTCGATGTCGACAGGTGGACAACAATCACTATCATGTTCGACGAACACTTGTCCCCTAAAGCACAACAAGTTGTGCTTGATAACATTTACATACCACAAAATGAACAACACAAATGTAGCATCAGCGAAATGGCTGATGTTCACGAATCATTAAGGATTAGAACTACGTTCTAATCCTTAATTTTTTTTTGCTGGGCCGTTTGGTCTGGGCTTCGCCCAGATCCAAACGGCCCAGTTAATTTTCATCGACGGCGATTCACGTACTCTCGCCGTCATTTTTATTGTGAAGACTCGGCTCTTATCGAACCTCAAACATATGAGAATGGAGGGGCAATTCGGCCCCATAGCCCACGAAGTTTTTCCGATCCTTGTATTCCTTAGCCTTTCTGCCAAGCCCAAAGGAAATGGAGGGGGCAATGCGGCCCCCAAAGCCCCTCGCCCCACCCACCCACCCGATAATCCTAGATAGCCCCCGAGCACAGAAGGAGCACTTCGCTATCCTGTTTTTGATGTTTTCCTCCTCTCGCATCGACAAAATTTTTTTGAATAGCTTTAATTTTTAAATCCATTTTGAGATTTTTATAGAAAGAAACGGTGGGGTGGTGTTAATTATGAGAATGAATTTCACAAATTATTACAATTCAATCAATCGCAAAGACATGTTAAACAAAAGAATAGCTTATTGCAATAACCTTGGTTTGCACAAGCAAATCAATCAAAATACTAAATATAACGATTTTGCTTATTGTAATAGCTTTGGTTGTGCAATATGTGTACATCCATTAAGATAGAAAACGGTAGAATGATTTATATGATTAATATTGAATTTGTGTTCCAAACCGTTAATGGAACTGAAATCAAAGACATCTATGAAAACTTTACAGATGGCACTTGTAACCTCATCGCAACTGAGTTTAAAAGCCCAAATTGCGGCTGGAAGCCTGATTCAGTAAACCCTGAATGTTGCAATGGCTGCGAAGGTTGTGTTTATACAAATAATTTAATTGATATGATTGGTGATATCTAATCATATCTCCTTTTAATTTAAACGGTTAAATGAGTTGATTATCATGAGAAATACAATGTTAAATCACAAAAATGATATTAAGTACAAAGACTACGAATACAAAGGCAAATCCCTCACCATCTTAGGTGTTGGAGCAAAAGCCATTAAATATTCCATTGACAATGGAGACCCTGAGTTCGCATATCACGACTCACCTGAAGGTCATTGGATTTCAATAGCTGTTCTAACCTCATTCGAAAATGAGGTTTGGAACAAAAATATCAGAGCAAATATCAAAGCTCAAAAAGAGTTCTGCGAAAATGGCGGCGGACCACACTTCGCACCCGAAGATGGCTTTTGTTGGTCTTGTGGTCACCAGATCCATACAAAAATTAGCTTAGAAAAAGCATCTAATGAGCTCATCACAGGATGTCCACATTGCATGAGGAGTTATTGCGATTAAGCAATAGCTTCTTATTAAAATAAAAAAACGGTTAAGTGAGGTTGATAAATATGTTAAAATTCACAGTAGAAGTTAGAGTAATAGCAAATGCACCTGAAAATGAAGAAATGAAAAACATCTTTATGAAAAATGCAGAAGATGTTATCCAAAAAGGACTCGAAGCAATGACAGTACCTGATTGGAAAGCAACCGTAGTTGACATTGAAGAGGAAGATGATTTCTTCCTTTAAATCTATTTTTAATAAAACGGAATAGTGAGGTTAGATATTATGTTTAGTAAAGAAGAAGCAATCAAAAAATTGACTGATAAACAGAATAAAAAAGCTCTTTGGGATTTCGCATTTCCAAGCAAAGTATGTGGTCGTAAGGCTACACTCAGAGGCCTTGGAAGTCAAGCGATAGCTATCAAGCTTGACTCCACTCAGAAATATCCGCACTTAGATATCAAGTGCTTTTTAAACTATGATAGCTTTGAAGATTGGACTGATGAAGAGAAAAAATTGGTTGAGGTTTTACTCAATCAATTATAATTTTTTTTAAAAAAACGGATTAATGAGTTGATAATATGGTTAAAATTACTTTCAGAGACGGAGTAAGCATCGAACTCCATAACGACGGTACAATCGATGTAATCGAACTTTCCAAATCAGATGTGGAATTCAACTATTTCGCATCTGTTGATGGCAAAGAAGCACAACTCTTCAATGCCATCAACAATAGGTTAGGTGGGGTCTTAACCCCCTAACCAAAACGGTAAAATGGTGATTATCATGGAATGCAATAAATTAATCAAATCAATTCTAAGAACAAATGTAAACTGCACTCAAAATGTATTTGAAATCTTTTGCTTATTCACAAATGGAATCATGAGCTTTGAAGATGTCCTTACTGCTGCAAAGCATGACAACATCGATTTCAAAGCATTATGCGAAAATTGTAATGTTGATTATGAATTAATAAGTAATAGGGAATAATCTCTATTACTTAAAACGGTTAAGTGAGGTTTTATTATGGTTTTTGTTAGAAACGACATCGTTAATGTCGCTAAAGAAATCGGTTTAGACGAATTAGATGGTATGAAATACGGTGACATTCACACCAAACTTCTTAAAGAAGTTCCTGGTTTACATAGCCGTAAAGAGCTTAAAGCTCTTGCTCAGCAATTAACCGATAAATTAATTGATGAATATGGGTTTGATGCATACAGAATCTATGCTCAGTATCCTTTAATTAGAACCAAAGAATACAATGGATTCCAAGAAGTGTATCTCTACAAAGAGATTCATAAAGCCATGGGGTATTCATCAAAAGCATTCTGCACAATGCATCAAGTGAATCACAAACTTGACTTAAGCATTTTAGAACACGAATTCTCCAAAATTTATGGAGATAAATATGGGTTCTTGAGTACCTTCACAGATGACTGTGAAGATTTGGTTCACATCATGAAGCTTCTTCGTAACAATAACTTCAATCCAGATCTAATTAAAATCATTAGATTGGATATTGAAGATGCTCTAATTAAAGCTGGAGATAAGTTCTTTTACAAACAGGACTTAACCGACATGCAGACTATCACTCACCTATACAAGATAGTTGGTGAGAGATATGGTCTTGATGGCTATAGATTCGACATATTCCATGATTACGATGGATATGGACATGTGGTATTTAAACTATAAATACCATTTATTTTTTATTTAAATCATCGTGGCCGATTCACGTACTCTCGGCCACAGTTTTATCTGACGGCGCAAAGCGCCTACTCGCGCCTTATCGGCGCTCAAACAAATGAGATTGGAGGGGGCAATGCGGCCCCCAAAGCCCCGCGCTTGAACTATCCTAGGATGCCCCCATGAACATAGAATGGGGCACGGCGCCATCCTTGTTTTGATGTTTTCCTCCTGTCGTATCGAAAAAATTTTTTGAAACGGTATATTGAATTTTATTTTTTCATTCTCAAGTTTTAATAGCTATACCCCCTATAACAATCTTTATATATAGGTTGGTATAAAAATATTATTAAAACGGTATAATGAATTATTAATATAGGAGTTGTTATTAATGAAACGTAGAGAACCTGTAAGATTAGCAAAAAAAGAAGAACCAAAACCATTAATTAAAGTAGAAAACGGTATGATAGCTGGCATACCATTGGAGTTTATTCTAATTACAATCATAATGGTTTGTGTTTTTGGTCTTATTATAGCATTTATGGGACCATGTACAGATAGTGGACTTGTTTATAATGGTAAATTTGTTTAAAACGGTTAAATGAAAATTAAGGAGTTGATATAAATGCAATATGAAGCATCAATTATTAGAGAAAATAAAAGAATAGCTGATTTTACTCTTGCTCCAAATCAAGAGTTAGATTTATTTTTCAGATCTCACGAAAGAAGCTATGGAGATGACCAATGGTTTTGTATACCTGATCTGACACAAGAAGATGTTAAGACAATTAATAGCTTATGTGAAACAGATGAAGAAAAAGAACTGTTAGGAGATATAAAAGAAGGAGATATGATTGACATTCTGCTTCACTTTTATGTTTATGTGAAAAACGGTTAGGTGGTGATTATTATGTTATTTGAAAGAGAATTAAACCATTGGGGTAAAGGATTAACTGGACTTGAATTAAGCAATAGCTTAGCTCACGATGAAATTATCATGATAAGAGCAGTTGAGCAAGAAGCTTCTAACATAACAAAAGACCCTGAGATTCTGCATCCTTGCAGATTTGACAGAAAAAAAATGATTCACATCTATGAAGAATATTGTGCTACAAAATGCACAGAAGAAAGAAACGAAAAGGGTGAAATTATTGATTTACCAAATGTTTCTGTAAATCTTATTGGAGAAGCCGTTAATTTGGCTTTTCTCCATATTTAATTTTTTAAAAAACGGTATAATGGAGTTGATAAAATGACTTATATAAATATTACAAACGACGATAATGAAGAATTCGATATGGAAGAAGATTTAGAGCAATTAGAATTATATCCATGGATTGTATTAAATATCCAAGAGATAGGTTCCAATATAGCTGCAAATCTCTTTTATGCAGAATATGATATTACACAAGAAATGTTGGATGAAGAAATCAATGATTATTTCTCTCATATTCATGAAAGAATCATTGAACAAGCCATTCAAAAGTTAGAGGATAATAATATTACTGTTTATTAAAACGGTAATATGAATTATCATTTAGGAGTTGATAACTATGAAAAGTATTATTAGAGAAATTGGAAGTCATCACTTCCCTGGTTTTTATGAAAGCATTTTCTGTTATTCAGACGAATTTATCGATATGGAATCTGAATTAGCAAATGAATTTAATATAGACGCAGACCTGATTCATTATGAATATACTGATTTTGATGCATATAAAATAGCTATTGGTAAACAATTTATGGAATTATATGTAGAAGCAATCCATGATGTTCTACCATATGAAATCACAGAAGATGAAAGTTTTGAACTTGAAATCATCGAAGAAGACATCGTTATAATATCTCCGAAATATTATAACTATGATACAGACCATTGTTATTGTAAAATCAAAACAAATAGAGAGACTCTTCAGATGATCAAAGATTATGCTCTCAAGCTCAAAGGAGCAAACAATTATATCATCAGACACTTCACAAGTCGCGATGGATTCATATCATTTATCAGTAATGATATAAACTATTGGAAATCTTTAGATATCTGCGAATACGAAGAAAATATGTTAATAGCTTTATTTGATATGCTTTTAAAAGTCTCAGATGATGAAATTTTTAGAGACATTAGCTATGATACAGAAGAACGTGTATGCAGATATGAATATGCGAAGCCAATGGTGTATTTCAATAAAAAAGATTACAACCTATATGAATTCGTTGAATTAAAACAAAAAGAGGTATCATTAAAATGATATCTCCAATATTTCTTTTTATATTTTGTAGTCTCTTTTTTAGTAAATCAATTGTATTATATTTAAACGGTTAAATGAGGTGTTTGATATAGATGAAATGCTCAATAAAATATTTGAAAAAGTTAGAAATAAATTAAACGAAAAATTGAATTAAATATAGGAGTTGGTAATTATGATGAAAAGTCAAAGTCAATTTATTGAAGAAGTAAACGTTTTAGTACAAGCATTAGATATCTCTGCACAAGATGCAATGGAAATCATTAACATTTATTTTGAATGTTTCGCAGATGGTTGGATATATACACAATATCTATGGGACAACATCAGAGTCATCAAAGATATTGAAGAAAACCAACAGATGATAGCAGAGCTTGATACCATTGAAGATGCTTGCCTTTTCGAAGGAGATGGGTATTATATGCTTACAAATTATCATGAACTGATTGAAAGTGGGGAAATCGGAGATTGTCTCCGTAACCCATTTTAAATTTTTTAAACGGTAAAGTGGTGATTTAAATGATGTATAGTGTTTTTTGTGAAATAGATACCATTGTAAGAAGACATACAGAAGCTTTCTCTTTAAGCAATAGACCTTCAGACCTTAAAGTAGTGTTAATAGCTTCAGTAACTGATGAAGAAAAAGAATGCATTTTAAATGATATAGATTATGTATTAAGAGACTTGGTAGAATTTTCTCATACTTATGAAAACGGTAAAATGCAAATTATTTTTAATTAAGGAGTTGATATAAATGTCAAGATTAAGAGCAATCAAAGATTTAGCAGATATGAATTACGAACAAGGTTTATTCTCAGGTAGATGGGAAGATGAGCAATGCAGAGAAGATTGTGTTGAAGATTATCTCAATTCAATGAAAAGCTTTGCAGATGAGTATGATATTGAATACTCAACAGATTTATCTGATTATCAATTCGATAAGGATGAAGCCGATTATGAATTAAAAGAACATATGGGTTATGAGTTATTCTGTTTAGTACAAGACAAACTTAATAGCATTGTGACTGATTCCCTGATCAGAACCCACAATGAAATTAGCTCATCAAATCCATATGAGCAAGAAGTAGCATCTCTTGAGGCTATCTTAAAAAGCTACAAAGAAGAGAGATACAATAATGTCTTTGTTCTTATTATGAACTATTTAGGTCACATAGACCATTATTGTGGACATTCTGGCTTAGTTTACAGAATGTTGAACAATCTCACCTTTAGCTTAGAAAAGAAAGCAAGAGGTGAATTAACAGAAGAAAATGATGGATTTAAAAAATTCGTAGAAAGCCGTTTATTACATGCAAGAGAGGGCTTATAACTCTCTTGTAAAACGGTTTAATGTAAATTATGGAGGTATGTTATGTATAAAGAAAGTAAAGAATATGTTGAAATGAAAATAGAGTTCGATAGTGCGATTGCTTCCGTAACTGTCGAAAAAGGATTAAGTAATGTAGAAGCATTTAAGGAAAGATATCAAAAGGCATTTGACCAAATAGCCCCAATTCCACACATAGCCTTTGGAAATAAAAAGGTTCCAGAGACTACAGCAATTGTAAACACAACTTCTTGGTTCCTATGCCCAGGAAGATTACAAGGATTTTGTGAACTCTGCGAAGTTTGTTACGATAAATGCAGAGAAGTAATGGGGTCAGTTTGTAAAAGCAGATTGAATCACGACCTATGGTGGAGAATGAATGATGCTAATATAATAGCACAGTTTTATATCTATAGTATTCAGGCTCAATCATTAAAACATCCAGATGCTCCAATCAATCTTGTAAGATTCCAAGAGGTTGGTGACTTCAGAACACAAGAAGATGTCACCAAAATGATTGAGGTATCAAATCTCATATATGATGCATTAGGCATTAATAGCTATACATACACTCATAACAGAGATTTAGATTATTCACAAGATAGACCACACCTTACAATCAATGGCAGTGGGTTTATGATTGATAATCAGTTCACTGTAGTCTCACCTAAAGAATATGAACGGTATGTTGAAGAACACGATTGTTTCCAATGTCCACAAAAATGTAAGATGTGTAACTCAATCTGTTCTCGCAAATTAGGTATAGAAATCGTGGAGGTGGAAAAGTGAAACTGGAAACAATAAATGAATTCGGATTGTTTATAATTTTATTGTTTATCAGTTGCTTATTATTCACTTGTGGTCTTGATGTAATCATACAGATAATATTTTGGATAATATCTTGTCTACCAAGGAGTTGATATTATGGATATTATCCAAAAATGGAAAGAGGAAGCCCAAGAGGCTTTCTCTGAATACAAGAAAAGAGATTGTGGAACAAGAGTTTATACGAAAGATAGCATTTGTAAACGAGCCGAATATGCAATCATAAATGCATATTTAGATTATCTCTGTTTTACAAAGGGCCCAAGAATAGCTGGTAATCATAGAAGATATATAAATCGAGGAGAAAGAGAACGAAAAGATGAAGTACAAATAATAGTTAGAGAGTGGAATCTCTCTTAATTATTATTTAAACGGTATATTGGAGTTGATATAAATGATGTCTGAAAAATGTAATGAATTATTTCACGAACTATGGTGGTTAAGCGACGACGAAGATGCTATGAAAAAATTTGTTGAAGCAATGAAATATTGGGTTGTTATTCATAACAAAGGAAACATTAAAATATGCTTAATTGATTTACATGAGCAAGAAAGCAGTTTCCCAAGAGGACACTTATACATTGGATATGATGATTGTGGTGGTTGTACAAACCCAATGATATATAGCACAAGTGAATTTATTGAATACATTCAAGATGTATATAATGATAATTCAAATTCATATTTAGAAGATTATTGGATTAATAAATTAAACGGTATATTGAATAATTAAAGGAGTTGATAGATATGTTTAAAACTATGAGATTAAAATTAGTTGGTTGTAATTTCCAAAAACCATCTGTGGAGCCAGAACCACACGATGTAGTAACAATCAAACTTGAAAAAGATAATAAGTTTGATAAAGATGCAGTAGCCGTATTCAATCACAGAAATGAAAGAATTGGATATGTTGGAACTGCTAAAACCGTTTCAGAAGGTAACAGAAGAAACGGTTGTATTGATAATTTAGACTTAAAATCCATTGTGGATTTGGAGAATGACGATTATCTCGCAATCATCACTAAATTCAGAGGATACTTTGGATTTATTGATATTACCGTGGACGACATATAAGTCCACGGCGATTGTGATTTTTTGTTTTGTTAAACGGTATTTTGAAAAAATTTTTAAGAAGGTGATAATTATGGTAGAAGAATTTAGTTTTAGAGTTACAGAAAAAGGGTGTAATACAAGAGCAGAAATAGAATGTAGTGATTTCTTTAATGAAATGTTAATAAACGGGGATACTGAATACTTATTAGATATTTTTAATAAAACAGTATCTATGGTATCTAAAAATAAATGAGGTGTTTAATATGGGATTAGATATGTATTTATATGGAGTTAAACAAGAATTTGATAAACACGACTACAATATCGGTGGATATAAAGAGTCTACTGAAATTGGATATTGGAGAAAAGCAAATCAAATCCATGCTTGGTTTGTTGAATGTTGTCAAGATGGAATTGATAACTGTGCAACTTATTATGTAGGCAAAGAGGACTTAAAAGCACTTATGGATAGATGCGAAGATGTTCTACTCGAACCAGATAGAGCAGAAGAGCTCCTTCCAACACAGAGTGGATTCTTCTTTGGAGACACAAGTTATGATGAATATTATTTCTCAGATATCAAAGAAACAATTGAAATCTGCAAATGGGCTTTAGCTCAAGATTTCGATTACTTTGAATATCATAGTAGTTGGTAGTCTATCTACCAATTACTAAAACGGTTAAATGTAAATTAAGGAGTTGATAATTGTGACTTGTCAAAAATGCTACGAAGATGGAGAATGTGAATATCCAACAACTTTTGGATGTTATTACAGAGATTATGATTGTGAACACGGATGTGACAAATGCCAAGAAACTGACGAATGCAAATTCGAATCAGGAGACCTCGGAGCTCTTGTTTATGCATTCAATTGCCTTGTAGAAGAAGGCAAATGTGGATATAATCCGTTAATGGGGAGGCATATAGATGAATATTAATCATAAAATTGTTTTAAAAATCGAAGAAAAAACCAAATGTCCAATCTTAGAAATGTTTTGGACAAAAGACGACAACAAATGGTATGTCTGCTTTCAAGAAGATGTTGTAATCAACAATGTAGACCAAATAGTCCATCTTGATGATGTTATAGCAGAAGTTAAAAAATTTGATAATATCGAAGACTTCACTAATGAGGTGTATTTTGATAACGAAGAAGATGAAATTTGGTTTGAACAAGTCACTTTCCAATGGAAAGAATAAACGGTAAAGTGGTGATTAAAATGGTATATATTGATGTAAGTTTAATTGATGATTTTAAAAAAAGATACCCTAATCATCATACTGGTATCTTAGATGACATAATCGAAGAATGTGGAATTTGGTATCCATCTCTCACAGCCGTTCGCGCAGAATGGGAGGATTGGAATGCAACATTAGAAGAGGTTTGTGGAGCGATGTATTTCGTTATAAATAAAAATACAATATGGTTCACAAGCCCAGATAGCTTATGGGAAGATATAGATGAATATATGTCTTCTCATTTTTAATTTTTTAAAACGGTCAAGTGGTGATATTATGAACTCTTTAGAAGAAAGAAATTTAGTTTGGAACTTATTGGAATTGTTAATTGAAAAACATGATCTCGAAAGCACTTCAGAATTCTTAGACCCTGAAGCAGAAGATAATATTATATTTGGAAACTTCGTCAAAGGACATCCAATGTGCTTTGACGAATGCATGAGCGAATTAATGGCTGAGCTAACTCGTAAATTACCAAGTGATTATGTAATAGCTAAAGATTATATTCTTGATACTGGCAGTGCCGTAATTGGCATTGTCAAAATTTAATTTTTAAAACGGTATATTGAAATGGAGGTAATAATATGAATATTGCAGAATTTAGAGAAATTTTAACCGAACATTGTAAAGAGCAAGGAATTGAAACTCATAAGAATACCTTTAAGGTAATGAGTAGCTATGTCATTATTAATAGATTGATTACTCTAAATGGAATCAATTCAATAAGACTTGTTGGGGATAAGGAAACAGATAACCCAGAGAATATTGATGTATGGTTTAATATGAATCATATATTATTATCTGAGCTTCATAGCTTAGATATTGGAGAAGTTAGGAGTTATTTAAAATAATTCCTAATTTTAAACGGTTAAATGAAATTTAAGAGGTGTTTGTTATGAATTATAATTG